>Ga0105238_10001985_pt1 | contig 20609 bp, 18 predicted proteins | sample KBSC34metaG_FD_81526 | JGI IMG/M metagenome (GOLD analysis project Ga0105238, IMG submission 81526) | Corn rhizosphere microbial communities from Kellogg Biological Station, Michigan, USA - KBS C3-4 metaG | ecosystem: Host-associated > Plants > Roots > Rhizosphere > Soil | place: Michigan, USA... | reverse complement strand
GTTCCTCGCGGCGAGCGCGCCCTGTTCCTGCGCGTTGCGCCAGGCCTCCAGCCGCACGCGCCGTCCGCCATAGATGGCGAGCGGGAACGAGCAGCAATCGCCGGCGGCGAAGATATCCGGGTCATCGGTTTGCAGCCGGTCGTCGACGGCGATGCCATTGTCGATCGTGAGCCCTGCTTCGGCGGCAAGCGCCGTCACTGGCATGGCGCCGATGCCGATAACCATGAGATCGGCGACGATCTTTTGTCCGTCGGCCAGCGTGATGCCGACCTCGGCGCCTTCACCGACAATCGCCGCGATGCCCTGGCCGGCGCGGATCGAAACGCCCTCGGCCTCATGCGCCTTGCGGATGATCTCGGCGATCTCGGCTGGCACGCCGCGCATCAGGATGCGCAGCTGCGCCTCGATGACCGTGACCGTGGCGCCGAGCTTTCGCGCCGCCGCGGCAAGCTCGAGACCGATGAAGCCGCCGCCGATGATGGCGACGCGGTTTCCGGCGCCGAGATGGGCGCGGATGGCGAGTGCGTCGTCGAAGGTTCTCAGATAAATGCAGCGTGGTCCGAGACCCGGCATCGGCAACTTGCGCGGCACCGATCCGGTCGCCAGCAGGAGCTTGCCGTAGGCAAGGGAAGAGCCGTCCGACAGGCGCACGGCATGCGCGGCACGGTCGATCGCAACGGCGCGGACGGAATGGATGTGACGGATCGAGCGTTCGGCGAAAAGCGCGTCGGTGGCGATTGCCTTGATGGCCGGGGCCTCGCCGGTCATGGCTTCCTTCGACAGCGGCGGCCGCTCATAGGGCAAATGCGGCTCATCGCCGACCAGCGTCACCGGCCCTTCATAACCGAGGTCGCGCAGCGCAAGCGCGGCGCGCCCGCCGCATTCGCCGGCGCCGATGATCACCATTCCTCCCGTCATCGCCGTCACCCGACCTGGATCAGGACTTTGCCGGCGTCGACCCTGACCGGATAGGTCTTGAGGTTGACGCAGACCGGCGCGCCGCGTGCGTCGCCGGTCTTGTAGTTGAAGCGGCCATTGTGCTTGGGGCACTCGATGATGTCGTCCATCACCAGCCCGTCGGCCAGATGCACCTTTTCATGCGTGCACAGCCCGTCGGTCGCGAAATACTCGTCGTCTGGGCTGCGGTAGATGGCGAAGGTGCGGCCGGCATGGTCGAACCGCATCACGTCCTCTTCATCGATATCCCCGGCCGCGCAGGCCTCGACCCAGTCGCTCATCTCGTCCTCCCGCGAAAATCCTGAATTTTGAGCCTCACTCCGCGGCGGCAGCCATCGGAATGTCGCTATGCAGTTCCTCGCGATAGGGCCGCGCCGTCGGCGGCAGCTCGCGCTTGAGGGAATAGTCCTCGTTGCGCAACTGGCGCAGGAAGGCCGGGATCATTTCGCGGTAGCCGGCCAGGATCGAGGGCGTCGGCGCCGGCAGGTCGTGCTTGATAAGCTCATGCAGCTTCGGCAGCGCGTGATAGGGCACCATCGGGAACATGTGGTGCTCCACATGATAGTTCATGTTCCAGTAGATGAAGCGGCTGATCGGGTTCATCAGCACGGTGCGGCTGTTCAAGCGGTGGTCGATGACATTGTCGGCGAGCCCGCCATGCTGCAGCAGGCCGGTCATGACGTGATGCCAGGCGCCGTATAGGCGGGGCAGGCCGATAAGCATCAGCGGCAGCCACGAATGCAGATAGACCGCCAGCGCGATTTCTCCGACATAGATGACGAGCCAGATGCGGGCGACGCGGATCGCCTTCGGCTGCTCCTGCTTGGGAATGAAGGTCTTTTCGGCGGCGCTGACGCCGCCTGCGGCATTGCGCACCATGTCGGTCATCGCATGCCAGGCGTCGAGGATGCCGAAGAAGTTCAGGACCACGCGCAGAAGGTCCGGCGGCCGCATGACGGCGATCTCCGGGTCGCGGCCGACGATGATGGTGTCGGTGTGGTGGCGTGTGTGGCTCCAGCGCCATGTCACCGGGTTGCGCATGATCATGAAGCAGGCGAGCTGGTAGACGGCATCGTTCATCCACTGGGTGCGGAAGGCCGTGCCGTGGCCGCATTCGTGCCAGCGAGAATCGGTCGAGGAGCCGTAGAGCGTGCCATAGACGAAGAAGAACGGCACGCACCACCAGCTGCCCCAGAACCACGCGCCGCCCGCGCCGCTGAGGATCAGCGCGCCAAGCCAGATGATGGTGTCGCGGAGCGCCGGCTGGTCGGAGCGCTGCATCAGCTCCTTCATCTGCTTGCGCGGGATCTCGGTGTGGTACCACTCGGCCGCCGCCAGTCCGTTCTCGACCGCGAGCCTGGCGTCGCGGCCGGTCAGGCTGTAGTCGCGTGCCGACGCCGCTGAAGACGTCATGGCCGTCATTGGGGTTCCTCCATCAGCGCCTGGCGAATGGCTCCGGTGAATCCGAGCTCGCCCATGGCTGGCTTCCACTTCAACATACTGCCAGCCTATGATAGTCTCAACATCATAAAGATAGTTTCTATCATTTCCTATCAGGATGAGATATCTTCAGCCGGGTAAGCGATGGAGCATTCATGGCAAAGCGGCCGACCATTACCGATCTTGCGCGCGTCTCGGGTGTCAGCGTCGCCACTGTCGACAGGGTGCTGAACAGCCGCCTGCCGGTGCGTGAGGAGACGGCGCGCCGGGTCTACGAGGCCGCCACCGAGATCGGCTACCACGCGGCGGGTTTGATCAAGCAGCGAATGCGCCAGGAATTGCCGGAATACCGGCTCGGCTTCCTGCTGCTGCGGGGCAATGATGTCTTCTATGGCGATTTCGCCAGGGAGCTCGAACTGGCGGTCTCGCAGTCGCAGCGTTTCCGTGGCGCCGCGACGATCGACTTCGCCGCTTCGTTGGCGCCCGATGAGATCGCCACCCAGATGCGCAGGCTGGCGGCCAAATCGAGAGCGATCGCCGTCGTCGGCCCGGATCACCCGACTTTGACTGCGGTCGTGGAGGCGCTGAAGGCGAGGGGGCAGCCGGTCTTCTCGCTGCTGTCCGATTTTGCCGCCGGCATCCGCGAGGGCTATGTCGGTCTCGACAACCGCAAGGTCGGGCGCAGTGCGGCCTGGATGATCGCCAAGGCGGCAAAAAAACCCGGCAAGGTCGCGCTCTTCGTCGGCAGCCACCGCTTCCACGGCCATGAGCTGCGCGAGATCGGTTTCCGCTCCTTCTTTCGCGAACACGCGCCGGACTTCACCGTGATGGAGACGCTGGTCAACCTCGAGGCGAATGACGTGACGCATGATGCCATGCTCGACCTTCTGGCGCGCCATCCCGATCTTGTCGGCTGCTATGTCGCCGGCGGCGGCATGGAGGGAGCGGTCTCGGCGCTGAGGATGGCGAACCCGGCGGATATGCCGGTCGTCATCTGCAACGAGATCAACGCCGCGTCGCGCGCGGCGCTCGCCGACAACATCCTCACCATGGTTATCTCGACGCCGCTTGCGGCGCTTTGCCGGGAACTCGTGGGGCTGATGGCACATGCCATCGAAAGCGGCGCCGCCAATGCGCCGGGGCAGACCTTCCTGCCGTTCGACATCTATCTGCCGGAAAACATCTAGGCGCCCAGTGCGACGTAATCGATGTGATGTAATCCATCAGGCTGATGGATTCTATCATGGTGCTTTGCCGGGATCCGGGCGCAGATTTCGACGATCGTCGTCCTCCTGACGGTGCTGGCGGTCGAAAAACCGGCGGCCCCGGTTGGAATCGCCCTTGACGTTTTCAAAACGAAATGGAATAAATATTTCACCAATTGGGCTTTTTGGTTCTTTCGTTCCGGAGCGTCTGTTCGAACGGAGGACGAGGCGTTCCAATCGAATTGGCAACGCCGCATGGCCGCAGGGAGAGATTCCCCGGGCAAACCGGGGATTCCGGTTCAATGGGTGCAGCCGGACACCAAGTGGAGGAGAGATAAAATGAAGAAACTGCTTTTGGGCGTCGCGCTTTCGGCGCTGATGTGTTCATCCGCCTTCGCCGCCAAGATCGGCGTCTCGATGGCGCGGTTCGACGACAATTTCCTGACCGTGTTGCGCAACGGCATGATCGCGCAGGCCAAGGGCATGAGCGGCGTCGAGCTGCAGGTCGAGGACGCGCAGAACGACGTGGCCAAGCAGCTCGACCAGATCAAGAACTTCGCCGCCTCCGGCGTCGACGCCATCATCGTCAACCCGGTCGACACCTCGGCCACCCAGGCGATGTCGGACGCGGCCGCCGCCGCCAAGATCCCGCTGGTCTATGTCAACCGCGAGCCGGTCAACGTCAATTCGCTGCCGGACAACCAGGCTTTCGTCGCTTCGAACGAGGCCGATTCCGGCACGCTCGAGACCAAGGAGGTCTGCCGCCTGTTCAAGGAGGCCGGCAAGAAGGAAGCCAATGTCTATGTCATCATGGGCGAGCTGTCGAACCAGGCCGCGGTGCAGCGCACCAAGGACATCGACGAAGTCATCGCCACGCCGGACTGCAGCTTCATCAAGATCATCGACAAGCAGACCTCGAACTGGCAGCGCGACCAGGCGCAGAACCTGATGACCAATTGGCTGTCGACCAGCAAGCCGTTCGACGGCGTCATTGCCAACAACGATGAAAGCGCCATCGGCGCCATCCAGGCGATGAAGGCCGCCAACATCGACATGAAGTCGGTGGTGGTCGGCGGTGTCGATGCCACCCAGGACGCGCTTGCCGCCATGCAGGCGGGCGATCTCGATGCGACCGTCTTCCAGGACGCGGCCGGTCAGGGTGCCGGCGCGCTCGATGCGGCGCTGAAGCTCGCCAAGGGCGAGAAGGTGGACCACAAGGTCTATATTCCGTTCCAGCTCGTTACGCCGGCGAACATCGACAAGTTCTTGAAGAAGAACTGAGCCGCGGGTCGGTTCATAGGGAGCGGCACTTCAGGGCAGCGGACCAAACCAGGCGTCCGAAACTGACACACAAGAACGGTGCCGCTCCTCGCTCTGTCCGCCCCGCCGGGGCGGATGGGTGAACGCGGCCTAGGAGGAGAAGAACGTGGCACAGACATCGCATGGCGTTGGTGGGCTCAGTTATGATGCCAAGAAGCGCCCTTGGCCCGCCGAATTCAACGTTCTCCTGGCGCTCGTCATCCTGGTAGGCCTGTTCGAATTGATTGGCCGGGTCTTCCTCGGCGATAGCTTCCTGTTCAACACACGTCCGAACATCGACGCGATCTTCAACGAGCAGCGCTTGCAGATCATCATTCTGCAGGTTTCGATCGTCGGCATCATCGCTATCGGAGTGACCCAGGTCATCATCTGCGGCGGCATCGACCTGTCCTCCGGCTCGGTTGTCGGAGCCACCGCGATGATCGCCATGAGTTTCGCCCAGGTGGCCACGGTCAACGGCAATCCCAATCCCAAGGCCATGTTCCTTGCTTATGGCTGGGTCGACCTTCCGGTCATCGTGCCTTTGTTTGTCGCCGTGGGCTGCGGCTTGATCGCCGGCTTGGTCAACGGTCTTCTGATCGCCTACACGCGCATCCCACCCTTCATAGCCACCCTCGGCATGATGGTCACCGCGCGCGGCATCGCCAAATGGTGGTCGAAGGGTGAGCCGATCTCGTTTCCGACCGAAGGCTTCGCGGCCATCGGCAAGGGACTGATGCCCGTCATCATCTTCATCTCGCTGGCGATCCTGTTCCAGCTGATCCTGACCTACACCAAATACGGCAAGCACTGCTACGCTATCGGCTCCAACGAAGATGCTGCGCGCATGTCCGGCATCAAGATCGCCAACCACAAGATCCTGGTCTATGTCATCGCAGGCATTCTGGCCTCGCTCGCCGCCGTCGTGCTCTGCTCCAAGAATCTCACGGCTCAGTCCGGCATGGGTGTCATGTACGAGCTCGATGCCATCGCCATGGCCGTCATCGGCGGCGTTTCTCTGTCGGGCGGGCGCGGCTCGATCATCGGCACCGTCATCGGCTCGCTGATCTTCGGCGTCATCATTTCCGGCTTCACCTTCCTGCGCCTCGATGCCTACTATCAGGAGATGGTCAAAGGCGTGATCATCGTCGGCGCGGTGGTTCTCGATCAATGGCGCCAGCGCCGCCGGGCGATAGGAGCTTGACCATGTCCGACATCGTTCTGAAGACCGAAAACCTCACCAAGCATTATGGCGGCGTGCACGCGCTGCAGGAGGCGAATTTCGAGCTGCGCAAGGGCGAGCATGTCGCCATCATGGGCGACAACGGCGCCGGCAAGTCGACCTTCGTGCGCCAGATCACCGGCGTCGAGCAGCGCACCGACGGCAAGATCTGGTTCGACGACAAGGAAGTGAACTTCGCCGGCCCGATCGAGGCGCGCGAGGCGGGCATCGAGACCGTGTTCCAGAACCTCGCTCTGGCCGACGACCTCGACGTGCCGTCGAACCTGTTCCTCGGCCGTGAGAAGGTGCTGTTCAACCTCGGGCCGTTCTCGATCCTCGACCGCAAGTACATGCGCAAGGCGACCGAGGCGGCGCTGGTCCGCACGGCGGTGAAGATCCCGAACCTCTCCAGCACCATCCGCCACATGTCGGGCGGCCAGCGCCAATGCGTGGCGATCGCTCGCACCGCGACCTTCGCCTCCAAGCTGATCATCATGGATGAGCCGACGGCGGCCCTTGGCGTGCAGGAGACGGCGCAGGTCGAAAACATCATCCGCACGCTCAAGGCAAATGGCGAACCGCTGATCCTGATCAGCCACAACATGCGCCAGGTGTTCGACCTGGTCGACCGCATCGTCGTTTTCCGCCGCGGCCGCATCGTCGCCAACCTGCGCAAGCAGGACACCGACGGCAATGACATCGTCGCCTACATCACCGGCGCCAAGACCGGGCAGGCGGAGCTCCAGGCCGCCTGACGGTCGTCACGACGGGATCAACCAAATCGTCCGCGCCGCTGGCGCGGACATGTTTTAGAACCACCCTCAAAGGACATTCCATGACTCTTCGCTTCGCTCTTCTCGGCGCCGGCCGCATCGGCAAGGTGCATGCCCGCGCCGTTGCCTCCAACCCGCAGGCCAAGCTGGTGGCCGTGGCCGACGCCTTCGAGAAAGCGGCGACGGACCTGGCTGGGGCCTATGGCGCCGAGGTGCGCACGATCGACGCGATCGAGAAGGCCAAGGACATCGACGCCGTCATCATCTGCACGCCGACCGACACGCATGCCGACCTGATCGAGCGGTTCGCCAAGGCCGGCAAGGCGATCTTCTGCGAGAAGCCGATCGATCTCTCCGTCGAGCGTGTCGAAAAATGCCTGGCGGTTGTCGAGAAGACGAAAGCCACGCTGATGGTCGGCTTCAACCGCCGCTTCGACCCGCATTTCGCCGCCGTGCGCAAGGCGATCGACGACGGCGCCATCGGCACGGTCGAGATGGTCACTATCACGTCGCGCGATCCCGGCGCGCCGCCGCTCGACTATATCGCCCGCTCCGGCGGCATTTTCCGCGATATGACCATCCATGATTTCGACATGGCGCGCTTCCTGCTGGGTGAAGAGCCGGTTGCGGTGAGCGCTCATGCCTCGGTGCTGGTCGACAAGAAGATCGGCGATGCGGGCGATTTCGACTCGGTCAGCGTCATCCTCGAAACCGCGTCCGGCAAGCAGGCCGTCATCTCCAATTCGCGCCGCGCCACCTATGGCTACGACCAGCGCATCGAAGTGCATGGCTCGAAAGGCATGGTCGCGGCCGAGAACCAGCGTCCGGTGTCGATCGAGCTCGCCAACGACAAGGGCTACACCCGCCCGCCGCTGCACGACTTCTTCATGACCCGCTACATCGACGCCTATGCCAACGAGATCGCCTCCTTCATCGCCGCCAAGAGCGCAGGCAAGAAGGCATCGCCGAGCGGCAAGGACGGCCTCATTGCGTTGAAGCTCGCCGATGCGGCGCTGAAGTCGGCCGAGACGGGCAGGACCGTCCGCGTCGATTGAAGAATTGAACACGGATTAAGGAGCATAGCGATGAACGGTTTGGCCGGTCGCAATTCACAAACGCGCGCCATCGTCACCGGCGGCGCGCAAGGCATAGGCTTAGCCGTTGCAAAGGCATTGGTCGACGAAGGCTGCCGCGCGCTGGCGTTGATCGGCCGCTCGCAGGAGAAGGGCGACAAGGCGGTCGCGACGCTGAAGAAGAGCGGCGTCGATGCCATCTTCATCAGCGCCGATGTCGCCAAGGTCGCCGACTGCAAGCGCGCCGTGGCTACGGCGCTCGGCCATTTCGGCGCCTTGAACGCACTGGTCAACGCCGCCGCCACTTCCGCGCGGGGGTCGTTGGTGGAGACATCGGAAGAGCTGTTCGACCAGATCTTCGACACCAATGTGCGCGGTCCCTTCTTTCTGATGCAGGGCCTCGTCGCGCATCTCTTGGAACGCAAGGCGCCGGGCTCGATCGTCAATGTGTTGTCGATGTCGGCGCATGCCGGCCAGTCCTTCCTGACGCCCTATTCGACCAGCAAGGGCGCGCTGATGACGCTGACCAAGAATGTCGCCAGCGCCTATCGGAAGAACCGCATCCGCTGCAACGCCGTGCTGCCCGGCTGGATGGATACGGAAGGCGAGGACATCGTGCAGAAGAAATGGCACGCAGCATCCGACGACTGGCTGGCAAAGGCCGAAGCTTCGCAGCCGATGGGACAGCTGGTGAAGCCCGCCCAGCTTGCCCGGCTCATCACCTATATGATCAGCCCGCAGGCCGGCGTCATGACCGGCTCGCTGGTCGACTACGACCAGAACATAGCCGGTGTGATCGGGGAGTAAGGGCCGGCGGGGCAATGAGGGGCAGCGCCGACTTTGACAGTTACCGGGTCCAAGCTCAGGTTGGAGACGATGTCTCCGCCTCGCCTTGTCCCTCCGCCGTAGGCGCCGCCCCTCACCTGCCTGCCGGCATCCCCTCCCCGTATAGTGACGGGGAGAGGGGCGCTGTCATCGACGATTTCGCCAACTAGCCCGCCAAAACACGGCACGTGACAAGCGCCTCGGCATCGACTATATGAGCCGCATGATCAACCTGTCCGCCACGTATTGGTACTTTAGCAGCTCGCTGGCGGCGGGAGGATTGCGCTCGATCTGAAGATTGCAGATCAAAAATCCGACAAGCCGCCAGACCTGGCGGCTTTTTTGTTTCAGCCGGCAGGTCTCCTAACCAGGAGCAGAAAGCCGTGTTGACCACCACAGACGACCTCCGGGTCACCGAACTCAAGGTACTTAGCACGCCGGACGACGTGATGCGCGAGATACCGCGCTCGCTCACGGCGACGCGCACCGTTGCCGCCTCGCGCAACGCCATCCATTCCATCCTGACGGGGGCCGACGATCGACTGGTCGTCATCGTCGGCCCTTGTTCCATCCACGATCCGGTCGCCGCCGTGGACTACGCCAGCCGTCTGGCGGCGCTGCGCGAGGCCCTGGCCGACCGGCTCGAGATCGTCATGCGCGTCTATTTTGAGAAGCCGCGCACCACGGTTGGCTGGAAGGGCCTCATCAACGATCCCGATCTCGACGGCAGCTTCAACATCGACAAGGGGTTGAGGATGGCGCGCAACGTGCTGTCGGCCGTCAACAATCTCGGCCTGCCGGCGGCGACCGAATTCCTTGACATGACGACGCCGCAATACATCGCCGACCTCGTCGCCTGGGGCGCCATCGGCGCGCGCACCACCGAAAGCCAGATCCATCGCGAGCTGGCCTCGGGCCTGTCCTGCCCGGTCGGCTTCAAGAACGGCACCGACGGCAATCTGCGGATCGCCGGCGAAGCGGTGAAGTCCGCCGCCCAGCCGCATCATTTCATGGCGGTCACCAAGGGTGGCCGCAGCGCCATCGCGGCGACCACCGGCAATGAGGATTGCCATGTCATCCTGCGCGGCGGCATCACGCCGAACTATGATGCCGCAAGCGTCGACGCCGCTGCTGCCGAGCTCGGCCGCATCGGTGTCGCGCCGCGGCTGATGATCGACGTCAGCCACGCCAACAGCGCCAAGAAGCCGGAGAACCAGCCAAAGGTCGCTGCCGACGTGGCGGGTCAGGTCGCGGCCGGCGACGAGCGTATCATCGGCGTCATGATCGAGAGCAATCTCGTCGCCGGCCGGCAGGACGTCGTGCCCGGCAAGCCGCTCGTCTACGGCCAGAGCATCACCGACGGCTGCATCGACTGGGCGACCACCGAGACGGTGCTGCACGGGCTTGCCGGCGCCGTCGAATGGCGCCGGTCGGTAAAGCGCGAAATGCTCGCCTCCCGTCAGGGCGCGGCGTAAGCCGAAATGGGGGCGGCGATCACGCCGCCCTCAACCCTTCCCACGCCGTGAATATCGAAACGGCAAACAAAAGCAGTCCGGCGCCTCGTCCGGCCAGGATGGTCGCCTGCGGATTGTCGACCAGCAGCCCCCGGCTGCGCCCGGCGGTGACGGCGAGCCCGCCATAGATCGCGGCCTGCGTGGCGACCGTCAGCAATCCCATGACCGTCGCCTGCGTCCAGATCGGACCATAAGCCGGCTTCAGGAATTGCGGATAGACCGCAAGGATGAAGAGATAGGCCTTCGGGTTGATCAGGCAGGTAAGCGTTCCTTGGCGAAATGCCTTCCAGGCCGAGCGGCTCCCCGTGGGTCCGTTGTCGCCGACTGTGATCGAACTGCGCATCAGCGAAATGCCGATATAGGCCATGTAGGCGGCGCCGGCGATCAACAGCGGCGTGAACAGGATCGGCACGAAATGCATGAGCAGGCCGACGCCGATCGCGCCGTTCAGCGTGTGCACCGCGCCGCCCAGCATGATGCCGGCGGTCGCCGCCAGGCCCCTGTTGCTGCCGCCGGTCAGCGCATTGGCCAGCACGAACAGCATGTCCATGCCCGGAACCGCGATGATGCCGAACAGCAGAATGAAGAAGAGCCAGAGATTTTCCGCGTAACTCATGTCAGTTGCCTGTTGCCTCGCCGGCGAGGCGCAAAAGGAATCTGTTGATTTTCAAGCCGGTAGGCCGCCCTATAGGTCACCCCAACTGACGGGGATGTGTCAGTTGCGTTTCAGCCGGGTGAGGAAATGCGCAAGGCCTCGCGCCTGTTCGAGATTATCCAGATCATGCGGCTGGCTAGAAAACCGGTGACGGCGGCAACGATCGCCGAACGGCTGGAAGTGACGGTGCGCTCCGTCTATCGCGATATCGCGGCCCTGCAGGCCATGCGCGTGCCGATCGAGGGCGGGCGCGGCATCGGCTATATCCTGCGCCCTGGCTTCGACCTGCCGCCGCTGATGTTTTCCATAGAGGAGATGGAGGCGATCGTGCTGTCGCTGGCGCTGCTCGAACGCACCGGCGACGACGAGCTCAGGCAGGCGGCAAAACGCGTCGGCGCCAAGATCGCCGGCGCGGTGCCGCCGCCCTTGCGGCAGACCATGGACGCCAACGCGCTTCATGCCTGGGGTTTTGCAGCGCCGTCCACTTCCGCGGTCGACCTCGCGCTGGTTCGCCGCGCCATCCGCGACGAGGAGAAGCTCAGCCTGTCCTATCGCGACGAGGCGGGGCGGGCGACCGAACGCATCATCCGCCCGATCGCATTGATCTACTATGCCGAGACCGCCAACATCGTTGCCTGGTGCGAACTGCGCCAGGCCATCCGCAATTTCCGCAGCGACCGCATCGAGGATTGCCTGCCGGCCGGCCTGTGGTTCAAGGGCGAGGGCGACCGGCTGCGGCAGGTCTGGGTCGACGGCTGGGAGATCAATGCCGCGGCCGCCGCCAGCAATTGATGCGTTGCCCCGGCTTTCAGGGCACGATGCCGCGACAGGCCCAGGCGACATTGGCGAAGGATCGCGGGCCGTCGGGCCTGCCAGCCTGATAGGCATCGCGCACGGCAGCCTCGACGCGCTCCCGCTCGGCCGCGTCCAGTGTCATGTATCTGCCGAGCGGGCCTTCGCCGGCGCCGATCGGCGCCCAGAAGTCGTCGAAATCCGCGTAATCCATGCGGATCATCAGCTCGGTCTCCGTGACATCGGCCAGGCCTTGCTCGACAAAGGTCCGCTTCATCTCGCCCGGCTGCACCATCGGCTGGAAGCAATAGCGGCTGCGCATCTGACGCCCACTTTCGCTGAGCGCCGCAACCGTGTCGATCATCATGCGCATGCCGGTCATGCCGCCATAGTGGTCCCAGACCACGGCCGCGACCACGCCGCCAGGTCGCACGACGCGGCGCATCTCGGCCACCGCCTTGCCGGCTTGCGGCACGAAGTGCAGCACCAGCAGCGCCAGCGCGCGGTCGAACGCATCATCCGCGAACGGCAGCACCGTGGCGTCGCCCTGGCTGATGGTAATCCGCGGATCGGTGTTGCGCTTCCTGGCCGCCTCGACGAACACCGGTGAGAAGTCGATGGCCTGGATCTCGGCAAGATCGGCGGATTTTGCCAATTCGAAGGTGAGACTCCCGGTGCCGCAGCCGACATCGAGAATTTTTTCGCCGCCGGCCAGACCGGCAAAATCGATGAACTTGGGCGCGAGCCTGCGGCTCCAGCGCCCCATCAGCTGCTCGTAACCCGACGCGGCATGGACGGTGAAGGTGGACGTCATCGAAGCCTCCCATTCGTCAGCCTAAGCTAAACGACGGTGCGATCGCTGCATAGGCACCAAGGAAAATCGGCATCATCGGGAGCGAAGATAGCCTGGTAGATTAGTGCTTTATGCCGCCGACTTCACGGTCGCGACACTCTCCCGCTCAACCAGCGGACATTCGAGCTTGGTGATGGGATACCGGCCGCGGCCGGGCGTTGGCGGGGTTTCGAGCTGCTCGATCGCCCATTGGCCCATCGCCAGATGCGGCAGGATCGAGGTCGTCAGCGGCGGGAAGAGGTGGCGGGCGATCTCTTCGTCGTCATAGCCGACCACGGAAATGTCTTGCGGGATATGCAGGCCGGCTTCTTTCAGCGCTTCGTAGCAGCCGATGGCCGTGCGGTCGTTCTGGCAGAAGATGGCGGTGGGCCGCTCCTTGAGCCCCAGCAGCTTGACCGTCGCGGCATAGCCGGCACTGGCCGACCAGTCGCCCTCGACCACCAGCTCCGGATCGAAAGGAATGTCGGCGGTGGCAAGCGCGCGGCGATAGCCTTTGAGCCGGTCCTGTGCGGCCTGCATCCACGGCTCGCCGGTGATGGTGGCGATGCGGCGATGGCCATGGCTGATCAGGTGCCTGGTCGCGCTCTGGCCGCCGGCGATCTCGGAGGGCACCACGGCCGGGAAGGCATAGTCGGCGGTGTAGCAGTTGAGCAGGATGACCGGGATCTCGAGGCTGTAGAGGAAATCCGGCGCGGCGATCTCGCGGGTGAAGATGGTCATGTAGATCAGCGCCGAGATGCCGCGCCTTGTCAGTGCCTGGATGGCGCGGGGCTCCATCACCGCGTCGCCCATCGTCTGCGCCACCAGAAGCACATTGCCCGCGTTCCACGAGGCCTGCCGCGCACCCTCGATGGCGACCACTGCCTCGGGACTGGTGGCGAGCTGGTCGACCGCGAAGCCGATAACGCCGTCCAGGCCTTCGAATGGCGTCACGGGCGGGCGCAGTGCCGAAAAGACCGGCGGCGAGTAGCCTAGCGCCCGGGCCGCTTCTATCACCCGGTCGCGTGTCTGCTGCGACAGCCTGATGCCCGGCGAATTGTTGAGCACGAACGACACCGTCGCCTGCGAGCAGCCAGCGGCTCTCGCAATATCGGTCATGGTGACACGCCCCTTGTGCTTGGCGGCCGGCTTGCGGCGCCTGGAGGCCGCGGGAGGATCGCGCAGTTCCGTCGGTTCACTCATGGTCGTTTCCCAAACCCAGCCGGCTCTAAAGCAAAGGCCGGCGGCAACGGCAAGATGGTCGAGGTCGGTGCGCTTGTCGAAAACGCACCTAGCTAATAGATATTATCACATGCGGCAAGCAAACGGCTCGCCGCCCGGCATCCGCGACGAAATCGGCCGGACAAGGTCAGCGGCGCTGACAATTCTCATGTTTTCTGCATGGCGACATGCCTCGCCGCGCTCGCTCTCCTCACTCCCCGGCACGTCTTTCGACCAGCGTCTCCTCCGCGTCGAAAGCGCGCGTTCTGGCATCATAACTAATACTCTTTACTAATAGTCGTAAGCGTTCTAGTGTCAACTCGTCGTAACCGTCCGGGCTGCGGACGGTGCCGGCAGCTGTGAAGGGCGCTCGCTCGATATCCCGGCAACATCGCCGGATTCGGCCCGCATCCCATCTCACGAAAATGTCAGACAAATCGGACTATTTACGAACGCCACATGAGTGTCTAGTGTCTCGACCGCGGCCGGATCGGCACCGTTCTTAAGTCGGCGGACCTTTGCGCCACACCCTTGAGGAGGAGGGTTATCCGGGCCGCAGCCGAGACATCAGCGACGAGTTCTACAAGGCAAGTTCTACAAGGGAGGTTGAACTATGAAATCCATCATCCGTAATGCATCTGTCGCCGCGGCGGCCTTGGCTTTGGGCCTGTCGGCAAGCGCCAGCGTGCGCGCCGACGACAAGCCGACGCTGGCCTTCGTCGTCAACGGTGCATCAGACTTCTGGAAGGCGGCGGAAGCCGGCGTGAAGAAGGCGCAGGGCGAATTGCCCGACTACAATCTCGAGCTCAAATATCCAGAACAGTCCTCGGTCGCCATCCAGCAGCGGCTGATGGATGACTTGGTGACGGCAGGCGTGAAGGGCATCATGGTCTCGGCCGTCGATCCCAAGACCTCGACCGACGGGCTGAACAAGATCGCCTCGGAAACGGCGCTATTCACCACCGACTCCGATGCCCCGCAGACCAAGCGCGTCGCCTATATCGGCTCATCCAATGTCGATGCCGGCAAGCAGGCCGCCGAGATCGCCAAGAAGGCGATGCCGAACGGTGGCAAGTGCCTCGGCTTCGTCGGTCTTCTCGGCGCCGACAACGCCAAGGAGCGCATCCAGGGCATGAAGGACGGGCTCGCCGGCAGCAAGATCGAGCTGGTCGACGTGCGCGGCGACGACATCGACCAGGCGCGCGCCAAGAAGAACGTCGAGGACGCGCTGGTCGCCAGTCCCGACATCACCTGCATGGTCGGCTTCTATTCCTACAACACGCCGCGCATCTATGAAGCGCTGCGCGACGCCGGCAAGCTCGGCCAGATCACCGTCGTCGGCTTCGACGACGATCCGATCACGCTGGGCGGCGTCAAGGAAGGCACCGTCGCCGCCACCGTTGTGCAGCAGCCGTTCGAGTGGGCCTATCAGGGCATGAAGCTGATGGCCGCTTACCTCAAGGGCGACAAGTCCGGCATCCCGGCCGGCAACCTGATCATCATCCCGACCAAGATCATCGGCAAGGATGATGTCGATGCCTATGCCGCCAACCTCAAGGCGATGGCTGGCAAGTAAGTCCAAGACAGTTGCGCCGGCTCAAGGGTCCAGCTTGAGCCGGCGTTCGTATTGACGGACCTGCCAAGGCCCGTCAGTCTGTTGCCCACCGGCTGCTGTCAGGCATGATGAACTATTCCGATACATCCATCGTGGCATCCACGGTCGCTCCTTTCCTGAGCCTGGAGGCCGTGCGCAAGACCTATCCCGGCGTCGTGGCGCTGGACGGGTTCTCGATGGAGGTTCGGCCCGGCGAGGTCATCGGCCTGGTCGGCGAAAACGGCGCCGGCAAATCGACGCTTATGAAGATCCTCGGCGGCGTGACGCGGCCCGACAGCGGCTCCATCGCCGTCGATGGTGTGGCGCATGACGGACTGGGTGTCGAACAAAGCATCGGTTCCGGCATCGCCTTCGTGCACCAGGAACTCAATCTCTTCGATAATCTTGATGTCGCCGCCAATATCTTCTTCGGCCGCGAGCCGCTGCGCGCCGGGCCGCTGAAGCTGGTCGACCGCGCCAAACTGCGCGAAATGGTGGCGCCGCTCCTGAAGCGGGTCGGAGCCAATTTCTCGGCCGATGCGCCGGTCGCGTCCCTGTCGCTTGCCCAGCAGCAGATGGTCGAGATCGCCAAGGCGTTGTCGATCAAGGCGCGGCTGGTCATCCTCGACGAGCCGACCTCCAGCCTGCCGATGGCGGAGACCGAAAAGCTGCTCGACGTCATCAAGGGGCTGAAGGCTCAAGGCATCAGCGTCATCTTCATTTCGCACCGGCTGCATGAGATCGAGCGCGTCGCCGACCGTGTCGTGGTGCTGCGCGACGGCACGCTGGCCGGCACGCTGGCGAAGGACCGGATCAACCATGACGAGATGGTCAGGCTGATGATCGGCCGCATGCTGAAGGAGCGCGAGAAGGCCGGCGAAGCCACGCGCGCGCCGGGCAGTGTTGCGCTGTCGGCGAATGCCATACGCACCAGCACCTATCCCGACCGGCCGGTCAGCCTGGAGCTGAGGCGCGGCGAAATCCTCGGCCTCGCCGGCCTGGTCGGCTCCGGTCGCACGGAGCTGGCGCGCGTGCTGTTCGGCATCGACGAGCGGCTTGGCGGCAATGTCACGCTCGACGGCAAGCCGCTCAATGTCGGCTCGGCAGCCGACGCGGTGGCGAACGGCATCTTCCTCGTGCCGGAGGACCGCAAGCTCACCGGCATCCTGCTCGACCTGTCGATCGCGCAGAACATCTCGCTGCCCAACCTGCCAGCCCATGCGAAGCGCTCTCTGGTCTCGACCATCGCCGAACTTGCGACGGCGGAAAAGCAGAAGAAGAACCTCGGCATCAAGGCGCCCTCGGTCCTGACCCGCACCGGCACGCTGTCCGGCGGCAACCAGCAGAAGGTGGTTCTGGCCAAATGGCTGGCGATGAACCCGAAGGTGATGATCCTGGACGAGCCGACGCGCGGCATCGACATCGGCGCCAAGGCCGAAATCTACGGGCTGATGCGGGCGCTGGCCGATGCCGGCGTCGCCGTGCTGATGATTTCCAGCGACATGGAAGAGGTGATCGGCGTGTCTGACCGCATCGCGGTCATGCATGAGGGGCAGATCTCCGGCATCCTCGACAAGGACGATTTCAGCCAGGAAAACGTGCTCTTGCTGGCGGTCGGCAAGAAGCCGAAACTGCTGCAAGTGGCGGGAGGAGAGCAATGAGCAAGAAAGATCTCGGCCTGCTGATCCTTATCCTGGTGGTCGGCGCTGTGGTGACGGCCATCAATCCGCGCTTCCTGTCGGCGATCAACCTCGCCAACACATCCAACCTGGTCGCGCTGTTCGGCATCCTTTCGATCGGCCAGGCCTTCGTCATCATCACCGGCGGCATCGAATTGTCGGTCGGTTCGGTTGTCGCCCTGCTCGGCACGCTGTTCATCGACTTCATCGCGGTGCGCGAGGTGGATTGGCCGTTGGCCTTCGTGCTGATCCTGGTGCTCGGAGCGATCATCGGCTTCGTGCATGGCTGGCTGATCACGCGGCTCAAACTGCAGCCCTTCGTGGTGACGCTGTGCGGCCTGCTCATCTATCGCGGCGTGGCGCGCTTCTATACCGCCGACGGCACCGCGGGTTTCGCCTTCGGGCAGAATTTCCCGACACTCGAGTTCCTGACCGCCGGGCGCTCCTATGGCCTGCCGAACAGTTTCATCGCGTTGATCGTCATTGCCATCGTCATGTGGGTGGTGCTGCACCGCTCGGTGTTCGGCCGCTATCTCTACGCGATCGGCAAGAACGAGGAAGCGGCGAAATATTCCGGCATCCGGACGGGTCGGGTGATTATCGCGGCCTATGTCATCTGCGGCGTGCTGACGGCGCTGTCGGCGATCTATTTCGCCATGTACACGCGCTCGATCTCACCGGCGAGCCACGGCCAGTTCTACGAACTCTATGCCATCGCGGCGGCGGTGCTGGGCGGCTTCTCGCTGCGCGGCGGCGAAGGCTCGCTGGTCGGCGTCATCCTCGGCACCGTTCTGCTGCAGGAGCTGCAGAACCTCGTCAACCTGCTCGGCATCCCGTCCTCGCTCAACTTCGCGGTGATGGGCGGCGTGATCCTGATCGGCGTGCTGGTCGACCAGCAATGGGGCGTCTTCCGCGCCCGCCGCCGCATGATGGAAGCGACGCGCCGCAATGTCGCCGGCGCGCCGGCGGAGTAGCCTCGCACTCAAAGCAATTCAGGAAAAGTGTGTAACGGTTTTCCGTTCGGAATTGCGCCAAACAAAAATGATAGGTCCCGATTGGATCGATGCTCGCGGCGAAGGCCGCTGGGCAAGTCCGGATTCGGGGCGTATCGCAACAACGCGTGAACCGGAAAACAGCCCTTGTCGGCGAATAGGGGCTGGGCTAAGCAATTGGTATCTGAGGGTTCCAAGAATAAAAATGGGAGAAACTACCGTGACATCATCACGTTGGATTGCGCTCGCCGCGCTGGCGTTGACCTGTTCGACCCCGGCGATGGCCAAGGACTGGAAGACGGTCACCGTCGCGATGGAGGGCTCCTATGCCCCCTGGAACCAGACGGATGCCAGCGGCAAGATCGTCGGCTTCGAGGTGGACATCCTCAACGATGTCTGCGCCCGCGCGAAGCTGGAATGCAGCATCGTGGCGCAGGATTGGGACGGCGTCATTCCCGGCCTGACGGCAGGCAAGTTCGACATTGTGATGGACGGAATGTCGATCACCGAGGAGCGCATGAAGACGATCGACTTCTCGATCCCCTACGCCTCCTCGCCGGTGGCTTTCCTTGCCGACAAGAACGGTCCGCTGGCGAAACTGTCCAACAGCGGCAAGATGATCGATCTGTCGAAGGACGACGCCGAATCCAAGGCGGCGCTCGACACGCTGCGCAAGGAACTCACCGGCAAGAATGTCGGCCTGCAGGTTTCGACCACGGAAGCGACTTTCGCCGACAAGTATCTCAAGGATGTCGCCAACGTCCATGAATACAAGACCACCGACGAGCACGACCTCGACCTGATGGCGGGCCGCATCGACGTGGCTTTCGCCGACACCACCTATTTCCTCGGCACGCTGGCCAAGCCCGATGCCAAGGACCTGGAATTCGTCGGGCCGCAGTTCAAGGGCGGGCCGATCCTGGGGCCGGGCATCGGCGCCGCTTTCCGCAAGACCGACAAGGACCTGCAGGACATCTACAACAAGGCGCTCAAGGCCGCTCTCGATGACGGCTCGGTGTCGAAATACAGCATGCAATGGTTCAAGATCGACATTACCAAGTAATGTCGCAACGGGAGCAGCCAAGGCTGCTCCCGTTTTGCATTTAGTGCACGTCGCCCAAAAGTGCGCAGCGGTTTTGGGAGAACGACTTGCATCAAAGGAAGGCCTTGAAGCGCGCCGCCTAAATCCGTTTCGACGCGCGCTTTAAGGTGAGCAACCCGTAGATGCCTATCTCGGCGCCCGCAGGAGCCGTAAGTGGAGTTTCTCAACGATCTCAAGGACCAGGTGTCGACGGCTTATGAGCTGCTGGCCGCCGGCTGGGGCGTGCAACTGCTCTGGGGCATCGGCTGGACGCTCGCTGTCACCGTTGTCTCGATGCTGATAGGCGCGGTGCTGGGGTCCTTGGTCGCGGCGGCCAAGCTTTCGCACCGCGGCGGATTGAGATTTATCGGCGAGAGCTACACCACCGTGTTCCGCGGCGAACCGGAACTGCTGATCATCTACCTCTTTTACTATGGCGGCACGCAGGTCCTGACCGGCGTGGCAAGGTCCGCCGGGTCGATAGGGTCGACCGACATTTTGAACATGCCGAGCTTCCTCGGCGGCGTTCTCGCGGTCGGCATCATTTCCGGAGCCTATCAGGCCGAGGTGTTCCGCGGATCGTTCCTGGCTATCCACCGCGGCGAGCTGGAGGCGGCCCGTGCCTATGGCATGTCGGCCTGGCTGCGGTTTCGCCTCGTGATCGTGCCTCAGGTCCTGCGCCTCGCGGTGCCGGGGCTGGGCAATGTCTGGCAATTGACCATCAAGGATTCGGCACTGATCTCGGTCACCGGCGTCGCCGAATTGATGCTTACTGCGAACAAGGCCGCGCGTTCGACGCATCATTCGCTGCTTTTCTACACGGTCGCCGGCATCCTTTACCTGGTGATGACATCGGTCTCGACGCCGATTTTCGAGAAGGCCGAGCGTTATACTTCCCGCAGTTTCACGCGGCCGAAGTGAGAGGTGGCGGTGGATTTTGATTTCTACCTCTCGACCATGTGGAGCGTGCTGAAGGCGCTGCCGCTGACGCTTGAGATCTGGTTCTTCGGCATCGCCTTCGGGCTCATCATCGCCACCGGCCTAACCTGGTTGCGTGCTTCCGGTCACAAACTGGGCGAATATTTCACCCGCGCCTATGTCTTCATCTTCCGCGGCTCGCCGCTGCTGGTGCAGCTCTATCTGATCTATTTCGGGCTTTCCCAGTTCGATTTTGTGCGCCACAGCCCGATCCTGTGGCCGATCCTGCGCGATCCGATGTATTGCACGATCGTCGCCATGGCCTTGAACACAGCCGCCTATGAGAGCGAGATTTTCCGCGGTGCGCTGCGGGCGGTGCCGGTCGGACAGATCGAGGCGGCCAAGGCCTTCGGCATGTCGGCCTTCACCCGTTTCCGCCTCGTCACGCTGCCGATCGCGTTGCGGCTCGCCCTGCCGGCCTATTCGACCGAAATCATCCTCATGACCAAGGCGACCGCGCTCGCTTCCGTGGTGACG
>Ga0105238_10001984_pt1 | contig 20611 bp, 24 predicted proteins | sample KBSC34metaG_FD_81526 | JGI IMG/M metagenome (GOLD analysis project Ga0105238, IMG submission 81526) | Corn rhizosphere microbial communities from Kellogg Biological Station, Michigan, USA - KBS C3-4 metaG | ecosystem: Host-associated > Plants > Roots > Rhizosphere > Soil | place: Michigan, USA... | reverse complement strand
TGGTAGCGGGGGCGAGCTACGTTCGATATCTGAACGAACCGCTCCGGATTACAATCACGCCACCGGGCCGCGAATGATAGGCGCTCATGGCGGTCTTTTCAAGGCGAACCGCTAAGATGGTGGCCGATCGGCCGTAGACAAGGTCACGTTAGGCTGCCAAACGATCAGTTCCGCCCGCACAGCTCGGTCCACCAGCTCGGCCGTTGCTCTGCCCCCAGGGAACGCGATCACGCCGTCCGGCTTCATGGCGAGTAGAACGTCATTCCGACACTGAGCAGCACGCCGTCCGAGAGTGCGATCGGCGGCGATCATGGTACACATTACGCCCCGAGCTGCAGCCCAGTCGCGCGCCAACGCATCGGCGCCGGCCGAGCCGCGCTCGATAATCTCGCGGATGCCGCGATCGATATGCACGGCGTCGAGCACCGCGAACACCTTCGCGCGGTCGACATAGTTACTGCCGCCGACAACAATTAGACGCAGGCCTGAAACGCACGCCCAAGCCGCTATCGATTGCCGACGTGCGGCGACCTGCTCTCGCCACTGAATTGTGCGTGGTATCCGGACGGCCATCGCGCTGCATGGTAGCGCGACGCGTCTCACAGGCTCAGACTCAGCGCTGGAGCATCAGCACGACAGCCTGTTTCAAGGCTTCGCTGAGGCCGCTCCGCGCGCGGAGTGGCGAGCCTCGGCTGGCCCGCGGCTGATCGCGGTGTCGGCGGCCGCCGCTGGTGCTACAACACCGCCGGCGGTCGCTCGTCTTGTTTTTTCGCTTACCTCACACGTCCTGATCCGCGAACGTGGTCACGCCGCTCGCGGTGTCCTGAACCTTGCCGTCTCGGATCCACACCTGGTCGCCGACGGTGCCGGTGCCGCGCACGGTCAACTTGCCGCCGTTCGACAGCGTGCACGTGACGGTGTTGTCGGCGTTGACCGTGTCGATCGTGCCGAGCCGCAGCGGATCCGTCGGCAGGATGCCGGTCAGCCGGCGCCAGAAGTTGATCATGCGTGCCGCTCCACACTGGCCGTCTGGCGCACGCTTAAGGCCGTGCTCGAGCGCGTCGCGTCGATCTGCACCGACAGCACCTGGCCAAGCCATAGGGTGCCGTCGATCTCCTCGAGCTGCAGCAGCTGGCCACGCTGCAGCACGCCGGGATTGCCGATGCCGGCGGGCGCCGGCAGCAGTGGCAAGCGCAGGGTCTCGGTCTTGCGCCGATCGGCCTTGGCCAGCTCGTGGCGGCCGCGCTCGCGTGCCGCGTCGACGTGGCAAATAAGCGCGTCGCTGACGCTGGGCAGCAATGCCGCGCCGTCCGTGCCCGCGCGCTTGACGCGGCCGCTCACGCCGGAATTCTGGCCACTGACGTAGACGCCGTTGTAACCGGCCACGAAGTTGCCTTCCCACTGGCCAGAAATCGACGTCCAGAAGGCCTTCGGGATCTTGGCGTAGGGAGCCGCCACGAGTTGCCAGGTCACGCCGCCGTCGGTGAACGATTCACCGCTGTCGGTCGGCCATGAACCCGGCTCGAGCGTGTCGCTGTTTCCGCCCTCGAGCGCGATGTAGCTGCGGCCGTTCGGCGTTGGCGGCGTGACGATATCGCCCTCCGCATAGGTGTGCGACGCCAGCCAGGTGTGCGCAACCGCGTCCGCCGGCGCCGGCGCGCCCCAGTTCCAAGGCGACACCGGATAGGTCGGCTGAATCGTCAGCGCCTGGTCAACGGGATCCGGCACGACGATGCTGCCGATCGACGCGGCCAGCTGCGCCAGTGCGCTGATCGGCGCCAGGTCCGCATAGGTGAACAGGTTCGCAGCCACAAGCCAATCCGGCGACGTCCAGGTGACGGTCCATCCGGTCGGCATCAAGTCGTCGGCGAGCTGAGACGCGTCCGCGGCGATCGCGTTGGAATCACTGACCAGAGGCGCATAGTCCGCACTCAGATAAGCCGAGAGCGATCGGCCGGAGATCCGGCAGTTGGTGCCGCCGAATTTGCGTTCGTCGGCGAAGGCCTCGACAACGAACTTCCACACATAACCGTTGATCGTGACTTGCACTTCGACCGGTGAACTGTGCGTGTTGGGATTCACCAGCGGCAGGCACTTCCACGGGATGCTCGCCTGGAATGACCAGGCCCACGCGTCCGAACTCAAGCTCACGGAGCAGTCGATCGCCAACACGTCGACCGCATCGGACACGCGCAAGATGCTAAGCACCGGCGTCATGGAGTACACCTCGAGCGGCGGAACGATGATGGCCGAGCCGGGAGGCGGATCCGGTTCGCCGCCATACGGAATGCCGTAGCCGCTCCGGAACGGTGCGCCTGGTCGCCAAGGCAAACGGAGGAAAAGGTTGTGCGGTTGCGCCTCGAGCGATCGCAGGCGCACGGCGCGCCCGCGCGGCAGGCCGCGTCGCCATGGCAATAAGGTCTCGCGCTGCACAGCCCCAACGCCTGACCATCGCGCGCGCACATCGCTTGCATGGCTCTCGGCAGTGCGGTCGACACCGATGCGCACCGCACGATCGCGCGCAACGGTTGCTGACCAGCGCGCTGAAGTACTGCTCTCATGATCGAGCGGCGGCCGCCAGGCGAGGCGCTCGTCCGCCTGCAGAGCAGTGATCGCCGACCAGGGCGCATGCATGGGGCGGTCGAAGGGAACGCCGGCGTCGCCGCGCAGACGCAAGTCCGATTGTTCGGGCTGCGCCTGGTGCGTGACGGCCGTGAGCGCGCCTTCGTGTTGCTGGCCCTTCTCATAGCGCACGCGCAGCTGGTGCGTGTGGCTTGGCGCGCCGATCGGCACGCCCGGGCCGCCGTCGTAGGTGCCATCCCAGTCGTAGATGTTTTTGGAGTCGTAGAGCGTGCCCACATTCTGCGGTCCTACGAGTTCGGAAATGGATTGGTCGGCGGGGTGAAATTCGCGGTATACCGCCCGACGGTATCGGTCATGCGGAACTCGTCAATGTAGCCGGCGAAGTGATCGCCCCCCGGATCTGTGCCGATATGGTCGATCTGCCACGATGTGCCATTGGAGAACGTGCCTTGCGCGACGCCGTCGAGATACAACGTCTGCACATTGCTGATGCGCGATACCGCGACGTGATGCCAGCCAGACGTAAGCGCAGACGAAGCAAAGCGCAGTGTGCCGTCCCAGAATTCCACGGTGTTGTTGTGTACCCATACACCGCGCACCGACGACGCAGTCGTCCACACGGACCAATAGGAGCCACTGCTGACCGCATTCGTGTTGATCCAACATTCGATCGTATAGTCGCCGGTGCCAACAACGGGCGACGTTCCAGCCGCGAACCCGCCACTAGAGGCGAAATGTGCGCTGGCGCTACCAAACTTCGGCGACGTCGTCGATAGCGCGGCCGTGCCGCTGGCTGTCCACGTTGTGCCGATCACATCGCTCGCCGTCGTTGCTCCATTTGTGCCATCGAAGTGGACCAGCGACACGACATTGGCGAAGTACGTATTCGTGTGAACCCGAATTGCCGAGAGATGTCGACGTCGGCGAGACGGCCGACCAATACGAACAGACGACTTTTTCGCCGCCGCTGAGCGGCGAATTCAGTGTCACATAGGGCAGAGAAAACGTCAGATCCGAATACGGCAGTTCCAATCCATCGACCACGATGCGAACAGTCGACGCCGGCGTTGCATACGGAGTCTGGTTCAGGATGAACTGATCATCCGCAGCGCTGGCGGTGAACTCGTCACGTCGAAAATAGAGCGAGGTGCCTGCGCCGGTCGGACCTTGTGCACCGGTGGCGCCCGTAGCACCCGCAGGGCCAGTTGCACCGGCGGCACCGGTTGCGCCTGCGGCGCCTGTCGCTCCCGCGGGGCCCGTAGCACCCGCCGCACCGGTCGCGCCTGCGGCACCCGTGGCCCCGGCAGCGCCCGTCGCTCCGGCCGGGCCGGTGGCGCCGGTCGCGCCAATCAGTGATGCAGGGGAACCCCATGCGCCCGATGTCTTCGGGCCGTACAGGTCGCGCGCGGTATAGTCGAGATACAAGTTGCCGTCGACGCCGAGGCCGCTCGAGGGCGCGCCCGGACCGAAAATAATCCGCGAGCCGAACAGCTGCTGCAGCTTGTTGTCGATCGACGACGCGTCAGTGCTTCCATCGATTCCGACCTTCGCTTCGAGCGCCTCAACCGCGTCATTCAACTGCGCATGCTGCAGCGAATGCAGCACCGGCGGGCCTCCCACGCCGGTGCCGTCGGTCTTGCTGGTGCCGCTCGGGTTGGTGAAATCGTCGAGCGCAGTCGGGAAATCGGTGTTACTCATCCCAACGCAGCTCCGCCGTGAAGCTGTCGGTATCGGCATCCGTGGTGCCGGCCTGCACCGATCGCACGAACCAGATCGGGAAGCCGGCGCCGCGCAGGTTGAAACGGATCGCGTTGCCGGTTGCCCAGCCCGTGCCGAAGCCCAGGTGATCCATCACGAAGTACGGATTGCCGGTGGCCGGATTGACCGGCGCCACGTTAGTCGACGTATTGAACGTGCCGATAATGCCCTCCTCCTCGAACGCGATGTTGCCTGTGGTCGCGCTGGTGAAGATCAACGCCACGCGCTGCTTGATCGTGTCGCGGTTGAGCACCTGGATCGGAAAGTCGATGTCGTTGAACTGCGCCGTCGTCGACGTGCCCTGCACCGAATTCGACCAGAGCGTCTCCGGATGAAAATTCCACGTCGTCTGCGTGAACAGGTTCTCGACGCCGGCGCTCAGGTTGCCGGCGTTGTCGGCGATCAGCGCCGAGCTGACAAAACTCGAGGCGGCCGGATAGTCGTTGACCAGCGCCGGCGAGAAGCTGATACCGCCGGCGATGTCGACGTCGGAGCACAGCACCATGTCGGCCACGGCGTGCACGCATACGAGCGGCTCGGTGTAGCTGCTCAAGCTGAGCGGATCCGCCATCGTGATCGTGCCGGCGGCGACGTCGGCCGTGTACTTTGCGTCATCGACCAAGACGCCGTCGGCGTCATACAGCACCGCGCTCTCGAGGGAATCGCGCGGCAGCGACACGACCTGGCCAGCCGTCAGCGGATGCGGCATGGTAAAGGTCAGCGGATTGCGGAATACGAGCGTGTTGCCTGGCCGGATGATCGGCACGCGGCCGTCGGTCGGCAGGCGCACCGGATCCAGCCCCAGCACGCTGGCGCTCAGCGGCAACGTCGTCTCGACGACGCAGGAGAACTTGATCGTGCCGGGCAGCGCTTCATCCGGGCGCCAGATCTTGCCGTCGCCGTCGATGGCGCCAGGGTCATACCAGGTCTCGAGCTTGTCGTCTGTCGTCAGCGATGAATCGAGCACCAGCTGGCCGAAACGCACCGAGTAGAACCCGGTGACCACTTCAATGTGGCCGGTCATGTGCGTATTGGACCAGTTGCCGTCGACGTCGGCCGTCGCTGTGATCAGCGTGCCGTCGCTGCGGCGATTTGCCTGAATGAAAAAACTCGCGGGCCGCACCGCCTGACCGGATACGCGGCTCGCGAGGTATCCGATCGGCGTCTGCCCGATGGCGGTCAGCAGCGATTGGATGGAAAACACGGCCGCATTGAACGTCCAGCTGACAATGGTGGCCACGCCGGAGATGTAGTCGATCGAGCCCGCATAGATGCCGGCGCCGGTCACGTGATTGATCGAGCGATAAAGCGCGCCTGCACGATCGACGTAGACGTCGCTGGCGAACGTGAAACGCACGCTGCCAGGCACGATCGGCTCGACCGTCGTCGGCGTGAGATCCGCGATCACCGGCGGCGCGGAAAAATTCTCAGTGGTCGCGCTGGCCGACGCCGACGCGGCCGTTGACTTGACCGTCATCGGATCGCCGTCGGTGAACGCGGCAGTGAAATCGTCGAGTACCCAGCTGTTTTGGACCCGTTGCGGCTGCGCGCCGTATGCCGGCGGACTGGCGCCCGCATCCCACTGTTGAACGGATCCCGTCGAGTACTCGAGGTGCGCACTTACCACGGTCGCATCCGGATCGAACGAAACGGCGCCGGTCGTATAGTTGACGGTGCCGATGATCGAGCCCGGCATGAACTTCGAGTAGAGATTTCCGGAACCGTCGTCGTACACAGTCATCTGGATCGTGCCGCTGGGCCCGAAGCCGATGCCGATATCGGCCGGCCAGCTCGCCGGCATGTGCACAAAATAGGTGATCAGCACCGAATACGGCGCGATCGGCGCCGATGAAAGCGTGATGTCGATGACACTGCCGGTGCGCGACGGCGTGAGATTCTGCGTGGTCGCCGGATTGGACTGATACGCGACGGAGAAGCCGGCACTGCTCGAGGGCAGGATCGTCGGCCGCAACGTGATCCGTCCGGATCCATAGTCCACAGTGCCGGTCCCGTAACCCGTGAGCGCGCCGTGGCTATCGTCGGTGACCGTCCGCGTGCTGCCATCCGACCAGGTGATGCTGATCGTGCCGGGCTTTGCCGGATGCGCGAGCTGCAGCGTAACGGCCGGCACCTCGATCGCGATGTCACCCGTCTTGATGGCGTAGTCCTGGTGCGTGCCCCAGGCGAACACCACATTGCTGCCGATATCGGGCAGTGCGCCGAGGGTGACGGTGCACGTGCCCGTATCGAAGCGCACCAGGCCGCTGCCGGCGCCGGCCGCACCGGAGAGCGCGCCGCTGCCGTCGTCCTTGAGGTCGTACCAGCGGCCGAACGAGCGGTAGCTCACGACGAGTGAGCCAGGCGTTGGCATCGGGTCGAGGGATTGCACATACAGGTAGCCACGCGTGCTTTGCGTCACGGGCTGCTGCGCCGTGAACGGCGACTGCTGCGCGACGCCGGCCGGGATGTACGTCAGGTTGATCGAGTTGGAGTTGAAGGCGCCTATGTTGAGTAGCGTCACGAAGCCGCTGGCGTAGTCGATCGTGGCCAGCACTTCATGCGTGACCGTATCGATGATGTTGCCGGCGCCGTCGTCGGCGCGTGACCATCCACTGCCATCGCGATGAACAATCAGCGAGCCAGGCAGCACTGGGCGCGTGGCAAAGAAATGCGTCGTGCCATCAACCCAATTGAACGATTCGGTATAGGTATCGTCCGCCGCCGCAATCAAAGCCGACGTGCCGAGCGGCGTCGCATTCGTGATCGCGGTCTCGCCGACCGAGGAAGGCACCAGCTGGCCGAACACCGAAGTGAGCGTGCATGTCGTGGCGCCGGAGTCGACATCCTCAGTCAGCGTCTGCACACCGTAGTAGTTTGCCGCGTCAGCGGCGTTGGTCGTGCAGAGCAGCGACTTCGGCGTGACATCGCTGAACCGGGTCGGTCCAATGCCCGGAAAGGTCTGCAGCAGCGGCTCGCTGATGCCCATCGTTACCACGTTGAGCTGATACGGCCCGACATTGTCGATGAACGTGCGAATCGTGCTGGCCACCGACGTTAAGCGCACGAACTGCTCGACGTTAGGATCATCAAACTGGTTCACCAGCACGTAGGTCTCGCCGATGTTCGGCAGCGGCTCAGTCACCGGCTGATAGCACAGCACCGAGCGCTGGCCAGCGACCTGCTGACCATAGGCCCACAACCGTGTCTGCGGACCTTGCACCAGGTACGACTCGAGCCGATCGACGGCGTCGACGCGTTCATCGGTCCAGCTGCCCGTGGCGAACATGAGCGCGCTCACGCCATCGTTCGCCGGCGGCTTCGCAACGATCGCATGCGAACCGAAAAAGGTTTTCGTGTCGGCGGTCAGCGCCTTCGCGATCGCCTTGCGTAGGCTAACGTTGCCGTTCGCGCGATTGATGCGACTGATCGGACCGAACAGATTGTCTGCGACGTTGTCGGGGATGATGGTCGACGTCATGGAACCGCCGCCATCGGGGTTATCGGTCAGCCGCTGGCTGGCCAGCAGTGCGAATTCGACGGTCATTCGGATGCCTGGAATAGTGAGAGGGTCAAGGCGTAAGGACTGTCATCGTCCTCGGGGAAAATCTGGAAGTGGCCGCTCTGCACGGTCACCGGAATCGCGTTGACGGCCGGTGTGTTGCCGTTGTAGCGGAAGCGGCAAAGCACCACGGTGCCGTCGTTGTAGGTGAGCTCCATGGGTTCGGCTAGCGGCGTGTCTGCCAGCGTCTGCAACGCCGCGATGACATCGCGAGTGACCCACGTGTCATTGGCGCCGCGCGCGACGAGCGTGATCGGAAATCCGCCCTGCTGCTGAAACTCTTCGATCACCTGGCTACCGCCGGCGGTGATCTCGACGTTTTGCGCGACCAGATTGCGCGTGAACCGATCGACCCATTCCATTTCCTTGGGCAACGTGATCGTGGTCGCACCGCTGACGAGTGTGATATCGGTCATTGCGAAGTACTCTTGGAGCGCTCGAGTTCGCGCAGGAACCCTTCGAGGTTGTCGCCCTGCTCGCTATCGGGCAGGTTGATGCGAATGCTGCGGTGCGGGCCGTGTAGATCCACCACATGGCCGCGGCCGCCGTTGAAGTCGACGCCACCGCCGGCGTTGCCGTTCGAGCCCTTGTCGACTGGGTCCGCGTATTTGCCCTTTTTGTCTCTTGCGTCCTGTTCGTCTTTGATCTTTTCGAGCTTCAGCTCATGCAGCTTGTTTTCGTTGGCGATCGCGTCTCGAAAAGCCTGAGTATTCAGATCGCCTGCTTTGGTCGCGGCATCCTTCAAATCCTCGAGCACTTTCTTGTGTCTGCGCTCTTCCTGGCCGAGCGAATTGCCCGTTTCTGCGTCGAGCGCATCGAGCGTCGCCTCCGCCAGCGATTTGAATTGCTGCTCGGCGGCCTCCGCAGCTTGCTTCAGCTGCTGCGCCCGTGCGATCGCGGCATCGAGCGCTTGCTGCAGCGGGGCGAGGTCGGCCTTGCCGAGCAGGTTGAAGGCCGGCAACGTGCCGTCCTCAATTTCACGTTTCATCGCCTCGAGCGAGCCGATGCTATTTATCGCGCCGCGATTCAGATTGCCGAAAGCATCCGTGGCCGCATCGCCGACGCCGCTGATGTCGGCAATCTCGTCCTGCAACTGCTTGCGCTGCGCCGCGATCGCCGCATCGGTTTGCGCCATCGCGTCCGCCATCGCGCGCGCGACGCGATCGAAACCGGATCCGTCGTCGCTATGACCGAGGTCGAAATTTCCTTTTAGCGCTTTGTCATAGAAGTCAGCTGCCGCCTGCGACAGACCCAAATATCCAGCGCGCGCATTGGCTATACCTTGCGTCAGATCAGCGAAACCCTCTTCACCCTTGTCGGCGAATCGGTCATACGCCTGACCAGCTTGGTCGGCCGCACTAGCGATAGATTCCGGGCCACCTGAAAGCGCCCCGGCATTGGCCAAGGCAGTTTGGCGCATGTCTTCGAACGAGCGAATGTTGCGATGCGCATCGCTTTGAAGCGCAGCGCTGCTACTCGCGGACGCCTTCTCGAGCTCTCCCAATGCAATCGTTACGCCGAGGATCGACCCTTGTTGCTCCAAGCGCGCACGAATATCGGCTTTTGCTGCATCGTCCAATTGCGCATTCGCGGCAAGAGCTGCCGCCGCATAGGCAAGGAATGCGTTTTGACGATCAGCCAAACCCGCCGCCGTATCCGCGGAGAGTTGGTTTACATTCGCAAACAGCCTTCCCGCTCTATTAGCGGCCTCCTCAAGAGCCTGCTGACTGGTGGTCCCCAGCAACTTCATTGATTCCTTGAGGGCATCGACGCCGGAGAGCGTTTTTCCGCTACTGTCTTTCAGGTCGAGGATGCTTCGGGATGCTCGATCAAGTCGCTCAGCAAGAGAACCGGTGGATTCGGCCGCCCGCTCGATGACCGGAGAAATCGGCAAGAGCGCCTGATGCAGGTTTTCAACGTCGATGCTTGCCTTGTGCGTAGCATCGCCGTGCGCGCCCACCTTTGGTGCCGCAGCTGCTGCAGCCTCGCCATGCTTGGCAGTGCTCCCGGCGGCTTTTTCTGCATCGCCAGCAAGGTCGGCCAAATCTTCGCCGAGCTTTTCATAGTGGCGAGCGGCTTCATTGCCAGCCGCGTTAGCCGTGGATTGAAGCACGGCATGCAGGCTCTCGAAATGCTCAGCTGCCGCTTCGGTACCTTCAGTTAATGCAGCGCCTTTTTCGAACAGCGTAACAAAACCGTCGCCAGCTCTTGCAGCGCCGTCAACGACTAGATCTACCGCTGTACCAAGAGTGTGATAAGCCCCACCCACCGCGTCCGCCGTTTTCGCCACGGCGTCGGCAATCGTCCCGGCCGAATCAGCGACCTTCTTGAGGCCTTCAACGACACCGGAAAGCGACGATTTGGCGTCGTCGAGAAATGTTTTCCAGTCGATCCCATGAAGGAACGTGTCGAGAGCGCGCGCCGCCTCGGTGGCCATCTCTCCAACTTTTTCCTGAATTTCTTTGAAGTCGGGAGATTCGGCAAACTTTGTGAGTTCCTCGGCGAGCTTGTTTAGCTCATTCTTGAACGGCTCCAGGACCGGCTTTGCCAGCTGGCTCTCGATGCGCTCGATCGAATTCGAAAACGACGTGTAAGCGCCCTTCAAATTGTCATCGATGATTGAAACCGTCTTCGCTGCGATGCCGTTCTGGCTCTGCAGCGCTGCGGTGAATTTCTGGATTGCCTCCGGCCCTGCTTGGCCGAGCAACTCAACTACAGTTCGCGCGCCCCCAGTGAGCGTCTGCAGCGCTTGGGTCGCGCGCGGCGTGCCGGACGTGAGGTATGCGATCGCCTTGTTGAAATCGCCGGTGCCATCTCCGAGCGCGAGCAGCTCCCCTCGGAGGTTGCTGGCGGGATTTTCCAGGTCCTGGAAAACCGTACGCAGCGAGCGCACAGCGCTGCCGGCGTTCTGACCTTTGTCGGCGAGCAATCCGAGGATGCCGACCGTTCGATCGAAGTCGAGCCCGAGCGCGCGCGCGTCCGGCGCCAATTCCGCCGCGGCATTCGAGATGCCAGCCAACGCGGTCGCGGATCCGTGGCTCGCAGCCGTGAGCAAGTCGACGACATTGGCGGCTTCGCTCGCCGGCTTGTTGAACGCATCGAGATTCTTGCCGACCAGGTCGGCCGCCTGCGCCACATCGATGTTCGCGATACGGGCGAGCTGCAGCGTCGGCACGAGCGCTTCGATCGCATCCTTGGCGCTCTTGCCACTGTTGACCAGAGCGGTCAGTCCAGTGGCCGCAACCTGCGAGGTCGTATTTGTCGCCTGGGCGGCTTTCTCGACCGCTTCGGCGAGTTCGCCGAACTGTCCCTGCGCGTCGGCAGCGGCGGCCTTCACGCGCGACAGCTGCGCCTCGAGTGCCGCTGCACTGCCGATGGATTCCTTGCCGAACTCGATGCCCTTGAGCGCGAGCTCGACGGCCGCCGCTATCGAAATGATCTCGGCCAAATGGTCCTTCAGTACGCCGAACAGCGAGCCGGATTCCTTGGCCTTCTCGCCGGCCGCTTTCGTCTCGTCGCCAACATGCTTGGTCTCTTGGCCAAGCTTGGCCGCCTGGTCCGCCACGCCCCCAAGCGATGCGCGCAGCCTGGTGTGCTCTTGGTCAAGATGTTCCGTGTCGATGCCCTGCGCACGCAACGCGGCGCCGGACGTGGTCACCTGTGCGGTCAGGCGATTGTGTTGCGTCGAAAGCGAGGCAACCTCAGCTTCGGCTTTGGCGAACGCCGAGTTGATCGCTCGGCTGCTGCTATCTGTGCGGTCGAATTCGTTGTTGAGATCAGCCAGACCTTTGGTGGCCGTTTGAAGCTTGACGTTGACTGCGCCGGCCGCAGCGCTCAACGAAACGAACTGCTCGACCGCGCCCGATTGCGAAGCAAACTTATTGAACTGCTCAAGCATTTCCCGCGCTGTTGGCGCGAGCGCGCTGCTGCTATTGGCGATCGCGGCGATCGACTTACCAATCGCATCGAGCTGTTCGTTGCCGGTTGCCTGGAACGAATATCGGATTGTTTCGTCGCGATTATTATTTGCCACGCGCGATCTCCGCCAAACGGTCGACTTCCGCGGCGAACGTTTCCTGCGCGAATCCTGTCAGTCGCTCCTCGTTGTCGCCGTCGCGCAGCATCTCGGCGACCGGCGGACCGCCAAGCAGCACGATCGGGTAGCCGTGCCGGTTGTGATCAACGACAGCGATGTCCTGTACCTGGTCGGGCAGTGAACCTATGTTGAGCGCTTCATTGCGGATGAGTACTTGCGGACCGGCGCCACGTGCACCTGCCGGCGTGCGGATAAAGGCGTGGGTGATTTGCACCGTGCGGCCCTTCTGTATCTGCACAGCAACACCGGCGCCGTTTTGGCGAGCACCGAATTTGATCAGCGTCTGCGGTCGCCCCAGCGCTGTGAGCGTGACGGAGGATGAGTCGCCAGCACACAGCAGGCGCTTGCGAACCTCGCCGGCTGGCAGGTTGTATTTCTCCGTAATCTTGCGCCGCGCCTCGACCGGCAACCTGCGCTTTAGCGTGCTGATCGCGCGGGAAACTACTTTCTCCGCGCCCTCGCGAAGCGTTGCCAGCCGATCGCGCATGCGAGCAAGAGCGTCGAGGTTTTCGATGCGAAAATCGGCGGGCATGGCAGCTCACGGTAATGGGTTGAAAACGGTGGCCATCCTTGGCCGTGTGCAGTTCCGTTACTCGAACCCGTTACGCCGCGTCGGCGATGTCGTCGATGTAGAACGGCGCGCCATCGGTCTCGGTGAACGCGTCTGTGCCCTCTTCCGGCAGGAACATCGCGCCGGTCAAGCCAGCGACCAGCATCTGCTTGCCGAACAGGTCGTTATTGCCGCTCGACGTCGCCTGGTAGATCGGGCAGATGAAATAGCCCTCGCGATTGTCGACCAGATTTTCGAGCTGCACGACCACACGCAACAGCGTTGAATTCACGACGCCGCCACGCACGCGCGTGCCGGACAGGGCCGGTGCCTTGTAGCTGACTTTCAGAGCCTCGCCCGCGGTGATCGAGCCGCCCGCCAGGACCTTAATGAATCCGGGCTTGCTGTCGAAGGTGTAGTCGGTGCCGGCGACGTAGGTCGTCGTCTCTCCCGCGTTCTTCACCACCACGCCGCTGATATGCCGGTGGGCGACCGGTACCCAGTCACCGAGAACCGCCGGCGCCGTCACGGATTCCGCGGCGGTGGTGGCAGCGACAAAGTCGATCTTCAGGGACTGGGCGCCCGTGATCGCGCCGGTGGTCGTGGTGGTCACCGTGCCGTTCGGACCATCCACCGTGTAGTCATCGCCGACATCGTACGTCGTGGTGCCGGCGCTATCCGTGACCACCACTGAGCTGACATTCACCTTCGACAGCTGGATGACGGAACCGAGCGTGCCGGAGCTGTGCACCTCGTCCGTGACCGTCGCGCCGGCCTGCGTGATCACATTGACCTGCGCCTGCGTGTAGTTGCCGGACAGGCCATTCAACGCGAATGCGAGCACACGCTGATCGTTGAGATCGTCGATGGTGATGGCCAGGTTCGAGGCCTTCGGAATCTGTGCACGCGAACGCAGCTGGCCGACCGTGCCAATCATCTTGCTGATCTGGTCGATGTTGTCCGGCGCCGGCGTCTGGATCTCGCACTTGACGGTGTTGAGCACACCGATATACCCACCGCTGACGACGCCCAGTGCATTGATGAGGGCAATGCGTAGATTGCCCGCGAATACTTTACCTGACATGACCGCATTACCTCACTTGGTTAAATGCCGGGAACCGGCGGTGACGAGTCGCGATATTCGATCGCGACCCGGACAATTACCTCTGCATAACCTTCCGCAATATCCGACGCTTTGATCTCGCGACGATCGGTCACGGCGAAACTCCGACACAGCGCGTTGCCAGCAACGTCACTCAACGTGACCTTGCTGACGGAACGCAGCACACGTGTGATGTCCTGCCTGAACCGCGCAGCGATGAGCGTTGGGCCGAGCTCCGGGAACGCGGCCGTGCGTATGTGCCCATGGACTGCCAACGTTGCCGTGGCAGCGATCGTGTTTGCGTTGGAGCCCTCGATCTGGTCGAACTCCTCCTCGATCATGACCACGGCGTCTTCGCGTTGACCGCTCGTCGAAGGATCATTCAACGAAATAGCGTCGATCGACGCCTTGTCGACCTGGAAGAAAAACCCGTTGTCTGGATAGATCTGATCGACCATTACCTGGGCTAGCTTGGTCATGATCGCGACGATGACGGGATCGGCATTAGGAGACACGGACAGCACTCCACGTCGAGATCGCGCCGTTGTCGCTGACCTTGCTCACGAGCTTGAAGTACTCCTCGCCAGCGGCGAGCGAGGTCACCTTCACGATCCCGTCGCGCTTCTGTGAGTTCGGCAAGTCGGCGTTGACAATGCGAACCTCTTGCTTCTGACCAGGTACATGGCCATAGGAACCGGCCTCCGCGACGTCGCGCCGAATCAGTACTCGGATCTGGCGACCGTCTTCATCGGCAAACGGCGGCGCGATCGGTGGCACGCAATAAAACCCCACGTCGGCGAGATCCGAATCGACGAGCGCATCGAAGAAATCCGAGACGGTCGTCTGGATGAAGTCGAGTTGCGACATGGGGCGGGCGCTTACTTCTTGCCCTTCGACGCCGGCGCCGGCGGCGCTGGCGTATCGACCGCAGCCGGAGGTGTCGTGGCTGTGGTGGCGCGCATGAAATTCACAGCGTCGGCCGCGATTTTCTGCGCATCCTCGTGCGACTTGCCTTCCTTGCGCGCGTCGTCATAGACGTTCTTGAAGTGCAGGTCGTGGTAGTGGTTGGTGGCCTGGTTCATGCCGGCACTCCCGGATGCGTCGGTGATTGCTTGCGGCCGACCGCGACCGCGCCGGTCACGTCGTCAGTGATGAACGCGAAGCCGTGAGCATCCGCGTCCACCAGGCCGCCCTGGCTGCGCTTGTCGTACACGCGCAGCTGCTGCACGCAGATCGGCGGACGGCCGTTCGGAAACGCCGTCACGTCGACCAGCACCGCACCCACGGCGGTGTTGGTGTTCCCGCTGGAATCGGGGTAGAGAGCTGTGACGATCGCGGCGCACGGCGGATTGGGTTCGCCGGCGCGCGTGATGTCGCAGAGCACTTTGACCAGCGAGGTGTTTTCGATGTTCATTCAAACTCCTACTTGATTGCGCCGGCCGCGCGCGCGGTTTCGATGCAGGCGACGCACAACGCGCGCTGGCCATCGCACGTGCTGAGCTGCAGGTCATGCAGATCCATCAATGCACCCAGGTGCTTTTCCTCGCGATCGCCGTCCCAACCAGTGAGTGGCTTGCACGGCTCGAAGCACTGCTGCTCGCAGTGCGCATCGATGCCGCGCGTCGGACGCGCCTGGTCGCACGTGGCAGCCGTGCAGCAAAACAGCGCAATGATCGCGATCGCAGGAAGTCTCATGGCTTCAATTTCCGTTCGTAGTGCACCGGCGCGCAGCCGTCGCTCGCGTGCGCCTCGTGGTAGCGCGTATCGGCGTCCGTGACTGCCTGGGCGAGCGGGTCGTATTGCGCGTGTACGGCGGCCGCGGCACCGGTGGCATGCTTATCGGCGGCAGCCTGGCCTGCATTGAACGCAGCGACCTGCGCCTGCTGGCACTCTTCCTCGCCGATGTTGCGCTGGTGTTCACGCCAGCCGACATAGCCGATGATCAGAATGGCCAGGACCGCTGCGCCGATGAGTTCGCGCCAGGTGTGCTGCAGGAGCCACGTGATGATGCCCATGGTCAATCGTCCTTCCATTCGGCGAGCGGCAATTTTTTGCCGGCATGCTGGTGTGTGCAGTCACCGCAGTACTCGATGACGCCGTTGGTCATGAAATAGTGATTGATGGCGCGAACGGTCTTGCCATCGCGCTGGTACGTGGTGCTCTTGATCGAAGGCGTGAGCGACGGCTTTTCGAGATCACCGTTCCACTTCCAGACCAAACCTTTGTAGTCCGGATGCGCCTTGACCACGACCAGGCACCAGTTGCCGCTGGCCGGATCTATCCATTCAATGCACTCAGCCCCATCCGGCTGGCGTATATGCTTGATGACGTTCATACCCAGAGCAGCACGAATTCGGCTAAAACCGCAAACACGACGAGCACCCCAGCGATAAACGCATAGACGACGGCGTTATCGCGCGCCTCCCACGTTTCGCGGTTCCTCGAAGCGATGACAAACAGCACAGCGACAAACAGCAGCACGACCGGGATCAGTTGCAGATAGTGTTGCCAGCGCACCGCGAGCGCGCCCACGAGCAGGAAGAAAATCGTGGCCAGGATATTCATGCCGGCCCTCATGGCTGCGCCTTGCCGTCGACATTGATGTTCACGCTTGCGCCGGCCGGCGCGTCGACGCGTGTGGTCTGATTCGGCGCGATACCCGATTTGAGCGCGTTCATCTTGTAGACGAAGGCGGTGCCGAAACAGATCAGCCCGAAGCCGTTGAAAAACCACTCGGTCAGCGTGCCGGCGGCCACCATGTGGATAAATCCCCAGGTGAACACTGTGCCGCCGACGCAGCCGAGGCACTTCGTCCAGGACAGCTTGCCGTCGTCGCCGATCACCAGCTCGGTTGGATCCACGCCACGGCGCAACATGGCGACGAATACCCACAGCCCGAAAAGCGACGCTGCAGAAAGGAACAGCAGCTCGAGCGTGAGCTTTTCGGCGACGAACTGCAGGAACTGCATCATTGCAGCGCCTGCGCGAGGGTTTCGTACTTGGCCAGCTGCGCGCCGTAGATGCGCGCGACGACATCCATGTCGTGCTGCGGCTGACCGGACTTCGAGCCAGGCAGGCTCGCCCAGATCGGCGACGCATCGCCGAGTGCGGCCGCAAGCTCGACCGCGCGAAAGAGATTGCTCGCGATGATGTGCGGGATGGCGCCGGCGCGCCGCAGCAGATCCACTGCCGCGAGGTCCTGGCTGCGTGGACTGAAATCCGGAAGTTTCAGCGCGCGCTTTTCATCGTCCCACGTCGACATAATTTGCTGGTAGGCGCCGGCCGCGCTTGAGTTGACCGTGCCGCCCGGATAGTGGACGACGAACATCCGACGCGGATGATCGTGGTACCCATGAAACAGAATCGGCTGGGCAGCCGTCGACGTGACGCAGACGTTGTATCCGTCGTCGCTGGCCGCAATCAGCTTCTCGCCGAGCTCGCACACCTTGATCGTGTCGAGGAACGCGAGAATGCGCTTGTCGCCGGCTTCCTGGGCGGAAATGCGGGCCATCAGCGCGATGCTCCGTCAGTGTTTTTTCTTGGCTTCACGCGCACGCTCCAGCTGCCACTTCACCAGCGAGCGCAGCGCCTGGTACACGGCGGTCGCGTTCTCCTTGACGGGCAAGTCGTTCTTCCAGGCGTGCCCATTCGGGCCACGCGTGATCAGATCGGCAAGCTCGAATACCCGAGAGGAAAGCGCGGTGTAGGCTGTCTGCGCTCCCTCGACCATCTGCTCCATCAGCTCGAGCAGGATCATCGCCTCGGCGTGCTCCTCTTCGCGCCGCAGGTAACGCTCCGTCCCTTCCTTGCCCGTGACCTTCATCGCGCGCGTCGCAGAGGCCCGCGCGCGTAAGGCCTTCGAACGGGTCAGCGGTGTTATGGATGCGCTCACTCATCGTTGCCTCTGTTTTTCACCCGATGGCCCCTGCGATCGAGAAAGAGTTTCACGAGATCAATTGCGAACCTGACGAAAAAAGCGGCGACTAGCGGCCCGAGATCTACGTGGACGCCAAAAACATCCATCGCCCTGCTCAGCCCAGCTTCGTTGCGAGGAAACCGCCGCCGCTGTTCGTGGTCGGATTCGCCAGCCCGCCCCAGTGAGCAGTCGCCTGCGCGACGGTGGCGTACAGCACCGCGCCATTGCGATCGCGCGACGGTGCAGCCATCGTGCCGGCGATCGCATTGGAGCCAGGCACGACGCGCGGGATCATTGCGCCGCTGGCGCGGTCCAGATACAAACCGACCGGATGACAGGCGCCGATCATCGGATCCGTTTCGAGATCCAGACCATTCGCGTTGTCGACGTTGGCAATGGCCCAGTTGCGCTCATCGCTTCCCGGCGGGAATAGCAGTCCGATCGCTTCGAGGGCGAAAGCGGTTGCGAGATATGCCGAGCCGGCCGGCAAGCCAGTGAGCAGGACCGCGCCAGGGCAGCCAGCCTTATTCGCGAGCTGGCAGCCGTCGGGCAATGCGATCGAGGTCACTGCGACGGTTGAGGCATCGGTTGTCACCGGCGCCGCCGCTGGCGGTGGCGTCGGCGCGTGAACGTTGATGATTGTCGGCCCCGAAGGATGCACGCTTACCGCGCCGGGCGCGGGCGCTGCCGAGAGAACGCCGGCCGTGGCTGCGATGGTATCGACGGCCGAGGCCGTGGTTGCCGGAGCGGCAGACTTGATGGCGGCAATGACCTTCTCGCCGGTGTGATGCGTTTTCCAGTACATACCTCCGCCAATCAGTCCAGCAATGATGATCAGCGGCAGAAGAGATTTCAGCGCGTCCAACATGGCGGAATTCCTAATCTGGTTGCGGATTGAGCTTTGGCCGTCGCGTGCACTCCCCGCACACGCGACGGCTACTCGCTTGTCGACTCGGTGGATCAGGTGAGCGTGTTGTTTCCCGGCGTGAGCTTGACGTCGCCGGTGGTATCGCCCGATGCCGCGGCGAGCCAGGCGACCGCACCGCCGGTGATGTCGCCCGTCGCCGGCGTCGCGCCGGAGTAGTCGAACGCGCTGGCCGAGACGTCCCAGTTGAGCTTTTCGCCCTGCGCCCAGGCGTGGCCGGTAGCCTTCGCCACGCCCGTCACCACACCGCCGACCGCGACGCTGCCGACGGCGCCGTTCGCGATATCGACCAACGCGATACCGACGCAGTGTTTCAGTGCGACCACCGCGCCGGCCGCCACGGCGGAACCCGTGTTGTTGGTCCATGGCATCACGCTGCCGGGACCGCCTTCGTGCTTGATGTTCTTGGACATTGCCTTTTCCTCGAGGTGTGGTGGTTGCGATTACGCGCCGGGATTCTTTTGCGCCCCACGCCAGCCGACAGCGCCGACGCCGTAGCGGTGCGCGACCTTCCAGCTGAGGCCATCGGTCTTGAAGTTGGTCTCCTGGTCGATCGTCGGCGTCTGCACGCCGTTGAGGAACGCAACTTCGATCACGGGTTCGACCGCCGGATCCGCGAACAGGTACCACGCGGTGCCGGAGAGACGCGGCGAGTCAATGACATCCTTGACCATGCCGCGCGACGTGTTCGGAGGTGCGTATTTCTGGTTTTTCGCATCGTCCGGGTTGTACTCGGACGTGTTGACCAGACGCGCTTGCGTGCCCAGTGACAGCGGGCCAAGCCAAATGGCCGGCGAAATGTCCAGGTAATCGTTACCACCCGGATCCTTCTGCGAACCCATCTTCTGGCGCGCGGCATCCCAGGCAGCCGCTGTCGGCGCGGTGCTGCCGGCCAGGTTGCCGTGGTTGGTGTCATCGAACAGCGGATGACCATCCGACATCGTCGGGCCGGCGCCGCTGTTCAACGCGAACAGAGCGTAGACGTCCTTTTCGATCGTACGGCCCGCCGCTTGACCCAACGCGATCGTCGGCCGCGAGATCGCGCCCATGTCGTCATTGATCAGCACTTCCGGCGTGACATTCAGGATGCGCCCCTTGCGCTTGCCCTGGATCGTTTCCTTCGCGCCATCGCCCAGCACGCCCTGCTGGTACTCGCCGGCTTCATTGACATCCGCCAGATCGCTGAAGGACGACATGTGGTAACGCGGATGCGGGCGATAGTCCGACAGCGTGCCGGTGCCGCAGAAGCGCGATCACGTGAACGGGGTCAGTCGGTAACCGGCCAGCAAAATCTTGTGCAACGTGTTTTCCAGCAGCACCGGGAAATCGCTGGTCGTCTGCGCGGCGAGCACCTGACGCGCCACGCGCTCGCGATCCATGTCGCGCGTATTGACGCCGGCGCGCATCAAGAACCGTTCGGCCATCGCGATCAGCGAGCAGTTGAGGAACGGATTGCCCTGGCGCGCACGTTCGGCATCGGCACGCGCCATGATGCGATCGTCGCCACACCGGGCCAGCAGGATCTGCACGCCGGCGTCGCGGATGCGATCGGCTTCGTCAACGCCGGCTTCGATCGCGCCGCCGCCGGCCGGCCGCGCCGGTTCAGCGCGACCACCGAGGCGATTGAGCAGCTGCTGCTGCACGGCCTCGATCGTGACGCGCGGGTCGGCAATGCAGGTCAGCTCCAGATCGCGCATGCCTTGCACCTCGCGGTACGGCGCGAAGATCTCGCGCACGCGCGTGTTGCGCTCGGCGAGGGCCGCATACGGGTCGGTCGCGACCCCGCCAGGCGCGGGAGCCGGCGTCGGCGTCGGGGCCGCACCGCTCGGCGTCGGTGCAGCGGCAACCGGTGCCGGTGCCGGCGCCGCAGCCACTGGCGCAGGAGCCGGTGCTGGAGCAGGACTGGCGGCGGGTGCGCCCGCTGCCGCGGCCAGGATGTGGGAAAGCTTCGACTTCATGGATGGATCCTCGATGTGTGCGAGCAGAGCCCGCTGGGAAGCCTCGGGCAGCGAGGCGAAAACGTCAGGCGTGACGGCGTTGTTGATGTGCTTGTGCAGGCACGCAGTGAATTTTTTGGTCGCGCGCGTCGGCTTGCGCGAAGGGTTCGCGGCGTAGTCGACCG
>Ga0105238_10001982_pt1 | contig 20620 bp, 13 predicted proteins | sample KBSC34metaG_FD_81526 | JGI IMG/M metagenome (GOLD analysis project Ga0105238, IMG submission 81526) | Corn rhizosphere microbial communities from Kellogg Biological Station, Michigan, USA - KBS C3-4 metaG | ecosystem: Host-associated > Plants > Roots > Rhizosphere > Soil | place: Michigan, USA... | reverse complement strand
CCGCATTCGTCGTTCATGCGGGTGCTCGCGTGTCGACATCCGCCGAACCACAAATCATCCACCCCAAAGACAACCCCACCACGCCCGAAAAAGTCGCGTTGGGCAAGCAGTTGTACTTTGACCCTCGGCTTTCCGCAGATAACAAGGTGTCGTGCGCCTCATGTCATGACCCAGCCAAAGGGTTCAGCAATGGCGAGCAATTTGCCACCGGGGTCGAGGGGAAAAAGGGAGGGCGCAATTCTCCGACTGTGATCAACGCCGGATTCCAAAAGTTCCAATTCTGGGACGGCCGTGCCAAAAGTCTGGAGGAACAGGCACTGGGTCCCGTGCAGAACCCGATCGAAATGAACATGACGCTGGATGCGGTGGTCGCCAAGCTGAACGCCGTTAAAGGTTATCAGGATCAGTTCCAGAAGGTGTTCGGCTCCGACGTCACGTCGGAAGGCATTGCCAAGGCCATCGCAGCCTATGAACGAACGATCATTTCGACGAATGCGCCGTATGATCGATTCGTCGCGGGGGACAAAGCGGCCCTGTCTGAATCGGGTCAACGGGGCATGAAACTGTTCTTTAACAAGGCAAACTGCTCCGCCTGTCATTCGGGACCGCTGTTCACCGATCACAGCTTCCACAATGTCGGAGTTCCGGGGAACGATGAAGGACGCAGCGTGATCTCGAAATCGTTAGGCGATAAGGGCGCATTCAAGACGCCGACGCTGCGTGAAGTGGCCAAGTCGGGGCCGTACATGCACGACGGCAGCTTGAAGACGTTGGAAGACGTGGTCGCTCACTACGTGAAAGGCGGCAGTCCGCATCCTCAGTTGGATGAAGAGCTGTACCCGCTGAAATTGACGCCAGCCGAGCAGACCGATCTGGTGACCTTCCTGAAAGAAGGTCTGTCGAGTGATGCCTATCCGTCGCATACCGCACCCGAATTGCCGCAGTGATTTTCATCGCGGACAAGTTGAAGGCTGCGATCAAAGCGTCACGCTCCGCGCTGCAAGTTGCCGCTCGGACAGTGGCGGTCGACGCCGGGATTTCATCGTTCTGGACGGGTTTTCATGAACCGGGCGTCGAGGTACCTGTATTCTGCTCCTATCGCATGAATTGAGAGACAATTGTGACTGAATCGGAATCTGAACATGTCTCGTTGAAAGAACTGCCACGCAAACAGCGCCGTGTATTGGGTGTGCTACTGGAAAAAGCGTTCACTGTCCCCGACCAGTATCCCCTGACGCTGAAAGCAACAACAACCGGCTGCAATCAGAAGAACAACCGCGATCCGGTCTCCAACTACGACGAAGACGATGTCCAGGAGACGCTCAGTCAACTGCAGGAGCGCGGACTGATCGGTTGCCTACACACAGAGGGAGGACGCACCGAGCGATATCGACACTACATGCGACACAAAACACCACTCAACGAGCCGCAATTGGCCATCATCACCGAGTTGATGTTGCGCGGCAAACAACAACTGGGTGAGCTGCGGACGCGAGCCAGTCGGATGGTCGCGATTGATAACCAGGACGTCCTCCGCAAGGAGTTGCAGACCCTGATGGGCATGGGGCTAGTGCGTGCGAATGGACCACTCGAACGACGCGGGATCGAAGTTGACCACGATTTGTATCCGCACACAGAAAATCACGAGCCACTGGCAGAATATCGCCCGGAAGAATCGGACTCGGCGGACGACAGGGTTGTCGGCCCGTCAAGTTCCGCGACTCGTCCCAGCACAATTAGTGCGCCCGTCAGTAGTGCCGGGCAGGATCGTATAAGTAACCTGGAATCATCCATTCAAGAATTGCGACAAGATCTCAGTTCCGTTCGCGCGGAACTGTCCGAGCTGAAAGATCGATTTGACGATTTGCGTCGCCAACTCGGCGGTGGTTGAATTAGGATTTCGTAACTGCTGAGTATTTGGGTCGCATCCCTTAACGATCCGACAGACGCAATTGCGCGTTTGAAGAACAGATCCATGGCCGACATCGTCCTCGCCACGCTGAATGCTCGCTATATCCACTGTGCATTTGGATTGCGGTATTTGCTGGCGAACATGGGCGAACTACAAGGCCGGACGACGCTGCTCGAATTCACCACCCAACAACCGACGTTGGAGATTCTGGCCACAATTCTTGATCAGAATCCGCGGATTGTTGGGTTGGGTGTCTATATCTGGAACGTGGACGAGACGACGCGTTTGGTCGCCGATTTAAAGCGACTGCGGCCAGAGATCCATGTTGTCCTCGGTGGTCCCGAGGTCAGTTACGAAACGGATGATCTACCGATCGCCGCGCTGGCGGATCGCATCATTTCTGGCGAAGCAGACCTGGCCTTCGCCGCATACTGTCGTCAGACCTTGAATGAATCGAGCACCACGGATCTGACTTCGTTGGCAATTCCAGTCGTCGCCAGTTCGTCACGATCGATCGCGGCCCCTTTGCCGAACTTGAACGATTTGGCGCTACCCTATGATCAGTATTCCGATGCCGACATCGCGCATCGAGTTATCTATGTCGAAGCATCAAGGGGTTGTCCGTTTACGTGTGAGTTTTGCCTGTCAGCACTCGACATTCCCGTTCGTCAGTTCCCACTCGAGATCTTTCTTGACGCGATGGACGCGCTGCTGCAACGAGGTGCCAGGCAATTCAAGTTTGTCGATCGCACGTTCAATCTGAACATTCGCGTGGGCCGCGCGATCCTCGAGTTCTTTTTGGATCGTTACGAACCGGGGATGTTCTTTCATTTTGAAATGATTCCCGACCGATTGCCGGACGCACTGAAGGACTTGATCGTTCGTTTTCCGCCGGGCGCGTTGCAGTTCGAAGTTGGAATCCAGACGTTCAACGGACAGGTGTGCGAGTTAATCAGCCGACGTCAGGACAACGCGGCCGCCGAGCAGAACTTGGCATGGCTACGCGATCAGACTGGCGTTCATGTGCATGCCGACTTGATCGTGGGATTGCCCGGCGAATCACTGGAGAGTTTTGCTGCGGGGTTCGATCGATTGGTAAGGCTGGCTCCGCAGGAAATCCAGGTCGGTATCCTGAAACGGCTGCGAGGTACTCCAATCGTGCGTCATGATGTCGGCTGGAACATGATCTATAGCCCTCATCCCCCCTATGAGATTCTGGCAAATCGTCACCTGTCGTTCGGCGCGGTGCAGGAACTGCGCCGATTTGCCAAGTACTGGGATGCCATTGCAAACAGCGGCAACTTTGTCGAATCGTTGCCACTGATCTGGGAATCGTTGCACGAAACTCATCTGCCCGCGCCGGATGAGATATCGCCCTTCCATGAATTCCAGCATTTGACGAGATGGATCTTTGAGCAAGAGCAGAAGACTCACGGGATTCCGCTGACACGATTCGTCGAACTGATGTTCCGTTACCTTTCTGATCAGAAGGGGTATGCGCCAGAACACGTTGCGGCGCTACTCTGGCGCGACTATCAGCGTGGTGGTCGGAGCGACAAGCCACACTGCCTCAGGCCATATCTGGATGCCACGATTGGCAGTTCTTCGCGCGCTGGAGTGGCTGCAGACGGTCGCGGGCCGAAACGACAGGCGCGTCACTGGGCTGGTCACGGCGGGGCGGATCTTCAGTGAGGATTACGCTTGCTGCTTTCCGTCCGAGTCCGGCTCATTCTCGCCTTCCTGTTGAATGATCAGTCGATCGATCTTCGGGCCGTCCATATCGATGATCTCGATTCGCAGATCGTTCCAATGCATGACATCTCCGATGACGGGCGGACGCTTCAGCAGCGCGAGGACGAGTCCCGAAACTGTGCCAACTCCACGCGGAACCGGATCTGACCAACGCGAGATGTCCAGGGCCTTTTCCAGTTCGAGCAAGTTCGACGATCCATCGACCGAAAGGCTGCCATCTTCGCGCGTGACGATATCGGGATCGTGGCGATCGCCGTCTCGATCGTGCCGATGCTCATCGTGAATGTCGCCGACCAACATTTCGAGCACATCTTCGAGCGTCACCATGCCCTGAGTTCCGCCGTATTCGTCGAGGACGATTGCCAGTTGTGTCTTGTGTTCGCGGAACAATTCCAGCAGTCGCGTGATTGTGATCGACTTCGGAATGAACAGCGGCGCCCGGATCATGCGACGTAGATCGATCGGACGACCAAGATACTGCTGCAGGAAGACGTCTTTCAGATACACGAAACCGACAATATGATCGATCGTTCCTTCACAGACAGGGATCCGCGAGAAACCGGACATCGCCAGAGCCCCCACCACTTCACTCGAGGGCGTATCGACGTCCAGCGCGTCGATATCGATGCGCGGGCGCAGAATCTCGGCCACCGTTCGGTCACCCAGCCGCAGTGCTTCCATGGCGACCTTTTGTTCCGATTCTTCCAGCACCCCGGCTTCGGTACCAGCATCGATCAAATGTTGGATATCTTCGACAGAGACTGATTGTTGCTGGTCAGTTCGCTGTCCCAACATTCGAAGCATTAAACGCGTCACAGCTTGCAGGAACCAGATGGCTGGCTGCGACGCCCGTTGCAGGATCCGCATCGGATACGCAACAAATCGCGCCAGTGGCTCGGCGTTCTGGAAGGCAATTCGTTTGGGAACCAGTTCGCCCAGGATCAACTGCAGAAAGGCGACTCCAAATACGACTGCGGTGATCGCGAATTCCGATGCGCGGCTCTTCGTCCAGGGAATTTCTGTCAAAAACTGTTGCAGCGGTGCTTGCAGGCGTGCGCCCGCAAAGGCCGATGCGAAGGTACCGACCAGTGTAATGCCGACCTGGACCGTGGGGAGAAAGCGGTCGGTGTCTTTGGCCAGTTCAAGTGCTGCTCGGGATGCACCGTCGCCATCTTCCGCCCATTGTTCCAGACGTCCCCGTCGTGCCGTGAGGATCGCAATTTCAGCCGCCGCGAAAAAGCCATTCAGCAACGCCAACAGAACAATGATACTCAGCTCGATAGCCCAACTCGGCACAGCACTCTCCGACCGGGAAACGGACATGAGTGAAGATTATGGGCGAGTTTGCGTCGAACAGCCAGCCACAGGTGGGCATGAGTCTTGGCTGACGGAGTGCTTCGCACGCTCAGTCATTTCGCGAATAGTGCGAAAACCAAGCCAGACTTTGGACAAATATGAACACAATTGTCACCGCAAACGTGGGCACGCAATTGGCGACCAAAAATGCGAAGCGGAACCTCTTCATCGCGTTATCAACGCAGATTTGTGCAACGAAAACGTTCAACGTGGCTCCATGATTTCCATTTTTTTGCCGTTGATAGGGTCGAGCCGCTGCACCTCGACAATCTTCCAGTCAGAACCCTCTTTCTGATACGTCAAGATACAGCGAAAGGGATGCGCCCCGCTGAATCCCATGGCGGCGAATTCTCCATTCGCACGAAAGTGCACATTCGCACGTGAATTCTCGTTGGTGAATGTCGTTTGAAAGTCGGTCGTACGAATCTCGCTACGGACTTCGACGACAGCCATTGCGGCGATGACCAATAGGCGAAACGATCCCGCCTTCTCGGAGAAGTGATTCACGATGGCAGGATCGCGTTTGCGAAACTGTTCGCAGACTTGAACGACGTCTTGTTGCAACAACTCGCCTTGCGTGATGATCGCACGTTCCATCACATAGAACACGCCGATCATTGCGAGGCAAACGCCGGCGATCACAAGATAGATCCCTCGTCGGTTCCCGTTCCACATCCCGATGAAAATCAACGCGACCAGACCTGCGATCAACATCGGTGGCCAGGCATTTTCTGTAAACCACATGATCAGCGTTCCTGGAGAGAGGACTTCAGACGTGATGACTAAAGCTTATTCTGTGCGTGTCACTTCCGCCAAGGCAATGTTTTCCGTTGGAACTTCTGTGAATCGTGACATTGAGAAGGGACGAATCGCCCAGACAGGCAATCGATCGGACAACGTTTCTACGCCACGAGAAATCCGTGCGTTGGTTGTTCGGTCAACCGTGGCAAGACATCGGCTGAGAACAACTCTGGCCGGAGCATTCGCCATTGCTGGCGACAGGTTGTGCGGCTTTCCAGGCTTGATACGCTTCATGATCGCCAATCACGATTTCGAAGCCCAGATCGGCAACCATCTTGAAATCGTCGTCCGCAGGTTGACCTTTGGTCGTCAGGTAATCGCTGACAAACATCGAGTTCGCCGCGTAAAGACTCATCGCCTGCATCGATCGCAGGTTGACTTCGCGACCGCCCGAGACGCGTAGTTCGACAGCGGGATTCGCCAAACGGAACATGCACAGCGTTTTCAAGCAATATCGTGGATTCAGATCCCACTTCCGTTCGAGTGGCGTTCCGTCGATCGAGTGCAGGAAGTTGACGGGAGTCGAATGCACGCCCAGGGTGCGCAATTCGAACGCGACATCGATCAGATCGCGGTCGGTTTCGCCCATGCCGACGATCAGACCGCTGCACAGTTCCATACCGGCGTTTCGCACGGCGCGCAATGTGTTCAATCGATCATCGTAACTATGAGTCGAACAGATCGTGTCATAGAACGCGCGGCTGGTATTCAGATTGTGATTGATGCGATCGACGCCGGCGGCCTTCAATTGCTCGGCCTGTTCAGGCTTAAGCAGTCCCAGGCAGCAGCAGATGTGCAGACCATACTTATCTTTGATCTTGGTCACCGTGCTGGCGATGTGATCGACCTCGCGATTGCTGGGCCCGCGGCCAGACGCCACGATGCAATAGGTTCTGGCTTGCGAAGCGATGGCCCGTTCAGCCCCTTCCATCAGTTTCGCTTCGTTCAGCATGGCGTAGCGTGGGATTTCGGCGTCCGAGATGATCGATTGCGAGCAATAGCCACAATCTTCCGGGCACAGGCCGCTCTTGGCGTTCTTCAGGAAGTACAGATGAACCTTTTTGCCGAAGTGGTGACGACGGATGCGATAAGTCGCTGCCAGCAGATCCAGTAATTGATCGTCGTTAGACTGAAGAATGCCAAGTCCCTCGTCGGCCGTCATTTCGTGACCGGCAAGGATTCGAGATGCAAGGTCATTCCAGCCATCCACACCCAGCGTACAATCCATCAGCGGCAGTCCTTCGGTCCAAAAACAGCGATCAGCAAATTAATGAATTCGATCAGTTCAATCGCCCAACCCTTGTGTCGGCCGATGACAGACAAGCTGTCCGGTTCAAAGAGGTTTCAGCGTACTCACTTGCTTCAAATTGTTAGGCGATAAGGATTCTAACGTGGCACCGGTCGACCGTGACAGGCTACCGGGGCTTCCCAGACATCGCAAAATAGAATTGGGATTGTTACTGGGCTCAAGCGGCCTCCCACCGTTTTTGCGGTTCCACGGTAACGGGTAGTTAGGGTTGGGCAGCGATCGCAAAGATTGCAATCGGACAGAAAGTGGCATATTGGTTGCGTCCCGGCAGATTGGGTGGTTTTTCTGGCCTGGCAGGGACGGCATTGACCCGGTTTGGCTAGCCAAATAAACTGCGCCGCAGAAGGAACTTACGTCGTCTTTACCGGAGACTTCCCCGCATTTTTGACGATCGGTTGTGTCACCAGGTTCAGTGCGTCAACCCGCGGTCTCTGTCAGGGTGGCAGACAGGAAATCTGTCTGTCATCGAACGGAAACCCGCTGATGTGAGGCGTCTGGTCCACGGGGGAACCGAAAATTCGATGCGGCTGCTCGGCACGTTTATCAACGGATGAATCATGGAAATTCTGGACAAAGTCGGCGATGCATTCAATCGAGTGTTGGGTGGGGCTGAGCGACTCATTACCAATGTCTTTGGTTCCTCGAACGAACGTCGCGTACGCAATATCGGATATTCGCGCGATAAAACGGGCAAAACAACGATTGCCGTTGGATCGGCTCTTGACCGCATCAATCAGCTCGAGTCGGTATTGGAAAAACTGAGTGATGGCGAACTTCGCGAGACCGCATCGAAAATGCGGCAGCGCCTGGCGGCCGGTGAAACACTCGACATGCTGCTACCCGAAGCATTCGCCGCCGTACGCGAGGCGGGCAAACGCTACCTGAAGATGCGTCATTACGACGTTCAAATGGTCGGCGGATATATCCTGCACAACGGCATGATCGCCGAAATGGTGACGGGTGAAGGAAAAACGCTGGTCGCATCGTTGCCGGCATTCCTCAACGCCGTCTCGGGATCGGTCCACGTGATTACGGTCAACGACTATCTGGCCCAGCGCGATATGGAATGGATGGGCCCCCTGCACATGGGGTTGGGTCTGACGATCGGTGCGATCCAGTCGAACATGGATACCGCGGCACGCAAGCAAGCCTATTCGTGCGACATTACCTACGGCACGAATAACGAATTCGGCTTCGACTACCTGCGCGACAACATGAAGATGTATGCCAGCGAACAGGTGCAGGGCAAACTGACCTACGCGATCATTGATGAAATCGACAACATCTTGATCGACGAAGCACGAACCCCGTTGATCATTTCGGGACGTGCTCATGATGACGTTTCGAAGTATCCCAAGGCCGACAAGATCTCTCGTCAGTTACAGCGCGACGTGCACTTCGAGGTCAAAGAAAAAGAACACACCTGTCACCTGACCGAAACCGGTGTGCGTTACGCGGAAGAATTGGCCGGAGTCGAGAGTTTTTATACCGCCGGCAACATGGAGTGGCCGCATCTGATCGACAATTCGTTGCGAGCCCATCATCTGTACAAGCGCGATGTGAACTACATCGTGCGCGGCGACGAAATCATTATCGTTGACGAACACACTGGCCGCATGATGGAAGGTCGCCAGTGGAGCGACGGGTTGCATCAGGCGGTCGAAGCTAAAGAAGGTGTCAAGATCAAGGAAGAAACGCAGACGTTGGCCACGATCACGCTGCAGAACTTCTTCAAGCTGTACAACAAACTGTCCGGTATGACCGGTACGGCCATGACGGAAGCTGCCGAATTCGTGAAGATCTATAATCTGGACGTCATCACCGTTCCCACGAATAGACCGTTGAAACGGATCAATTTCCCTGACGCGGTGTATCGCACTGAGCCGGAAAAATGGGATGCCGTCGTTGAAGAGATCAAAGAAGTGCACCAGACCGGTCGCCCCGTACTACTGGGAACTGTGTCGATCGAGAACTCGGAAAAACTCAGTCACAAACTCATCAAGAATGGCATCAAGCATAAGTTGCTGAATGCCAAGCCGGAATATGCCGAGCGCGAAGCAGAAACGATCGCGCAGGCTGGTCGCCTGGCTGCGGTGACGATCGCGACCAACATGGCCGGTCGTGGTACGGACATCATCCTGGGCGGCAATCCCGAATACCTTGCTTGGGACGAACTGAAGCAGATGACCAACGACGATGGTCGTCCGCTGTATCCCACGCGACTGGATGTCCCGAAATCTGTTTGGGAAGAGCTGACGAAAGACATTGCACAGCGCGACGGGATGGCCGAAGAAGGGCGCAAGGTCGCTGAACTGGGCGGACTGCACGTGATTGGAACCGAGCGTCACGATTCGCGACGAATTGACTTGCAATTGCGCGGCCGTGCGGGACGACAGGGGGACAATGGTTCCAGCCGATTCTTCATCTCACTCGAAGACGACTTGATGCGCAAATTCGGCGGTGAATTCGTGAAGGATTGGCTGTCACGACTGGGGATGCAAGACGGCGAGCGTATCGAAAGTTCGATGGTGACGCGTCAGATCGAAAGCTCGCAAAAGAAGGTCGAAGAGCGCTTCTTTGAACAGCGCAAACATCTGCTCGAATATGACGAAGTGATGGACGAACAGCGTCGTCGCGTCTACACGTATCGACAGTCAATCCTAGATGGGGCCGACTGTCGCGAGCTGATTCTCGACATGATCGATCGTCAGATCGCTCAACAAACAGCACACTTCCTCAAATCGTCGTATCGTTGGGAAACGATCGTGGCCTGGGTCAAACAGAATTCCGGGATCGATATCAAGCTGCGCGAAGTTCAGGGGATGCAGCCCGATCAATTGGATGTTTTCCTGCGCGATCGAGGCGATCGGCAAGCGTATGACGAGATCCGCGAACAGATCGAAGATTGTATTCCCCAGGGTGTTGATGTCCGAGAACAGAACTGGCAAGCATTGTCGCGTTGGGCGAACACACGGTACGGGCTGAATACCAACGAGCGTGAGTTGCGCAAGATCGCCTTCCATACCGAAGGCGATCCTGAATCACTCGATACGGGCAAGCTGCACGAGTATCTGTATGAACGGGCACTCGAATGGATCAAGAAATTTAACTTTTCGCCGCTCGAAATTTTCCTCGACGAAAAATGGCCGACGCGATCTCTCTGTGAATGGCTGCATCAGCAATATGGTATTGCGAGCCAGCCGGAGCAACTCGAAACCTTGTCGGCCGAAGAGGCGAGCGCCCCCATCAAGAAAGAAGTCGTGGCGCTCTATCGCCGCAAGGAAATCGAATTCCCGGTGATGATTGGGGTATCGCATTTCCTGGCCGACGTGAATGGCATCGCGCGGTACGACCGCCACGGATTGGCCGAATGGGGCAATTCTAGATTTGATTTGTCATGGACAACGGAAGAGGTTGAATCGAAGTCCAAGGCCGACCTCACGCAGATGCTGCTGGATGCCAGCACAAAATTCTATGAACGTGGTCTTCAGGAATATCAGAAGCTGGATCAATTGTTGGACCAGGCATGCGGTCCCAAAGCCACGGGCCGCCGCGCGGTCGCCTCCGTCGGACGAAAGGAAGTCGCTCAAGCGGTCAACAATCCGGCAGGAGCCGCCGCCATTTCAGAGTGGGTGAATCGAGAGTTCAATGCGAATCTGGCGCCAGACGAGTTTTCCAAGTCGGACCGTCATACGATTGAACAACAGGTTCGCAGCGCGCTCGATCGGAAATACCGGCTCGAAATCCATGACGCTGAGCGAAACGTCTCGCTGAACACACTCGACACTGCCTGGAAGACTCACTTGTACTTCATGGATCAATTGAAGTCGGGAATTGGACTGGTGAGCTACGCACAGAAGGACCCGAAGGTCGAATACCGCCGCGAAGGAACTCGAGCATTCGAGCAGATGTGGGAAGGAATCGGGGCCCAAATCACTGGAACCATCTTCCGAATTGCCGCCGCCGTCGAAGAACCCACCGTCGATCGTTGGCAGATCACGTCACAAACCCACGATTCGCCGACTGAGATCGAGGATATTCCTGACGACCACCCGGCGCTCAACGGTCAATCGGTCAACCGGCCCACTCAGAACGAACCCGCCGTCGAACCGATCCGCAATTTCGGTAACCGCGTCGGTCGCAATGATCCCTGTCCATGCGGCAGCGGCAAGAAGTACAAGAAGTGTCACGGAGCCAACTAGTGCTGCGTCACAGCGAATCTCCACGGTTTCAGGGTGCCACTGGCGCGGCCTCGCTCGCCGGTGTCTTGGTATGAGTCTTCGACGTTGACAAAGAAGACACTGGCAGAGCCAGTGACAATAACCTCAAACCCAAGGGAACCGGATGCCCCTGGTTTTTGGCTGGCTGCTGAATGGCGTCTACTTGTTGATCGTGGCCGCCATCGCGCCCGTGATCCTCTATCGCCGCTGGACCAAAGGCAAATATCGGCGCGGTTGGAAGGAAAAACTGACAGGCCGGATCACTCGTCAGTTCCCCGACAAGCGGTGTCTGTGGTTTCACGCAGTGAGTGTCGGCGAAGTTCTGCAATTGCCGAAAGTGATCGACGAGACCGCGTCCAGATATCCCGACGCCGAGTTATTCATCTCGGTGACAACGGAAACTGGATACGACGTTGCTCGTTCAAAGTTTCCGAATCACACCGTCTCATACTTTCCGCTTGATTTCACCTGGGCCGTCGACCGCGCATTGGCCTCCATGCGGCCTGATTTGATCGTGCTTGTCGAACTGGAGCTGTGGCCAAACTTTATCTTGTCCGCCTGGCGTCGAAAGATCCCCTTGTTACTCGTCAATGGGCGGATCGGCGAAAAGAGTTTTCGTGGCTATTGTCGGATCAAGCCGCTGATGTCTCGATTGTTATCCTGTTTCCGATGGCTGGGCGTTCAGACTGAAGTGTACGGGGAACGCTTGTGCACGTTGGGAGCTCCAGCAGACCGTGTCGTGGTCACGGGAAATATCAAATTCGATCGAGTGGAATCGAATCGCGACAATGCCAAGACGAACGAATTGCGAATTTCGTTCGGATTGGATAGGGACGATCTGGTCTTCATTGCCGGGAGCACGCAGGAGCCGGAAGAGGCGTTTGCAATCCAGACATGGCTCAAGCTGCGATCACAGTTTCCCTTCCTCCGACTGATTGTCGTGCCACGCCATCAAGAGCGTTTTGACGAAGTCGCCAACTTGATTAAACAGCAAGGGTGTCACGTTATCCGTCGCAGCGTGCTGAAATCGAGTGGAACTGTGGTGACGGCGAGCGATCATCGTGGTCAGCAACCGACAGTTCTGTTGCTGGATACGCTGGGTGAGTTGCTCGCCTGCTGGGGTCTGGCCGACATTGCTTTCGTTGGAGGCAGCCTCGGTCAACGAGGCGGACAAAACATGCTCGAACCTGCTGCTTACGGAGCTGCCGTGTTGTTCGGTCCGAATACCTGGAACTTTCAGGATATCACTCAAGCATTGCTGTCTCGTTCGGCCGCTCGAGTTGTGACAGATGCAAATTCGATGCTGACGACCGTTCGCGATTTGATCCTGCATCCGCAACAGGTGCACCAACTTGGTGACGCGGCTCGCGCATTCGTGGCAAGCCAACAGGGCGCAACGCAGCGCACACTCGAGTTGATCGTCAGTGCAGTCAAACAGTGATGACCGAATGCTCGGTCATGTATGGCCGAGACGGCGCTGCGACATGACTGCGAACGAATTGTATTTCGGCCCCGATCTTTACAGGATAATGTCAGACATCCTGACTGACTTTGTGTTTGAGTGAACAGCCGAGGGTGGGAATGTTCTCTGGAGTCATGGCGCTGTGTGAGCGGTCGTTGCGCGTGGACGCGCGCGCCTGGGGCCCGCATCTAGCGCGATTTGGATTAATGATCGGCATCCTCGCTGCCGTTTGGATAACACGGTACTCGATGGCGTTCGTCGGTGCTCCAGGACTGCGTTTCTATCAGTCCATCCTGTACCTGAACCTGTTCTTCATGACGCTTCTTGGAATTGCCTTCTTCTCAACCGTGATCACAGAAGAAAAGGAAGAAGACACGCTGGGGCTGATGTTGATGGCCGGAATCAGTCCGCTGGGAATCCTGTTGGGAAAATCGACCGGTCCGCTGATACAAGCGATGCTACTGGTCGCTGTGCAGTATCCGTTCACGTTGCTCACCATCACCATGGGTGGGATCACGCAAGATCAAATTCGAAGCGGATACACGGCGATGCTGGCCTACCTGATGATGCTTTCGGGAATTGGTCAATTCTGTTCGACAATTTCATCGCGAAATCGGTCGGCGGCGTTCCGCATGACCGTCTACCTCTGCTGTTATTTTCTAGTTCCTGGATTGTGTCGCGCGATCATGAGTACCACAGGACCCGCAAACTTGCCTCGCTGGATTTATGATTGGGTCGGTGAGTCGTGTATCTATCTGCAGATCGGCGCCATCTTGTCCTCAACGTCCAACGAAGGGATCCTGACTTATCAAGTTCTGACCAATTCTGTCATCGGCCTGATGGGACACGTGTTGTCCTGGATGTCGTTCAACCAAACGGCGCGAATGCCGTCGACGGAAGCCGCGCCGCGCGGGTTTCTAACAAAGAACCGTGGCCCACTTCGCTGGATGTCGCCCGGACGACCCCGCATTGAACCACTTCTCTGGAAAGACTTTCACTTTATTGCGGGAGGCGTTCCCGGCGTCTTGATTCGTTGTGCGGCCTTCACGCTCCTCTACCTGGTCGCTGTGGCAATCGTGACTTCATGGGGCAGACCGCTGTCGTTCGAAAGTCAAGAAATCACGACCATGTACCTGATCATGTTGTCTTTTGCCATCACGATCGACGCCGGGCTAGTGGCAGCGAGGTTGTTCCATGACGAAATTCGTGGGCAGACGTTGTCCGCACTCATGATGTTGCCCAGACCAACAGGTCTGGTTCTCTATCCCAAAATGCTGGGGGCCTTTCTTGCGTGGCTACCAGGCATCCTGTTTCTATTCGGTGGCTTCATCCTGTTGCCACATGGCCTCGAAGGTGGAAGACGGTTTTTTGAACGTCCCGGTCCTGCATTACTTTTTACCTCGTTCTACATCCTGGTCCCGCATGCCGCTGCGGTCGCTGCACTGTACGTTCGCTGGGGCGCCTTTCCAGCGGGTGTCGCGCTGACGGCGGCCGTCGGATTTCTGACCGCGTCATTCATCAATGTTTTCCGTATCGGACCACACGACGCCATCGTGTACCTGATTGCCCTTACGATCTACGGATTGTGTCTGGTGTGCCATCTGATCATCTGGCTCAAGGTCGAACGAGTCTCAAGCCGTTAGTAGAGTGTCTGGCACGGACGTGTCGTGTTGAAATAACGGCCAGGTGTCCTGGATGGGGTTCTTGGGACACCGTTCTGGCTTCAATATGATTCCGGTCTCAAAACATCAACCACTCATGGCCTGCTGAATCCGCGTCAAGATTTCGCCATCACTGGGATCGTTGGATGAAAGCAAAGGTCGTAGCGGAATGGGAATCTCGTCCATTCGATACGCCATCCCGCGCCGATGAATCCCATAGATCGCCGTCGTAAACCGGATCGTGGGCTCAAAAGGAATCTGGCCGAACGGATGTTCGAGCAATATCGTCGGGATCTTCGCTAGATGCTTTAGGGCTGTCGGCGAAAAGCAGTCGATATGCGTCGAACCGATCAGAACAGCGGCATCGGCCTCGCACCGCTCAAGAACGACTGACGCGGAGTATTCATCAGGGCAGAATCGAGGGTATCCGCGCGACAGATTCACCGCGAAGGGAAATCCCGTTTGCCAGCAAAGGACGCTATCCGCTCCCGAGACGTCGCCACCTGCGCGCATGCGGCGCGCATAAAACCGCGTGCGCTGATTGAGATCGGTAACCAGTTGTAACAACGACTGCACCACACGATTGCCCGTCGGCTGACGAACGACTCCCAGACCGAAAAAGATCACGCCATTGCGGCAATTCTTCATCCGTTCGGCTAGTGACCTCAGTGTCCCAATCGGCAAACCGGTCTCAGTACCAGGCGCGGGCTCGATCCCTTTCAGCAGACCGCGCAGAGTCCAGATCGCTTCGAAATCACGATGCTTCTCGATCTGCAGAAATTCGTCGGCCAAATCGGTCGTTCCCGTCTTCTGAACGTCGACAACAATCAGAGTGCGATCGGCTCGCCCACCGGGCGTCAGCATCCCCGGTTTTGTGGAATAGCGTTCGAGATGACGCGGATGAGTACGAATGGGATCAGAACCCCAATAAATCACCAGATCGGCACGATTGCGGATTTCACCCAGAGAACTGGTTGATTCGCCGATTTGTTGCAACGCCTGGATTGAAGGCCCATGCTCTTCGGATGCCGTCGTGTCGACAGTTCCTCCCAAGCGGTCAGCCAGCGCCAGCGCGGCGCGCTGTCCTTCCGTACTGCTTTGCGAAAGCCCGTAGAACAACGGTGCACAAGAGCCCCGCAAAATCCTGGCAGCGTCGGCAATGGCATCATTCAGATGAACTTCCCTGCCGCGCACTGTCGCCCCGGGAAACGGCTTCGAATTCTGTTGCGTAAACCAGGTTCCCACGCGTGAGCAAAACGGTTGATAATCGACAATTCGCCCGTCGCGAACCGTCACCCGCAAGTCATCGCAGACGCATGAGCAGGCGGTGCAGGAAAAGTCCTCTATCACTTGATCAGTCACGCTGTCGTTCTGTCCTGCGAATGTGAGCGGGGATCGTCATTAAATCAGTTGTGCGGTCATAATAACGCCCATTTGCCAGATTTGCGCGTTTTGCCCCCGTCAGATCACCTTTGACGGAAGCACTGCACCCTGTTGGCGAAGCGGTTTTCGAGTTTCGATGTACTTGGTTGGCTGAGCTCGTCGATCTGCCTAGAATCTCGTGCACCGCGTTTCGCGGAGTTTCATTCCCATCGCACATCGATCATGTCAGTCAGCACTGACGAAACACAGGAACTGATTCATGAAGGTACTGGTCTCGGGAGCCAAGGGATTGGTCGGTTCGGAACTGGTGCCACTTCTGACCAGCCAGGGACAGGACGTCTATCGGCTGACGCGATCCCAAGCGGACGAAGCACACGATATCGTCTGGGATCCGACTCGAGGCGACATTGCCAAAGCGCGATTGGAAGGCACCGACATCGTCGTTCACCTTGCGGGTGAAGGAATCGCGAACAAACGGTGGAACGCCAGAGTGAAAGAGGAGATCCGCCGCAGCCGCGTCGAAGGGACTCGGTTGTTATGTGAAACCCTGACTCAATTGGAGACAGCGCCGAAAACACTGATCTGTGCTTCGGCAATCGGTTTTTATGGTGATCGCGGGGCCGACCTATTGAACGAGACCTCGTCACCTGGAACCGGATTTCTGGCCGAAGTCTGCCAGCAATGGGAAGCCGCTTGCGAACCGGCGCGAGCCAAAGGGATTCGCGTCGTCAACCTGAGGTTGGGAATGATCCTGAGCACCAAGGGAGGTGGACTGGCCAAAATGCTGACGCCATTCAAAATGGGTGTCGGTGGAAACGTTGGCAGCGGCAATCAATACTGGAGTTGGATTGCCATCGACGATGTCATCGGTGCAATAAACCACTGTATCGTAAACGACAAAATCAGCGGTGCGGTCAACACGACCGCACCCTGCCCGCTGACGAATCGTGATTTTACGCGTTCGCTGGGCACGGTCTTGTTGCGGCCGACGTTGATTCCCATGCCAGCGGTTGCAGCCAGAATGGCTCTTGGCGAGATGGCGGATGCGTTGCTGCTGTCGAGTGCCCGTGTGATGCCCAATCGGCTGAGCGAAACGGGATATCACTTTCAATATCCCACGCTGGAACCGGCACTCAAGCACTTGCTGGCGCACAATGGATCCGAAGCCACCGCTCATCACTGATGGCGCCAAGACGAACGTCCACACAACAGGGTGTGGACCTGTTCTTAATTCAGTTCCAATCTGAGGTCGTCTTTGGCACGACGATTACCACAGTTCCTCGATTCGTTCCAGGTTGACCATCGCGCGCCGACCGGGTCCAAAACGTCGCGGAGCGGTCGACGTGACGCGCAACCAGATTTGCCGCCCCTTGTGAATTCCTTCGATGGCGACATGTGGCCCCAACTCGTCCCGAGAGCCCAATGACTGGGCCTGCCAGTAAAGGGCGGACACTTCGGAGAACTGATCAAGGATCGGTTTGATATCAACGTCAAAACGAGAATGAGTCGTGCGGCCGTCCTGAGGGCCGCCGACGATTTCCGTTCGAGCGGCGAAGATCGTGATTTCCCAGACTTCACCCTCCCGATGGAAATGGCATCCGAGCGGTGACATCACATCGTGTGCGTGAATGGATTGAGTCACTTCGTCGGTGAACACCGTCAACCAATTGGGCGGGGACTTCTTCACCAGAAGCTCCAAATCTCTTGCGGGGTCTTACTGAACATAAGGACAATAGTATTCAACATCAGTAGGTTAGCAATTGCAGTACCGCCTTCTCTCTGATTTTGTCCCGGAATGACTCAATTCAGGTCGCTCTGGAGGAACGTCGAGGAAAACACGCCTCGATTTCAGGCGACCGCGTCACAAATTCGTGCAGTGACAGGTAAATATGTCCACCAAATATTGTCTAGGTACAATGACTATGCTGACTAGTAGTGTTGTTGGCGTTAAGGCGCCTGCTAAGAAATCGAGAGGGACTTCGAAGAATACGCATTCAAGCGCATCCGGATCGACCGACGTCTGTTAAGAGGTTTTGACGCCGACTGAGATTCGTGATGAACGGCTGAATCAGATTGATGAACCAATTTAGCGGGCGGGCGGTGGATCGAGTGCATTCCCTGCTTGTCATCAACCTTTAATTCAACTGAATGAACACACCTCGTCCATATTCAGTCCTGCACCTGCCACTGAAATCACATGTTGGCCATCTTGATCGCGGCTGGACCGACCAGCACCACAAAAATACCCGGGAAGATGAATAGCACCATCGGGAACAACATCTGGACGGCGGTCTTCTGTGCCTTTTCTTCTGCCATCTGGCGTCGCTTGACGCGCATCGCTTCCGATTGGACACGTAATGCCTGAGCAATCGATGATCCGAATCGTTCGGATTGTATCAATGTTGCGACCAGCGCTTTCATGTCATCGCAGCCAGTCCGAACACCCAGATCATGCAGGACCTCCCGACGTGCACGACCCATTTGTAGTTGCATGTTGGCCAGATTCAGCTCGCTGCACAGGTCGGGTGCTGTATCGATCAGCTCTTCAGCAATTCGCCGCATTCCAGCATCCAGACCAAGCCCAGCCTCCACACAGACGACAAGCAGGTCCAGGCAGTCAGGCATCGATAGAAAGATCTTCTGTTTGCGTGACGAAGCGATGAACGCCACGGCCATATCTGGCATATAGAACAGGATACCAGCGACAACGAAGATTGTGATGTAACCGCTTTGAGTTGCCCCATAGGTCAACAACCCCGCACCACCACCAATCAAGGCACCGATCATCAACAGGATCATCTTGAGTGCCAGGTACATCTGCGGAGCAGTGGCATTGTTGTATCCTGCGGTCGCCAGGCGGACTCGCAATGCGTTGCTTTCCAATTCCGATTTTGGCTGCAACGCCTTCGACAGCGTCGGTGCCGCACGCTCAAGCAGCGTCTTCTCGTTCTTGCCTTTCCCTTTGCCGCCGCGCAGTGTCGGGTCGCGCAATTCATCCAGTCGCGCGTTGGCGCGTGATTCATCTTTGCTGAAGAGACTCATCACGGCCCAGACGCCACCGGCGAACGCGGCAAAAATGATGTACGGCAGGTAGTTCGACATGATGTGTTCGCCTTTGGCAGTGACAGTCGTATTCTCGGCTGCAAGTCGCGGCCTTGATGCTGCGTGCAATCAGGATTTGATATAGTCAGACTTTGATATCGATGATCTTCTTGATCACAAAGGCACCAAAGATCTGCATGACGACGGCGAAGCCGATCATCTGCTTACCCATCGTGGTTGTGAACAGCAGCATCACGTATTCGCGGTTGATGCAATAGACGGTAATAAACAAGCAGATCGGCAAACCCATCAGCACCGCACCGCTCAGGCGGCCTTCGCCTGTCAGGGCCTGCACCATCCCCAGGATCTTGAAACGTTCGCGGACGACTTCGCAGATCTTGTCGATGATTTCTGCCAGGTCACCACCCGTCTGCCGTTGAATCGAAACGGCCGTGACGAAGAACTTCAGGTCCAGGTTCGGCATTCGTTTCAGCATGTTTTTCAAAGCGCTTTCGATCGGGACACCCAGATTCTGCTCTTCGTACGCTCGCTGGAATTCCGTCCCAATCGGCGCCGCCATTTCTTCGGCCACCATATGTAATCCTGCGTTCAGACTGTGCCCGGATCGTAGTGCTCGAGCGATCAATCCCAAAGCATCGGGAATCTGCTTCCCGAACTTGGCAAAGCGCCGCTTGCGTCGGAAGACCAGCCAGATGATCGGCAAAGGCCCGGTCGTCAATGCCAGCAATGGATACAGCGGCACGGGCGCCTGGCACATGAACCCCAGACCCGGTCCGATCGCTCCAAATCCCAGGCAGATCAAGACCAGTGTCTGCATGTCGATTGGCGAATTGGCTTGCTCGAGAAATGTTCCCCATCCCCCCATTCCCCCGAACGCTTTGCCGATCACGCTCACGGCGCCAGTGCCCAGACTGGAAAAGTCCTGACGCATGATGCCGCGCGATGCTTCTGTCTCGACCGGTTTGATCCCCGCCAACGCGTCCAGCCGGTCTTCGGCCTTCGTCTTGGTGAAGTCCTTGAACATCAACAGAATTCCGGCCGCCAGCGTCGCAGCGCCGATGAAGGCGGCGATCGAAATAATCATGATGGGGTTCATGCGAACGCTTTCCAAAATTCTAGCTGCAAATCAGCAAATCAATCAGGTTCAACGACCCAGTGGTCGCTGAGCGAACAGGTTCGAAGGCAATTTCACACCGGCGGCTTCCAGCCGCGGCATAAACGAAGGACGGACACCCGTCGCTTCGAAGTGACCAAAGGCCCGGCCCGATTCGTCGATGCCATCCTGCTTGAACAGGAACAGGTCTTGCATGACGATCTGGTCTTGCTCCATGTTCAAAACTTCTGTGATGTAGGTCAGCCGACGTGGCCCGCCTTGCAATCGCTGCACTTGGATGACCAGATCGACGGCTGACGCAAATTGCTGTCGCAAGGCCCGAATCGGCAGTTCGATGCCACCCATCGCGATCATGGTTTCCAGACGCGACACGGCGTCGCGCGGCGTATTCGCGTGGATCGTGGTCATCGAACCTTCGTGGCCGGTATTCATCGCTTGCAACATGTCCAGCGATTCCGGTCCACGACACTCACCGATGACAATCCGGTCAGGACGCATACGCAGAGCGTTCTTGACCAGGTCGGTCGCCGTGACACGGCCCTTGCCTTCGATGTTGGGGGGACGGGTTTCCAGCCGCAGCACATGCT
>Ga0105238_10001979_pt1 | contig 20627 bp, 24 predicted proteins | sample KBSC34metaG_FD_81526 | JGI IMG/M metagenome (GOLD analysis project Ga0105238, IMG submission 81526) | Corn rhizosphere microbial communities from Kellogg Biological Station, Michigan, USA - KBS C3-4 metaG | ecosystem: Host-associated > Plants > Roots > Rhizosphere > Soil | place: Michigan, USA... | reverse complement strand
GTATGTCATGAGTGAAGACAGAGTTCTCCAGGCTCTGAAGGCGTTGGCGGAGACCGATCGTGACAGGCAAGCGTCGTTCGCGTTAGAGGCGCGGCTGCTCAGCGACTTCCGTTCACGCCGGGCGAGTCAGCGGTGGCGCTGGGTTGCGACCGCGGCAATCGCTGCGGGCGTTTTACTGGTCGTTGTGCTGTCGACGAATCGCACGTCGAAACCTGTGGTGAGCGTGGCGCCCGCGCCTACTCAAGTTCCGCGGCAGGAGACGGCGCCGGTGGTGGCGGTAACGGCGCCCGCTCCCCGCAAGGTGGCTCGCAAAATCGCTCGGCCGCAGGCGCGCGAGGTGGTCACGGATTTCTTCCCGCTGATGGACCCCGCCCCACCGTTTGAGCGCGGGCAAATGCTGCGGGTGCAGCTTCCGGCGGCGGCGATGCGCACGGTGGGATTGCCGGTGCGCGAAGATCATTTGGCCGATCCCATCCAGGCCGACGTTCTGGTGGGCGAAGAGGGGATGCCTCGGGCCATCCGGTTTGTGAGATTCGATGTTCCATAAAAAGGGGGAAAGAATTATGACGACCGTAAAGTGTGCGGCTCTGTTATTCGTTTCAGGGGCGTCGCTACTGGCGCAACAGCGCGACGTGATCTTTACCACCGGCGTGCCGCCGGGGATGCCGGGCGCGGTGGCCAACACCTTCTCCTTCGTTTCGGGTGAACTGGTGGGGGGCAATCCGGTGAAGGGCGCGCCGTACTCGGGCAACGCGGTGACTGAAAACACGCAGGCCTTGGCTGACGGCAATCGCATCGTGAATCGCACCACGGCCGCCATATACCGTGACGGCGAGGGGCGCGAGCGGCGCGAGCAGTCGCTGCCCAACATTGGTGGGTTCGCTCCGCAGGGCGCTCCCACCACCACGGTTTTCATTTCAGATCCGGTTGCGGGAGCGAATTACTCCCTGAACCCCGACGAAAAGACCGCCATCAAATTGCCGATTCCTCAAATCAGCACTTTGCCGGCGATGCCACCGGGAGGAGCGCGCGGGGAGGCTCACATCATGGTGCAGCGAATCGGCGTGGGGGCGCCGATGGCCGGCATCGCGGGAGCTTCGGTCGGCGGCCCACGGGTGATGCTCTACGGCAAATCAGACGCCGGTGCGGCTCCTAATCCGCCTGCCGTGGAACAGCTTGGAACCAAGGTAGTGGAAGGAGTCCAGGCCGAAGGCACGCGTACTACGATCACGATCCCCGCGGGGCAGATCGGCAACGACAAGCCCATCCAGATCGTGGATGAAGTGTGGCGCTCGCCCGAACTGCAGGTTATCGTGCACTCCGAACACAGCGATCCGCGCATGGGCAGCACGGTCTACTCGTTGCAAAACATTTCGCGCAGCGACCCGTCGCCTGCTCTGTTCCAGATACCAGCGGGTTACACCGTGAAGGACGCACCCACGTTTCAAAAGGCGTTTCCGCCTCTGCCGTAAGCGAAACCTGAGCGCGAGGAGCCGCGTAGAATGTACATATGCGTGCGTGGCTCCTCGGCTTGGTTCTGCTTCCGGTGCTGGCGCCTGCGCAGTCCCCTTCCCTCCCGTATCCACTTACCAATCTGACGATCAAAGGAAATAAGCACTACACTCCGACGCAGATCATCGGAGCGTCGGGGCTCAAGATCGGTCAAGTGGTCAGCAAAGACAACTTCGACGTGGCGCGTGCCCGGCTGCTCGAAACTGGGGCGTTTGAGAGCGTGGGCTACGAGTTCAAGCCCGACGCGGCGAAAACCGGCTACGACGCGACGTTTGAAGTGGCCGAAGTCGCGCTGTTGTATCCGTACCGCTTTGAGGATCTCCCCGCTCCCGATGCGGCTCTGCGCGTGGCGCTCAATAAGCAGGAGATTCTGATGGGCGAGCTGATTCCCGGTACTCGCGAGGTTCTCGATCGCTACGAAAGAGCGCTGACCAAAGCCCTGGACGGCAAGGTCACCGTAGAGGGTAAGCTCAACTACGATCTGCCGGGCGAGCCCACGGTTCTGTTCCGGCCGGCGGGGGATCGGCCGCGTATTTCCGAAGTTCACGTGACGGGCAACGAGTCCGTTCCAGCCATGCAATTGCTGAATAAGTTTGCCGATGTGGCAGTCGGCACGGAATTCACGGAGCCTGCGGTGCGCCGTCTGCTGGATGCCAGCATCCGTCCGATGTATGATGCGCACGGGAAAGTTCGCGTGGCTTTTCCGAAGATCGTCGCGGAGCCTTCCAAGCAGAGCGAAGTGGTTGGCGTTTCCGTGACGGTGACTGTCGAGGAAGGGCCGGCGTATAAGCTGGGCGCCGTGCGTTTCACAGGCGCAGCGGCGCGGCAAGCTAAGGAACTCGAGGACTTGGTCAAGTGGCGTAAGGACGAGACCATCAACTTCGACGAGATCAAAACGGGGCTGGATCGCATCGTCAAACGTTATAAAAGCACCGGATATATACACGCTATCGCGCGCGCCGCCCGCACCTACGACGACAAGGAACACACCGTTGATCTGGCTGTGAACGTCGATGCGGGGGCGCTCTTCAATTACGGCAAGCTGGAGATCCGCGGCCTGGATGTGATCAGCGAACCGGCTATCCGCAAAATGTGGGGCGCCCGTGACGGCAAACCGTTCGACGCCGGGTATCCGGACGCGTTTTTAAAGGAAGTCAAAGACCAGGGGATCTTCGACAACCTGGGTGAAACCAGCTCGCAGACCAAGGTCAACGAAGACGCGAAGACCGTGGACGTGACCCTGATTTTCGTGGGTACCAAGAATCCGGATGCCGGCCGGAAACGCCCAGGCCCGCAGCCCTGATGGCTTGCGCGCTAAACTCCAGTTGGGAGGGAACATGCGACTCGCAAAGGCTTTCGGACTTTTTATGTTGGCGGCGGTGGTGGCGGGAGTGATTGCAAACCGTGAGGACATCAGGCGCTATATCAGAATCAGCAACATGTAGCGTCGGACGCCCGGTTTGGCGCCCCTTGCTATCCTAGTTTGCAGTGTCGTCACCGCTGAATTTTCACCTGGAGCATTACGACGGGCCCCTCGACCTGCTGCTGGACTTGATCCGCAAGCAGGAGATCAATATTTACGACATCCCCATTGCGCAGATTACTTCGCAATACCTGGAGTACATGCAGAAGGCGCTGGAGATGGACGTGGAATTAAGCGCCGAGTTCATCTACATGGCGGCGACGCTCATCCAGATCAAATCGAAAATGCTGCTGCCGCGCGATCCGGCACTGCAGGAAATCGCTCCTGAAGAAGACCCGCGTAAGGAACTGGTCGACCGGCTGCTGGAGCACGAGCGTTTCAAGAGCGCGGCGGAAATGCTGCATCAGAAGCGGGTGGTGGAAGAGGCGGTGTGGTCGAATCCGCAAATCGAACAGTTCCGCGCCGAGGACGACGGCACGCCGTCCCTGGCGGTCACGCTGCACGACCTGGTGAAGACATTTCAAGGCGTGCTGGAACGCGCCAAAAACCGGCCGGTGTATGAGATCACCAACGAGGATGTTTCGGTGCCGGATATGATTCGCTACGTGCGCACGATCTTTGAGAAGGAGAACGGACAGAAGGTCGTATCCGCACGCGATCTGTTCGAGAGGCAGCGCAGCCGGCGGGCGATGATCTGCCTGTTTCTGGCGCTGCTGGAACTGGTGAAGCTGCAGGCCGTCGGGCTGACGCAGGCCGATGCCTTTGGAGAGATCGGGCTGAAGCGGCTGAAAGGGTTCGAGACGGTGTTTTCGTCGGAGACCAACATGGCTGCAATTGAAGAAGGATATTTGTAGAACGAACTTATGGACGAAATCGACGCTTCACAATTGACGGAGGAACGGCCGGTAGAGAACACGGACGCCCAGTTGAAGGCGATCCTGGAGGCTATCGTCTACGTGACGGATGAGCCACTCTCCGCGCAGCAGATGGCGGCGGCGCTCGAACGGCCGATCGACGTGGTCAAGCGGCTGCTGGATGAACTGGTGGCGGAATTCGCGGGGCCCGGCCACGGATTGAGTATTCGTGAGGTCGCAGGCGGCTACAAGATGGCCACCAAGGCCGAGCACCACGAAGCCGTGCGCGCGTTCGTGAAGAAGCTGACGCCGCCGTTGAAACTGTCACTGGCGGCGCTCGAGACACTCGCGGTGATCGCTTATAAGCAGCCGGTGACGACGCCGGAGATCATGGAAATCCGCGGCGTGCAGGGCGCGAGCGTATTGCAGACTCTGCTCGACCGCAAGCTGATCGCGGAGGCGGGGCGTAAGAATGTGGTCGGCAAACCGATTCTTTACAAGACCACCAAAGAGTTTCTGGTGCAGTTCGGATTGAAGGATTTGACGGAGCTGCCGACCCTGAAGGAATTCGAAGAGTTGGGGCGGTTATCGGTGAGTGAACCCGAGCCCGAAGCGCAGACGCCAGAAGCGCCGCCGGCGGAAAATGCCTGAAGAACGTCTGCAAAAAATCCTGTCGCAGGCGGGCGTGACCAGCCGGCGCAAGGCCGAAGAGTTGATCGTCGAAGGCCGCGTGACGGTGAACGGGAAGACCATCACCGAGCTCGGGTCGAAGGCCGACATCGACAACGACCACATCAAGGTTGACGGCCGCCTGCTGCGCGCGCCTAAGCACCTGACCTATATTGCGCTCAACAAACCCAAGGAGTGCATGACCACCGTGTCCGATCCCGAGGGGCGCCAGACCGTCATGCACCTGATGCGGGGCATCCGCGAGCGCGTGTTCCCCGTGGGGCGCCTGGATTATCACAGCGAAGGGCTGCTGCTGCTCACCAACGACGGCGAGTTCGCGCACCGCCTCACGGCGCCTGCCAACCACGTCACCAAAACGTACGTGGTAAAGGTGAACGGCGCGCTCACAGAGGCGCAGGAGAAACAGTTTCGCGAAGGCATCCCCATGCATGGCCGGAGGACAGCTCCGTCAGAGTTGAAGCGGATCAAGCAGGGGACGAACCCTTGGTATGAAGTGAAGATCACCGAGGGGCGTCAGAACCAGATCCGCATCATGTTCAAACATTTCGGCAAGCTGGTGGAGAAGCTACGCCGCGTGAAGATCGGGTTCCTGGAGCTGGACGTCGCGCCGGCGCGCTATCGTTCGCTGACGCCTAAGGAAGTGGAAAAGTTCCGCAAGCTGCTGCAGCTGGATAAGACTAGCGCGTGACGGCTTGCTTCAACTGGGTCATGTACTCTTCGTACGGGCCCTTGAAGTCTTCAATCTTGCCGTGGTCGAAGTGCCAGATGCGGGTGGCGACTTCGTCGATCACGTCGTGATCGTGCGTGACCAGCAACACTGTGCCATCGTACTTCTGCAAAGCAATATTGAGCGCGTTGATGGATTCCAGATCCAGGTGATTGGTGGGTTCGTCCAGCACCAGGAAATTGGGTTTCTCCAGCATCAGCTTGCAGAAGATGATGCGCGCGGCCTCGCCGCCGGAGAGCGCGTCGGTCTTTTTCAGCGCATCGTCGCCGGAGAACAGCATCTGCCCGAGCAAGCCGCGCAGCTCTTCCTGGGCAGCTTGCTCATCGAAGCTATGCAGGAATTCGAGCAGCGTGAAGCCCTTGGGGATGGATTCGCGGTGGTCCTGCGCGAAGTAGCCGACCGACACTTCATGCCCCCACTCGGCCGCGCCTGCGTCAGCGAAACCTGGTTCGACGATGGAGCGCAGCATGGTGGTTTTCCCAGCTCCATTGCGGCCCATCAGGGCGATCTTTTCGCCGCGGCTGATGCTGGCGGTGAAATTCGTGACGACTTTGGTATCGTCATAGGCTTTCGACAGACCCTTGATTTCGAGCGGATGGCGGCCCGAAGGGCGCTTCATCTCAAAGCGAATAAAGGGGCGCGCGATGTTGGAGCGCGCCAGATCGGAAGTCTGCAAGCGCTCGACTTCCTTGCGGCGCGAGGTTACTTGCGAAGAACGCGTTCCCGCGGCGAAGCGCTGGATGAATTCGTTCAACTGCTCGATCTTCTTTTCTCGCTGGGCGTTTTGCGACTCGATGCGCGAGCGGATCTGCGTCTTCTGCAGCACCATGTCGTCGTAGCCGCCGGTGTAAGTGATGATGGTTTCGTAGTCGATATCGGCGATGTGCGTGCAGACTTCGTTCAGGAAGTGGCGATCATGCGAGATGACGATCAGGCAGCCGTCGTAGCGAATCAGGTAATCCTGCAGCCAGTGAACGGAATCCAGATCCAGGTTGTTGGTAGGCTCGTCGAGCAGCAGTACGCCAGGAGTGCCGAAGAGGGCTTGTGCCAAGAGTACGCGTACTTTTTGGCCGCCCTGTAATTCGCCCATCCTGCGTTCGTGCAGGGACTCGGGGATATCCAGGCCGTCGAGCAAGACCGCGGCGTCGGTTTCAGCGGTGTAGCCACCCTCGTCCCCGACGATACCTTCGAGCTCACCCAGTCGCATGCCGTCTTCGTCGGTGAGGGTCTCAGGATCTTTCTCGTAGAGAGCTTCGCGCTCCTGCAGCGCGGCCCACAAAAACTTGTTGCCCATGATGACCGCATCGACCACCCGGAAAGCATCGAAAGCGAACTGATCCTGGCTCAACACACCCATCTTCTTGGGCCGCGTGATGGAGCCCTTGGTGGGGTCGATCTCGCTGGTAAGGATCTTCATGAAGGTGGACTTGCCGGCGCCGTTCGGTCCGGTAATGGCGTAGCGGCGGCCGGACAGAAAGGTGGTTGTGACATCCTCAAACAGGATGCGGGCGCCGTAGCGCATGGAGATGTTGTTGACGGATAGCATGCTTGGGATCTACAGAGTCGGCCGCCAGCGGAGCGGACTCTTTTATTATAGCGCGACCGCTCAAATGGTATAATTATTCATCGGGATGAATAATTACTCATGCAAATTCCTGTAGGCATTGTGGGCTTCCGCGGGTACAGCGGCGCGGAGCTGGCCGCGATCCTTCAAAAGCATCCGCAGGTGGAGCCGGTGCTGCTGGAACACCGCGACGCGGATGATCAGTCGCGCCCATTAGGGCATCCGGGGCCGCGCCGAGCGCAATTTTCCGCGCAAACGGTGCACGCCGAGGGCCTGGCGGTGGTGTTTCTAGCTACCCCGGCTGAGGTCTCGCTGGAACTCACGTTGCCGTTGCTCGAAACCGGAGCCAAAGTGATCGATCTCAGCGGAGCCTTCCGGCTGGGCACGTTGGAGAACTATAAGCGTTGGTACAAGGAACCGCATAATCATCCGGATCTGCTGGCGGAGGCGGCTTATGGGCTGCCGGAGTTCTACCGGTCGCGGATTCCGGCGGCGCGTCTGGTATCGAACCCGGGCTGCTACCCTACCGCGGCGAATCTCGCGATCAAGCCGCTGATCGACGCGGGGGTGGTGGTGCGGGAAGCGGGAATGGTGTGCGACGCCAAGTCGGGCGTGAGCGGCGCCGGACGCAAGCCGTCGCTGAAGACAAGTTTCTGCGAAGTCACTGAGAATTTCTCGGTTTATTCGGTCCTAAATCACCGCCACGTACCAGAGGTACTGCGAACGTCGGGGCTGGAGGAAAGCGAGTTTAGCTTTACCGCGCAGTTGCTGCCGATCGACCGGGGGATCCTCGAAACCATCTATTTTCGGGCCAAAAGCGTGAGTTCGGCGGCGGATTTGTTAGCGGTCTATCAGAAGGCTTATGCGGACGAACCCTTCGTCCGCCTGTATGCGGCGGGCCAAGCGCCGGATTTACATGCGGTCTCGCGCACGAATTTCTGCGATATCGGAGTTTATTATGACGCGAAGACCGGCAGAGCTGTGGTGATTACGGCCATCGACAATCTAGTGAAGGGTGCAGCGGGACAGGCGGTGCAGAACATGAACCTGCTGCTGCGATTCCCGGAAACTGCCGGCCTGCTATGAGAGGCTGCGCGTGAAGCTGCTCATTAAGCTGGGCGGCACGCTGCTCGATGCCGCTGAGTCCCGGGAACGGCTGGCGCGTGAAATCGCTGGGCTGGCACAACGGGAACAAGTCGTGGTGGTTCACGGCGGGGGCAAGCAGATGACTCGCTTCCTCGCGGAACGCGGCGTCGAGAGCCGTTTCGTGAATGGGTTGCGGGTGACCACAGCCGAAGTAATCGACGCCGTGGTCAAGGTCTTCGCAGGCAGCGTGAACGCGCAATTGGTGACTGCTCTGCGCGCGGCGGGTGCGCGGCCCGTCGGTCTCAGCGGCTTGAGCGCCGGACTAGTGGATGCTGTTCAACTGGATCCTGAGCTCGGACAGGTGGGGAAACCCGTGGCCTCGGACGGGCGACTGTTGGATCTGTTGGTCAAAGAATGGTATCTGCCGGTAGTCGCGTGCGTCGCGGGTGACCAGAATGGTTCCATATTTAATGTAAATGGTGACCAAATGGCGGTGGCCTGCGCGCAGGGTTTCGCCGCAGATCAGTTAATCTTCTTGACCGACGTCGATGGCGTGCGCGGTGCGGACGGCAAAATCTGCACTCAACTCACGGCGGAGCAGGGACTGAAGCTGATCTCGTCCGAAGTAGCCACAGGCGGAATGCAGGCCAAGATTGAGGCTGCTGTCGCTGCGTTACGCAACGGGGTCGGACAAGTGTTGATCGCGCCCGGCGCACACCCGGGCATCCTAGACCAGCTACTGGCAGGCTCTCGCATCGGCACCAAGTTCATTCTTGAATAAGCCACGCTCATTCTAGCGATACGCAAAGAATAAGCGAATTCTTTGTGAGATTGTTTCAAGCATTCCTCCACTATGCTCTTGCAAGTCCAGGCCGTGCAGCCAGACTTGCACCTAGATTTGGTTTCGCTCGAAGTTCAGGCATACCCGCCTTGGGACGTAACCGATTAGCGAAGGCGTACGGGGAGGGTCAAATGAAGGCACGAACTGTGGACATCCGGGAATCTGCCGGCAGAATCCTGTGTTGCACCATCTTCCGTCCAAGCGGCCGCAAGTTATTGGGGAAGGGTCACGTCCTGAACGAGGAAGACGTGCGCTTGCTTGAGACCGAGGGGCTGGCGCAAGTATGGGTGACGGAGCTTGAGGATGGCGAGGTGGGAGAAGACGAGGCCGTTAGCCAAGCCGCCCAGGAAATAGGGTGCGGCTGCCTGGAGATCCGCTTGGCAGCGGGCGGGCGGGCCAATCTGTTTGCCACCGAAGATTGCTGCGTGCTGATTGACGACGAGTTGCTAAGAGAGATCAACTGCCTGGCCAGCGTGGTCATCGCCACCACGCCAAATTTCAGTTTCGCGCGAGCCGGCCAGCGGATCGCGACGGTGAAGAGCGCCCCCTTCGCAGTGGCGCAAGCGCAGCTCGATGCGGTGATTCACATTGTCAAGGAACGCGGTCCCATTCTGCAGGCCCGACCCGTGCGGAACCCAACCGTCGGAGTGTTGTACTCAGACCCGGTACACGGCGACCGCGCACGGCAATTGTTTGAGAGCATCCTGCGCCAACGGCTGGAGCGGTTTGGAGTCGCGCCCAGTTTCGTGCTGGCGTGCACGGAGGAAGAAGACGCCGCGGCGCGCAACCTGCAACATCTGCTGCGCGCGAAGCCGACCGTGATCCTGGTGGGCTCCACCACGGCACCCGCCGGCCCCGAAGACGTTATTGGCCGGGCTATGACTCGTATCGGTTGCCAACTAGAACGATTTCTTGCGCCGGTGGAGCCGGGCAATTTATTCCTGCTGGGCTATAAGGATGAGGTCCCGGTGGTCTCCGCGCCGGGCTGTTTCCGTTCCGCCAAGCCGAATGTGGTCGATTTGGTTTTACCTCCCATGCTGGCGCGCTACCGCGTTTCCGGCTGGGAGGTCGCGTGCCTGGGACACGGCGGCTTGCTGGGCTAAAACGCTACTCTAAACTCAAGCAGTTACCGGCAAATGCCGGGTGCGCTTGCGATTTCCACCTCCGGCTCGGTAGAATCAATGAGTTTGAGCGTCCCGCATGTTCTGGGCGGAGTGACGCTCGTCGCCAAACGGCGAAAGACACGTGGAGGTTTCATGTCCGTAGAGCAGAAGGTCAAGCAAATCATCGTCGAGCAACTCGGCGTGGATGAAGCGCAAGTCGATCCCACCGCCAGTTTCGTCGATGACCTGGGCGCCGATTCGCTCGACATCGTCGAGCTGGTGATGGCGTTTGAGGAAGCATTCGACCTAGACATTCCCGACGAGGACGCGGAGAAGATCGCCACCGTCAAGAACGCCGTCGACTATATCGAGTCGAAAAAGAAGTAGGCCGGCCGTTTTTGGGGAGTCCCAATTTGTCACGCAGAGTTGTAGTTACTGGAGTCGGCATGCTGACTTCGGTTGGCATTGGCACGGAACCAGTCTGGGAAGCTATCAAACGCGGCGACAACGGCATCGCGCCCATCACCGCCTTTGACCCCACCGATTTCAATTGCCGCATCGCGGGCGAGGTGAAGAATTTCGACCCGGCGCTCTACATCGAGAAAAAAGAAATCAAGAAAATGGGGCGCTTCATTCAGTTCGCCATCGCGGCGAGTGAATTTGCATACCAGGCTTCGGGTTTCAAGGTAACGAACAGCGAGGAAGCCGAGCGCACCGGCGTGTACATCGGCAGCGGCATCGGCGGATTCGAAGTGATCGAGCGGGAACACAAGATTCTGCTCGAAAAAGGGCCGTCACGGATTTCGCCGTTTTTTATTCCGGCGACCATCATCAACTTGGCATCGGGCTATGTTTCCATCCGCACCGGCGCGAAGGGGCCGAATTCGGCTACGGCCACGGCTTGCACTACCAGCGCGCATTCGATCGGCGATTCCTTCCGCATCATTCAATACGGCGACGCCGACGTGATGATCTGCGGAGGCACGGAAGCGGCTGTAACGCCCATGGGGATTGGCGGGTTTGCCGCGATGCGCGCGCTATCGCAGCGCAACGACGATCCGTCCCATGCCTGCCGGCCCTGGGACAAGGATCGCGATGGTTTCATCGTGGGCGAAGGTGCGGGCATCCTGGTGCTCGAAGAATACGAACATGCCAAGCGGCGCGGCGCGAATATTTTGGCGGAAGTTGCCGGCTATGGGATGTCGGGCGATGCGCACCATATCACTTCGCCTTCGGAAGACGGCGATGGAGCTTACCGCGTGATGCGCAATTGCCTGCGCGACGCCGGCATTGAGCCGCACCAGATCGATTACATCAACGCTCACGGCACCTCGACGCCAGTAGGAGATCGCATCGAGACGCTCGCGATCAAGCGGGTTTTTGGCGAACATGCCTGCAAGGTGGCGGTGAGTTCCACGAAATCCATGACCGGCCATTTGCTGGGCGGCGCCGGAGGACTCGAAGCGGGCATCACAGTAATGGCGATTCGCGATCAAATCGCACCGCCTACCATCAACTTGGACCATCCCGATCCGGAGTGTGACTTGGACTACGTTCCAGGAAAAGCCCGGCCGATGAAGATCGACTATGCGCTTTCGAACTCCTTCGGGTTCGGGGGCACCAACGGTTGCCTGATTTTCAAGCGCCCATGAAAATCTTCGTCGCGATCAAGCAGGTTCCGTTGCGCGACTCGCCCTTGCATCCCGATGCATCCGGGAAATGGATTGACGAGGCGGATCTGAGTTTCGAGATCAACGAGCCGGACGCCTACGCGCTCGAAGAGGCCTTGCAGTTGAAGGAAAAGCATGGCGGCGAGGTAGTGGTACTGTGTGCCGGTCCAGAGCGCGCGGCGCAGACCATCCGCGAAGCGTTAGCCAAGGGTGCCGACCGCGCGATTCATATTGCCATGGACAACCTGGGCGCACTCGACACTCTAGGAGTGGCGAAATTGTTGACTGCGGCCGTCGCGGCGGAAAAACCGGATTTGATCCTGACGGGTCTGCAATCGGACGACTTGGGCTCCGGGCAAACTGGCGTCGTAATGGCGGAGTTACTGGGCGTTCCGCATTCGACTATCATCATGCAGGCGGAGGTTCGCGACGGCACCATCCGCGTCAAACGTGAACTCGAAAACGGCTGGTTCCAGCACATCGAGATGCCGCTGCCCGCTGTGCTGACCATGCAGAGTGGCTCGAACAAACTGCGCTACGCGACGCTGATGGGCATCAAGAAGGCCAAGAGCAAAGAGATCCGGAGCGTGACGCCCGCTGAATTGGGCGGCGCGCCGGCGGCCGTGGCAGCTATCGAAAAAGTGTACCTTCCGCAGAAGAGCAAACAGACCCAGATTTTCGAAGGCGATGCCAAGACAGCGGCGGCGCAACTGGTCGAAAAACTGAAATTCGAAGTGCGGGTGTTATGAGTATTCTGGTGGTTCTCGAACAGCAAGGCGGCCAATGGCATCGCATGTCGTGGGAGACGCTGGCTGCGGGTCAACAACTGGGCGCTGCAAATGGGCAGCCGGTGGAAGCAGCGGTGGTGGGTAAAGGCATCGGCACGCTGGCGAATGAAGCGGCCACCAGAAAGCTCGCAAAAGTGTGGGCAGTAGAGCATGATCTGCTGGACTCCTACACAGCGGACGGATACACGGCCGCGGTCGAAGAGTTGATTCGGAAAGCTCAACCCACGTTGGTGCTCTTCCCCCACACCTATCAGGTGCGTGACTTCGCCCCGAAGTTAGCAACGCGTTTTTCGCAGGTGTTGGTCAGCGATGTGATCGCAGCGCGCGTGGACGCGGGAGCGCTGTCGCTGGTGCGCCAATTCTTTCAAGGAAAGCTGAGTGGGGACGTGCGGGTGAGCGGCGCGGGCCCCGTGTTCGCGTCGCTGCAAGCGGGAGCGTGGCGGGCGGATGCATTGGAAAGCGGCTCGGCGCCGGTGGAAGCGTTCGCACCAGTACTCAGTGCCGACAAAATACGGCAGAAACCGGAGGTTCCGTTCCGCGAGGCGGCGCGCGCGGTGGACCTGACGGCAGCGGAAATCATCGTCTCGGTGGGACGGGGCATCAAGGAACAATCCAACCTTCCCGTCGTGGAGGACCTCGCGAAGGCTTTTGGCGCAGAACTGGCGGCGTCACGGCCGATCTGCGACGCAGGATGGCTTCCCATGGAGCGGCAGGTCGGCAGTTCCGGACAGACGGTAGCGCCCAAGGTCTATCGCTGTAGGCATCTCAGGTGCGATTCAGCACCTGGTGGGGATGAAAGGCGCCAAGACCATCGTCGCGATTAACAAAGATCCTAACGCGCCGATTTTCGAGGTCGCGGATTACGGGATCATCGGCGACTTGTTCGAAATCGCGCCGGCACTGGCAGCGGAAGTACGCCGCGTGAAGGGCGCTTAGTTACTCGCCCTTAAGCGACCGCTCCATCAGATCGCGAATCGCAGCGCGCGGATCTTTGCCGCTGTGGAGCACCGCATCCATCTGGCAAATGATCGGCAGGTCCACTCCATGTTTCGCTCCCAAGGCAACGGCTGCGCCGCAGGTTTCGACACCTTCCGCGATCATCGGCGTGGATGCAGTGATTTCAGAAAGGCTCCGGCCGCGAGCGAGTTCGATTCCAACGCGCCGGTTGCGGCTCAGTTCACCCCCGCAGGTAAGCACCAGGTCGCCGAGACCTGCGAGTCCAGCCAACGTTGACGACTGACCGCCCATGGCGACCGCCAGACGTGTGATCTCCGCCAAGCCGCGCGTGATCAGGGCGGCTTGCGTGTTGTTGCCCAGGCCCAATCCCTGCACCACTCCGGCGGCGATGGCGATCACGTTCTTGAGCGCTCCACCGATCTCGACGCCGACCAGATCGCCGTTGGTGTAGAGGCGCAAGCTGGGTCCCGAAAAAGCGGTTTGCACCGCGGCAGCGGTAGCGGCATGCGCCGATGCAACCACTACGGTAGTGGGCTCGCCGGCCGCGACTTCGCGAGCAAACGTGGGGCCGGAGAGCACGGCGATTCGCGGCTCGAACTTCGGTTGCACCACCTCGCACAGCACCTGGGACATGCGCAGCAATGTTCCGCTTTCCAGACCCTTGGTCGCGCTGACAAATATCGTCGCTGGGTCCAGGGTGGGAAGAACTCGCTCATACAAGGAACGCGCGTAATGAGAGGGCACGACGCCCAGCAAAATGCCGGCGCCATCGATCACCGCGGGCAGGTCGGAGACTATCTCGACGTTTTCCGGAAGGCGCAGTCCCGGCAGAAATACGTCGTTTTCGCGGGAAGCGCTCATACGGGCAGCAAGGTCGGGTTCGAACACCCACAATCGCAGCCGTTCGAAGCGCGGCGCCAGCACACTCGCAAGCGCCGTGCCCCAACTGCCGCCGCCGAGGATCGATAGAGTCACTCTCGTCCCCATGAAAACACGTTTTCCGTACCGGCGCGCAAGCGCGACCAGTTGGATTTGTGCCGATACACGATGAAGGCTCCTGCGATGAAGGCTGCGATGGTCACGTGGATGGGAGGATGCAGGATTATCCACACTCCGAACGGGAACGTCGCAGCGGCCAGGATGGAAGCGGCGGAAATATAACGCGTGACCGCGACAGCGACTACGAAGAGCAGCAGCACGGCAGCCAGCGGAAGTGGCGTCAGATAGGCGAAGGCTCCGATGAAAGTCGCCACGGCCTTGCCGCCTTGGAATTTGAGGAACACGGGGAAGGCGTGGCCGGCCATCACCGCCAGTGCCGCGAGGCTAGTCCATTCAGGAGCGTCATCGGTGAGTTTTGCGGCGAGCCAAACGGCCACGAAGCCTTTGGCGATGTCGAGCGCCAATGTGGCCACCCCGGCGGCACGGCCGGTGGTGCGCAGCACATTGGTGGCGCCGATGTTGCCGCTGCCGGACTCCCGTACATCAGTTCCGCGGGTGAGTTTCACCAACAGAAATCCGAAGGGGATTCCGCCCAACAGGTAAGCAATGACAACCGCAAGTAGTCCAGACATAATTTACTTCAACGGAAACCCGGCGAGTTGCGTGTACCTGCCACCGGCAGAAAGATACAAGAAAAATCGCGTGACGTGGAACGAGCCGAAATCGAAACCGCAACCCGCCGGGAAGGATTGGAGCGTTTGATGAAGGCGGTCGAGTGCCACCGTTTCACGGATTCGTGCCAAGGTCAGGTGCGGAGCATAGTCACGCTTCTCGACCGGGACGCCCAGCTCCGCGACGGTTTCTTCCGTAGCCCGCGCCAAGGTCCGCAGCGCTTCGCCGCCTTCGACGCCCGCCCAGAAAACGCGCGGCCGGCGCGGGCTCGGGAACCAGCCTAAGCCCTTCACCGCGATTTCGATGGAGCCGGGAACGGGCACGGAAGCCAGTGCGTGTTTCATCTCATCCAATCGCTCTTCGGGCCACTCGCCGATGAATTTAGTGGTTACGTGCAGATTCTCAACCGGACTCCACGAGATCTTGGCAGTCGGCCGCAGACGACTCACAAAGGAGCGCAGAGCCTCAGTTAAATCGGTGGGGATATCGATCGCGGTGAACAATCGCATGCGAAACTAACTAGTGTAGTATGCGCACTGCCCTCGTGAATAAACTCGTTCTTTTCGCTGCTCTGGCGCCGGCCATTGTGTGGGCCGCCGATGTGTGGGATGCCAAGCCTTTTCAGAATTGGACCCAGAAGGATGTTCTAAAGATATTCAACAACTCGCCGTGGGCGCGGCAGGCTAGGGCAGTGATTGGCAGCGCAACGCCTGCAGCGGAAGGACGAAGCGGACAACCAACGGTCGGTGACGCATCGTCGAACGATTCGGGCGTGCCCAAGGGACGCGAGCCAGGAGGTGCCGGGCGCATGGGCAGCGCTCCCAGCGATTTCGATCAGGGGCCGCAGAGCCAGGTGGGGGTCCCGGTGATCGTCCGCTGGCAGAGTGCGCTGCCGCTGCGGCAGGCCCAGATGCTGGGGAAGTATGGCGATAACGTGGCGATCTCACCGGAGGCGCAGAAGTTTCTAACGGATGAGCCTTCGATCTATGTAATCGCGGTCTCAGGATTGGCTGGCTCCATTGTGAGCGCGGGCGGCGGCGATCAAGCGAAGCAGAGCATCGTCGAGAAGAGCACGTTGACAGTGAGGGGCAAGCAACCGCTGCACCCGATTGCCGTCGACTTCCTGGCTGTCGGCTCCACAGTGGATGTCTTGATCGGGTTCCCGCGCTCGACGCGTATCACCCTGGAAGACCAGGAAGTCGAACTGGCGAGCGAAATTGGACGCGCCACCGTGCGCTACAAATTCAAGCTGAAAGACATGGTGGTGCGGGGGAAACTCGAACTCTAGTGCGGCTTCGGCGATCTTTCTACGCGCGGCCTACAGTGGAGGTGGCGCGCGATCTGCTCGGCAAGGTGATCCGCCACGGCGCGGCATCGGCGCGGATCGTCGAGACCGAAGCCTATCTGGGGACAAACGATGCGGCCGCACACTCGGCGCGCGGCCCGACTCCGCGTACCACCGTCATCTTCGGGCCGCCCGGACGGGCCTACGTCTATCTGATCTATGGCATGCACTATTGCCTCAATGTCGTGGCGGAACCGGAGGGCGTCGCGGGCTGCGTGTTGATTCGCGCGGTGGAGCCTGTAGCAGGCGTGATTGATCTCTCCAACGGCCCCGGCAAGCTCACACGCGCTCTTGGAATCACGCTGGAACACTATGGAGCGGACCTGACGCGGGGGCCGCTCACGATACACGCTCCGGCTAGTAATGAAAAATTCGACATCGCCACATCGCCGCGGATCGGGATCAACAAATCCGCGGACCTGCCGTTACGGTTCTTTATCCGAGGCAACCGGTTTGTCAGCCGCGAGCCCCGCCGCTGACGATCAAAATCTCCCCGGATACGTAATCCGATAGCGACGAGCAAAAGAACAGGACGGCGCCGGCTGCTTCGTCAGTGGTGCCGAGCCGTCCTAGCGGGCAAGCAGCCTTGGCGGCCTCGAGGAACGCGGGTGGCGCGCCCACAGGAATCTGCCGTCCGGCCATCTCGATGGTGGGCGGCGCATTTTTGTCGATGGGTTGGATTAGGCGTGTATCGATCAATCCGAAGCCCACCGAGTTTACATTCACGTTGTAGCGCCCCCACTCTTTGGCAAGCACTTTGGTGAGTCCGTTGATGCCGGACTTCCCTGCTCCGTAGCCAGCCTGCCCGGCGATGCCGTCGACGCCCGAGATCGACGTGATGTTCACCACCTTGCGCATAACGCGGCGGCCCTCTGCGGCTTCGCGCTTGGCGGCTTCTCGCAGGAAACCAGACGCGGCGCGGAGAATGCGGAAGGGGGCTACCAGATGGATGTTCAGCATGGCCTGGAACTGTTCGTCGGTCATTTTCTGAATGACGTTATCCCAAACGTACCCGGCGTTGTTGATGATGATGTCGAGAGAGCCGAAGGCGGCGATGGTGGCGTCGACCAGTTTCTGGGGGAAGTCGGGCGCTGTAAGATCCCCCGCGAGCCACAGCGCGCGCGCGCTGGCTTCTGCGGCAGCCTCCCGCACAGGTGCTTCGTCAATGTCCGTAAGCATGACCGACGCGCCGCAGGCCGCGAGCTTTTGGGCGACGGCGCGCCCTATGCCGCGTCCCGATCCGGTGACGAGCGCCGCCTTGCCTGCCAGCGTGAATGGGGCTTGCATGGGTTGTTCCATAAACTTCTATAAGAACATGCGGAAGCTCAATGCTATAATGAGGAGTCTTCGGGGCGTGGCTCAGCCTGGTAGAGCGCCTGGTTCGGGACCAGGAGGTCCAGAGTTCAAATCTCTGCGCCCCGACCACTTTCCCTCCCGTTTTCAAACAACTACAGCTAATTGATGCGATTCAGCGTCGGGCGGTGCTTGCGCAGTGTGCCCATTTTTGTGCCCACCCGCGTCCTTTCGTGCGCGGGCCATCGCGTCGCGAACAGTATGGGTCCATGTACTCGGCCCACCGCGTCGAACAAGTGTGCCGAAAAGTATAGAGGGGGAACGCTTCCAGTTTGGCGAGTGCGTAGGCTTTGGGATGCTGTTTCTTCAATGTCGATTTTTCGAAATGCCCGCTCGCAGTCGCCGCAAGGAATACCCAGTTACCTTTGCGTCTCGCTTGGCGCATCTCGATTAGAGCTATTGCATGGGGCGTGAGAGGAATCGTGCGCCGGGCGCTCACGGTTTTGCCGAACGGAACGTGCAGCGACTCGTCTCGGACATTTTCCCATCGTCCATTTGCCCCCGACTCACGAAGTCCGGAAAATGAGTTAAAATCAGGCCCAGAAACGAGGCGCCTCCAATATGAAACTTCTTGAACTCTTGATCGCCGGCTTAGCGTTCACAATCTCCCCCATCGCAGCGCAATGGCTCGATTACCCGACGCCAAACGTGCCTCGCACGCCCGACGGCAAGCCGAATCTGAGCGCGCCCACCCCGCACACAGCCGACGGCAAGCCCGATCTCTCAGGACTGTGGGAACCGGAACTAAAGGGACGCATTGGTGAAGGATCCATTGCCATCGCAGCCGGCGACGATCCCGTCACACCCGAGTTCATCAATATCGGTTCGCGCCTTGAAGGAGGCCTGCCCTATCAACCCTGGGCCGCGCAGTTGGCTAGAAAGCGGTCCAGGGAAGAGCACGGCGCCAATGACCCTCTCGGAAACGGCTTTCCGGTTGGCATCGTGCGCCTGCACTCCTACGCCACGCCCCGGAAAATCATCCAGAACCCCGTACTGCTGGTGATTCTTTACGAACTGAACTCCACTTTCAGGCAAATCTTCACCGACGGCCGCCCACTCTCTGGCGATCCCAATCCGACGTGGAATGGCTACTCTAGTGGCAAATGGGAGGGCGATGTTTTGGTTGTGAAGACTAACGGATTCCGTGACGGCATGTGGCTCGATTCCGGCGGCAGCCCACTGAGTGAAGGTGCGGTGATGACCGAAAAATTTCACCGGGTAGATTTCGGCCGCCTGGAAATCGAGCTCACTGTCGAAGATCTGAAAACCTACACCAAACCATGGACGGTCAAAATGGTTCAGACAATCAAGCTCGATACTGATTTGCTGGATAAGATCATGATGGAGAACGAGAAGGACATCAAGCACTTAGTGAAGTAGGCAAATGGCGCTCGCGGATTTCCTGAGCGCCATTGATGACGCACGTCGGTGAGTCTGTAGGGAAGTGGCCCGTCTATTGTGGACGAATGACGGGCATCCCACATGGACGTATAACGCGCAAGCCGTAGAACTGGCAGTTCGCAAGCTTCCGATAATGGTTGTTATCGGGGCATGCAAGTACCTTTTAATGGAGCGGCAATTTGACCACTTGTACGGTCTGCGCGTTACACGGCGTGGCGGTGAGCGGTCCCCTTTTTGAGTGGTTAACGCTCGAGACATCATGAACTCTTTTGTAAAGAGGGTTGGCGTTTTACGTCGGCAGCTCCGTCCCGGCCTGCTCCGCCACCATGTACGCGGCGTACCAGTCTGGCCAGTTCTCGTCGCGCTGCCCGGTGCGCTTCTCATGCTGGCCATGGGCAGCCTCCGCCCGCCGAAGCCCGCTTGCCAGATCGCTGGTGGAGGCGAAAGAAGTCGTGGCAGCTTCAATGCGCCCTGGAAGCCGGGTCGTGACTTCCTGCAACAGCCAGCCGTTTCCGTCGGGATCGCGGAAGGTGGCGAAGGAACGGTAGGTGGCGTGATCCGGCGCGGGCCCTGCTATGCGACCGGCCGGCTGGAACTGAGCTTCCGGCGTCCCGGGGTGGAATACCTCGCTCACTGTGACACCGCGAGCCATCAGCTCTGTGCGCGCAGCCTCGATGTCGGAGACGACCAAGTATAGGTTTTGGGCTGAACCCGGTGCGGCCGGCGTAATCTTCGTGCCGAACTGGATCGAGCAGGCTGAGCCAGGTGGCGTGAATTGAACCACATGGAAGCCGTTATCGAAACGGAAGTCGGCGTCGAGTCTCCACCCGAGTCTCCCGTAGAACTCCTTCGCGCGGTCGACATCCGAGACGGGGATAACAACCACCTCGAACTTCATGTCCACTCTAGCGACGCCCGTACTCATCGCTGCTTTCTGGGCTGTGTTGCTCATTTTCAGTCTCCTTTCTCTGAACTGACTACTTAACTAGCTGAACGTGAATGAAGACGCCTCGACGCCGGGATCCAGGAATTCGATCTCAAAGGTCGCGTCGGTGATCGATCCTTTTTGCCGGATGAGCTGATACATCCGAGGCTCGCGAACCTCGTCGGCACCCGGAAACGGGACCTTCCCCTCGCGATAGGCTTTGATCGCGACATCGTTACCTAGCACGGCCACAAAGCTGTTGAGGCTGTCCTCTTCGTGAGTCACGGAGATCAGCCTCCAGCCGCGGTATCCGGAGGAAATTTGGGTTACGAAGATCGGAGTCGCTGCTTGATAGGCATGTAGAGATGCGGGCACCGTAACGGAGCCGACTCCGGCGATTGTTACAACCGTAATCAGCAAGAGAGCGATCCGTTTCATATGGTTCTTTTATTCCAAGATCGAATCCGTGTTCAAAATGTTTCAACAGGCGACCCTCAATCTGGGCAGTAACCCACAGGAGGCAGGCACCGATAAGCGCGCCGGACCCAGTCGCCCTGCGCGCGGTTATCGGAAAAACCTTTTCGCTCGACTAATTGCGCAGCGATCTGAGGCCAGCGCGAACTTAGGGCGTTGAAATGGATGAGATTATGGTATGCGCGCTCGGTCCAACTCCGCGAAGCTTGGTAACTCTTCAGGGAAAACGCTAACAGGGTGAGCGTTGACCTGGTCACTCGCTTAAACTGCCAATCGTTCTAAGCGTACTCACCAACTCACTTG
>Ga0105238_10001977_pt1 | contig 20644 bp, 12 predicted proteins | sample KBSC34metaG_FD_81526 | JGI IMG/M metagenome (GOLD analysis project Ga0105238, IMG submission 81526) | Corn rhizosphere microbial communities from Kellogg Biological Station, Michigan, USA - KBS C3-4 metaG | ecosystem: Host-associated > Plants > Roots > Rhizosphere > Soil | place: Michigan, USA... | reverse complement strand
GCGTTGCTGGCCCATAGCTGGGAGGGCAAGCCGCTGACGCTCCATCACGGCGGCCCGGTCCGGCTGGTGGTGCCGCACCTTTATTTCTGGAAGAGCGCGAAATGGATCGCCAAGATCCAGTTCACGACCGAAAACCGCCCCGGCTTCTGGGAGGTCAACGGCTATCACGACCGCGGCGACCCGTGGGGCGAGGAGCGTTATTCGGGAGATTGACCTTCCGGCGCCTCAGCCAACGGCCTGAACGGCCGCGGCAACTTCCCGGCCGCCAGCAAATTCGCAAAGATCGCCAGCCCCGCCGGCTCGTTGCCGTTGGGATGAACCAGGATGATATCGCCAGGCTTGGCCGACAGCGACTTCGCCAGCCAGGCGCCGGCGCCGAGCACGATCAGGTGATGATCGGCCGCCACCTTCATCAGCGCGGGATTCGAGATCAGGCCGGGGAAGCGGAAGAACACCGACGGCGTCTCGCCATTGGCGATCAGCAGCTGCTCGGTCTTCAGGATTTCCGCCCGCATGTCGACGCCGGCCATCAGCAGGAAATTGTCGGAGAGCTTACGGCCGGGAACGTAGGGATGCGTATAGGAGTGGTCGACCCAGGTGATCCGAAGCGCCCCGGCATGCTCCTGCTCGCGCAGCCACTGGAAATCGGCCGGGTGCCCGGCCAGCCACCCGCCGGACATCGACAGCGCCAGCGGCACCGGCGTTCCCGGCGTCTCCAGTCTTTCCAGGAACCGGCGGGCAAGCGGCCTGTGGCTCGGGCACAGATCGCCGGTGACGAACGACCCGTCCGGCGATCCGTGCGTCAGCCCGCCATTGGCGATGAAGGACTGGCGCTTCGCCGCCACGTCACTCTGCGGCGCGCAGGCGGAGCGGATGGCGCGGATATAGCGCGTATCCTTCTGCCGATCGTCGTCGGTATCGGCGCAGGACCAGTCCCCATCCCGCTCCAACGCGGTATCCAGGGTCGCCGGATCGACGGTCAGCATCATGCCCTCGCCATCGACCGTCATGCGCCGGATGGCGAGCCGTTGCGCGCTATCCTTGCTGCATTGCTCGAACACAGGGCGGTAGTCGCTCACCTGCGCCGGCCCGGCATGGGCGGCCACGGCCGCGATTGCGAACGGCAGGGCCATCAACCATGATCTAGGCATTGAAAGCGCGATATTCCGGATCATGACCAAAGCGTTCGAAGGCGAAGACGGGCTGAGCATTACGGTGTCCAGCGACACCGATAATAGCGAGGCCGCGCATGTCGCGACATCCCTCGCCGGCGAAGTGCTGGCCGATTTCGGCCCACGGGACGAGACGCCGCTCTCGATCGTCGCCCGCGACGGCGACACTGTCGTCGGCGGCCTTAACGGCTCTACCCACTGGGGCTGGTGCTATATCCGCCATCTGTGGGTCGATGCTGCCTGGCGCCGCCACGGCCTGGGCCAACGGCTGCTGGCCGAAGTCGAGACGCAGGCAAAGGCGCGCGGATGCAAGGGCCTGTATGTGGACACGTTCAGCGAGGCCGCCGTTGCGTTCTACGAACGCGCGGGGTTCACGCGCTTCGGTCGGATCGAGGGGTTTCCGCCAGGGCATGCGCGGACGTTTCTGCAGAAGAGGCTGTGAGCTTCTGTGGATCCGATGAAATTTGAATATGCGTTTTTATCGTTCCCCCAAGAGCCGTCCGGCTATCGCGCAGTCACGCAAACGGATGGGATACTTCTTCTATTTATCGACGGAGCAGAGTTTCTCCAGTTGGAGGACATCCTCATTCTCGAGTTTGCCTGCTATGTGAACTCCTGGCTCGAGAACGCTCTCGCAAACGACACACGAAGCTTTTACTTCAGATCCATCGACGAGGAAGAAGAACCGCTTTTGGCGTTCGACAGGACAAAGAATGGCAGCTTTCGAGCACGTTCATGCTGGAGCGATGCGACTTCCCGAGAGCTGTCTTCCAGCGAAGTTGAAGACTGCTTCTTCGATTTCCTCGCATCGCTTCGAAACCGCCTCCAAAATGACTTTCATTATAATTTCGATGACGCTCTCCGCAGTTTCCGAGTTGGATAACTGCGTCCGCCCAACACAGTTTCGATCATTCTAGACAAAGCCTCCCCTGCCCGCCTCTGCTAAACCGCAGAACCAAACATGGGGGAGACGACAACATGACCGAAGTCTGGTTCGCCGCCGGGGTGCGCACGCCGTTCGCCAAGGTGGATGGGGCGCTGGCCGCGCATGACGCCATCGCGCTGTCGGTGCCGGTGGTGCGGCACATGGTCGATATCGCGACGCCCGATTTCGCCGCCTGGGGCGCGGTGGTGCCGAACCTGACCTGGAGCAACATCGCCCGCGAGGTGCTGATGGATGCCGGGGCGCCGGCGACCATCCCGGCCTTCTCAACCATCATGGCCTGCTCGACCAGCATGATCGGCGCGATCGAGGCGGCCGGCATGATCGACGGCAGGGCGCGGAACCTGGCGCTGGTCGGCGGGGTGGAGAGCATGAGCCGCATCCAGCTCGGCCTCGGCCAGCCGCTGTCGGACTGGGTACGACATTTCCAGACCGCCCGCTCGCTGGGCCAGAAGATCGCCCATCTGGGCGAGCTCAAGGTCAAGGACATCCAGATCTACATCCCGACCGTCACCAACCGCACCACCGGCCTCAGCATGGGCGAGCATACCGAGATCACCGCCAAGGACTGGAAGATCGGCCGCCAGGAGCAAGACGCGCTGGCGCTGCAAGGCCATCAGCGCGCGGTGGCGGCGTGGGACCGCGGCTTCTTCGACGACCTGGTGATCCCGGTCGGCGACGCGAAACGCGACACGATCCCGCGCAAGGACACGTCGCTTGAGCGCCTGGCCAAGCTGCCGCCGGCCTTCGACCGGGTCAGCGGCAAGGGCACGCTGACCGCCGGCAATTCCTCCCCGCTGACCGACGGCGCCTCCAGCGTCTGGGTCGCCTCCGAGACCGGGCTCAAGAAACTGCCCGCCGGCACGCCCCGGGCCCGCCTGATCGACTGGGAGATCGCCGCCGTCGACCACCGCGTCGAAGGCCTCCTGATGGCCCCCGCCTTCGCCATCCCACGCCTGCTCGCACGCCACGGCCTGACCTATGCCGATATCGACCTGTGGGAAATCCACGAGGCCTTCACCGCCCAGGTGCTGTTCCATATCAAGGCGCTGGAAGACGAGGGCTTCGTCCGCAACAAGGCCGGCGTCGAGCCCAAATTCGGCGCCTTCCCCCGCGACCGCCTGAACCCCAACGGCGGCTCGACCGCGCTGGGCCACCCGTTCGGCGCCACCGGCGCGCGTATCCTCAGCCAGGCGGTGAAGGAGTTGGCCGCCATGGGCAAGGGCAAGCGCGCCATCGTCTCGATCTGCGCCGACGGCGGCCAGGGCTCGGTGGTGCTGCTGGAGGCGGGGTGAGCGTTATGAAGTAACGGAATAATCGTTCCGCCCATCACGTTACGGAATTTCATAGAAATCGATGCTTTGTTGTGGCCATATGCCCGCAACGCTTCATATGGTTTTAAAAATAACAGAAATAAACCGATGAAATCGGACCCTAAACGCAGGACGAAGGCCGGATTCGACCATCGATGGAATCGGCCTGGGAGCAGATGATGAGTGGCAATGTCGGAGTCCGTGGCGCTTCCGCTCACGCCGGCCGGATCGATACCGAGTACGCGCAATTCGCCGGCGGCTTCGTCGCCTCAGCGCACCACCCCCAGACCATTTACGATCCCGCGACAACCTCTAGTGGCGGTGAGGTTTCGGCCGGCCAGGTCCTCAGAGTGTCCTCAGGCACAACGATCAGCAGCCTCGACGTACTCAGCGGCGGCACGGTGCGGATCGACGGCGGAACGCTGGTCGATCCGACATTCGAATTCGGAGCTCTTGTCATTGTCGATTCCGGCGGCGTCCTGAGCGGGATCACACTCACCTCTGCGGGAAACACCCTGACTGTCTCATCCGGGGGGAAGCTGGACGACGTAGTGGTCAGCGGAAACAACGACAAACTGTTTGTGGCCGGCGGATCGGTCAGCGGATTGACGGTTTCCGGCACCACCCGGATCGAAATCAGATCGGGCGGGACTGTCGCGGATATCGAATTAACCTCCGGCGCCGTTTTCACCCAGATTCTGGTGTCGAATGGCGGCCTCCTCAGCGGTGCGACCCTCGCCACCGGCTCGACACAAGTGGTGCATCATGGGAGCGAAGCCGACATCGTCATCCAGAGCGGCGCAAGCAACACCATCTCCTCCCTCGGCAGCGGCAGCGGGATCGTCGTTTCTGGGGGTGTCCTGACCGTCAGCAACGGTGGGGTGGTTGACGATCTGACGGTCGAGGCCGGTGGCGCCGGGATCGATTCCGGAGCCACCCTGGACAGCGGCGTGGTGCTGGGCAGCCGCAGCCGCCTGAACATCTTAGGCGAGGCATCGAAGACCTTTGCCGCCGACGGCGGCATCGTCAACGTGGTGCAGTCGGGAAACGCCGTCGGCACGACGGTTCTCAGCGGTGGCTTCGTCACGGTATCGGGCGGGGCGCATATGCAAGGCGTCGAGGTCGACGCGGGCGGCATGCTCGAGGTTGCCTCTACGCCACGCGGGCCAAGTTCGGCAAGCGATGTCCATCTGGCCGGCGGAACGCTCGTCGATTCAAGAGGTGCCGTAAGCGACCTCACGATCGATGACCGCGGGACGGCGACAATCAACAGCGGATCGGTCACAAGCGCCGTGGTGGATAGCGGAGGAACCTTGATCCTCCACGCCCACGCCGTTGGGCAGCATATCGGCGTGATGAGCGGCGGCGAGGTCGTGTTCGCCGGCGGAACCGCATCGGACATCACGATGCAGGCCGGCGGCATAGCGGAAATCGAAGGCCGGCTTGTTCTGTCGTCCGGCATGCATCTGGCCGATATCGAAGTCGGCAGTGGCGCCGCTATCGTATTGGCGGGCGGAACCTTCGACAGGCTCGATATCGCATCCGGAGGCAGCGCCGTCGTCGCCGCTGGAGGAAGCCCGAGCGGAATCATCGTCGGCCGCGGGGCGTCGGTCCTGGTATCGGGCGGCAAGCTTGGCAGCACGGTGATCGAAGGTGGCGGTGAAATCACCGTCCTGACCGGCAGCGCGACGGATATCACCGTCAGCAGCTATGGGACGCTGGTCGTGGGCGGCGGCGGCACGGCCATTTCCGCGGTGGTGTTGAATGGCGGAACGCTGAGCAACACCGGCAACGTCGACGGCGCTTCCATCCATGCCGGCGGATCTGTCGTCAATAGCGGACACTTCACCAACGGCACCGTCTCAAGCGGCGGAAACCTGACCAACGCCAGCGGGACCCTGTCGGGCACCACCGTGCTGAGCGGCGCCCATTTGTTCAATATCAGCGGAAACGTGGCCGGTGCCGTCCTTCAGGTTCCGGTCATTCAGGAAATGAGCGCCGGCCAGCTCCTCGTCTCGTCCGGACAGACGAACAGCGGGTTGCTGGTTTCCGGCGGAAGTCAGTACATTCTGGCGAAGGGTTCTGCAGTCGGCACGATCGTCGCCGGATCTGGCGCTCAAGCGATCTTGTCGGGCGGAACGGCAAGGAACGTGATCGTCAAAGGCGGGATTCAGCAGGTCGAATCCGGCGGAACCGCCATCGATACGACGGTCGCGAGCGGCGGCATCATCAATATCGCCGGAGGCGCGAACGTACAGGGCCTGACGCTGCAAAAAGGTGCGGCCGAGGGCCTCTTCGACGGCGGTCATGTCGATAACTACGTCGTCAGTTCGTCCAACGCACTGGTTCTGTACAAAGGAGGCACTGCCAGCAATGTCACTGTGACGCGCGGCGGTGAAATCTTCCTTTTTGGCGGTCAGGTCACCGGGCTCACCCTGCAGAAAGGCGGGGTGGAAGGTATCGGCGCGGGAACCATACTCAGCGGGGTGACTGTCGCGAACGACACGTCTTTATTCGTCCTTTCACGCGGCGTGGCACGCAATGCCCGGATTTCGGGCGGTGGAAGCCTGATCGTCGAGGGCGGCGTCGCACGCGGAACGTCCATCGGCCGCAGCGGCATCGAGTATGTTGAGAGCCGTGGATCAGCCGGAAATGTGAGCGTCGGTTCCGGGGGCATACTGATCCTCGAATCAGGCGGCTTCGCCCAGAATGTGAGGGTGGCCAGCGGCGGCGAAATCCTGTTCAACGGGGGCAGCGCGACAAGCATCATAGCAGCCGCGGGTGCGCGTGAAATCGTGGTGGCCGGCGCGACTTTCACTGCCGGGAATTCCACCTCGGGGCTCAAGAACCTTCAGGTCGAGCACGGCGGCACGTTCGTCTATTCCGGCGTCTTCGATATCAACGTCACCATCGAACCCGGCGCTTACGCAGTCGTCGCCGGCGGTGTCACGGTGCGCGGCGTCACCGTATCGCCGCACGTTTCGATGACGGTATCGGGGACGACGGTCAGCGCCAACCTCGCTTCGGGCGCCACCCAAATTGTCACCGATCGCGGCGCGGTATGGTCTTCGGTGGTTTCGTCCGGTGCGACGCTGATCGTTTCCGGCGGCGAGGACGTACGCTCGATGATCCTCGGCAGCGAGATCGTGCGCGGCGGCCACGTAATCGGCGACATCATCTCCAGCGGCGGCACGGAATATCTCCAATCCGGAGCCGTGGCTGTCAGCACCGAGGTGCTTGACGGCGGGACGATCGTCTTTGCCGGCGGAACGGCGAAGAATCTCATGTTCGCCAGCGGCTCCCTGGCGGAAATCATGTCCGGAGCAAAACTTGTCCTGTCCTCCGGCGTCAAGCTGCAGGATGTCCTGGTGAAGTCGGGCGGCGAGATCGAGCTCGATGGCGGAAGCTTCGCCGCGCTCAGGATCGCAAGCGGCGGCAGCGAGGGCATCGGCATCGGCCATACGGTCAGCGGCTTGTCAGTCGGGAAAGGCGCCTCGCTGGTCGTATCGGCCCTGGCCACCGCCGCCGGCACCACGGTCGCAAACGGCGGAACCGAGATCGTCCAGTCCTATGGCACCGCCAGCGGCGCCACCGTTCAGTCCGGCGGCACCATCGTGTTCGCCGGCGGCAGCGTGAACGGCCTCACCCTCAGGAAGGGCGCCACCATCGATCTGGCCGGCCTCGCCTTCACCAGCACCAGCACGGTCAGCTTCGTCGAGAACCCGGCCCATACCAGCGGCACGCTGACCCTCACCGAAGGCGGGGCCAAGCAGACACTCACCCTGTTCGGCCAGTATGTCGCCGCCGGCTTCAGCCTGTCGACGGATGCGGGCGGTGGAACGGAGATCACCTACAAGCCGATATCAGCGGCGCATACGCCGCTGGCCGTGCACCCCTAAGAGATGGCCTAGGTGGATAGCGGAAGATGATCGTTGGTAGCGGCAAAGTGTTAGTCATCTCGTCGGGCATGACCGTCGAAAATCTCGATGTGCGGAGCGGCGGTGAAGTGGTGCTGGAGGGCGGCACGCTGGTCAATCCAAGATTCGAGCCCGGTTCCATCGAAACTGTGACATCCGGAGGGAGAATCAGCGGCATAGCCGTCAGTGGGATCAATAATAACGGGACGATCGTTGGCGGCCGCGAACTCGTCGTATCCTCCGGCGGAGAGGCGACCGACATCACGATTGCATCACAAAGTACGCTGGTTTTTGCCGGCGGCAGCGTGAGCGATCTCAAAGTCGACAACTACGCCTACCTCGAGGTTGCGGCGGGCACCACCTTGAGCGGCCTTGAGCTCGAGACGGGCACGGCGACCCAATTTACGGTGTCCGCAGGCGCTACGCTTATGAGCGCGAGTCTCACAGGCGGCCAAGAGACTATCCTGTCCGGTGGCAGCGACAGCGGCAGCATCCTTTCAAGCGGAGCTTGGGAATCGGTCGATTCCGGGGCCAAAGCTGTCAGGATGACAGTGGCAAGCGGCGGCAATCTCGAAGTCCGAGGAACGCTTGACGGAGCAAGAGTTCTGAGAGGCGGGACAATAGAGGTCGCCGGCGGTACGGCATCCGCGATCACGGCGTTGGGCGGCGGCTTTGCCATGGAAGGCGGCACAGCGACCAAGCTGTTGCTGGGAGGCGGGTATAGTCAACTTTTGGACGCCACAGTAACAGGCGTGACCCTCGTCAACGGTGGGCTCTTGGGAGTCGACTCCAGCACGATCAATGATGTTGTCGTATCGAGCGGCGCCAACTTAACGCTAGAGACCGCGGCCAAGGGTTCCGACGTCACGGTTCTCGGCGGCGGATCGGTCATCGTCAGTGGCGGCGCCCGGTTGAATCAGACTGTCGTCCAATCAGGCGGGATGCTTGAGATCGAAGACATCTTCGGACCGAGAGGAATCGTAAACGGGGTAGAGGTCATGAGCGGTGCGACGCTGTCTGCCCAGCATGGTGCGATCCACGATCTGAAGCTCCACGCCGGCGGCCAGCTCTTTCTGGCTGACACGTTGGTCGACAACCTCACAATCAGCCGGGGCACGACGCTGACGCTGAGTAGCGGTGCGCGCGCCGCTGCGTTGACCGTATTGAATGGCGCTCGTCTGATCGTTTCAAGCGGCGGCCAAGCTGCAAAGCTGACGACCAGCGCCGGGGCCTTAGTTCAAATCGCCTCTGCCGCCGCTTTCCGTGTCGGCAAAGAGGACGACATTGCGCGCGCCATCGTGGAAAGCGGCGGTAACCTTGTTTTCGCGGGGGGCACGGTCAGCGATCTCAGAGTCCACGGCGGCGGCAGCGCAACAATCGCTGCCAAGGCTAAAGAAAGCGGTCTCGTCATCGGCTTCGGAGCCGAGTTGATCGTGCTGGCCGGTGGAACCGCGCAGAAAGCCATCATTTCGCGCGGCGGCGGCGAAGTCCTATCGTCTGGTGCCGCTGATTTCGGCGCTACCATCCTGAGCGGCGGCTCCGCAAGCATAGATGGCGGTTCCACCAAAGCCGCCATCCTCTCGGGCGGAACTCAAACTGTGTTGGGTGGGCGTGCGATCAATACCGTTGTAGCCTCGGGTGGCAAACAGGTAGTGGGTTACATAGGAACGGTGAGCGGAACCAAGGTCCAATCTGGGGGAACAATAGAAATCGACGGCGGCACGGTGAGCGGCCTCACCCTCAGGAAGGGCGCCACCATCGACCTCGCCGGCCTCGCCTTCACCAGCAGCGGCACCGTCAGCTTCGTCGAGAACGCGGCCCATACCAGCGGCACGCTAACCGTCACCGAGGGCGGGACCAAGCAGACAATCACCCTGTTCGGCCAGTATGTCGCCGCCGGCTTCAGCCTGTCGAAGGACGCGAACGGCGGGACGGACATCACCTACAAGCCGATATCGGCGGCGCACGCACCGCTGGCCGCGCATCACTAGCCGCACCCTTCCGCCGCCACCCGTTCGGTGCTAACGGATTGATCCGTTACAGCGGATGAGCACCCCATGAATCCAGACGATGTCGAGGTCCTTGAGCGGAAGACCGTCTGCCAGAGCTATTTCCGCATCGACCGCTATATGCTGAAGCACCGGCTGTTCGGCGGCGGCTGGAGCCAGCCGGTGATGCGGGAGGTGTTCGAGCGCGGCCATTCCTGCGCCTGCCTGCTGTACGACCCTAAGGCCGACGCCGTCATCCTGATCGAGCAGTTCCGCGCCGGCGCGTTCGCCGCGGGGATGGGGCCGTGGCTGATCGAATGCGTCGCCGGCATCATCGACGAGGGCGAGACCCCGGAAGAGGTCGCGCGGCGCGAGGCGGTCGAGGAGTGCGGCTGCACCGTCGGGCGGATCGAGCCGGCCGGCACGTTCCTCTATTCGACCGGCGCCTGCTCGGAGGTCTGCCACCTGTTCGTCGGCGAGGCCGACAGCTCAAAGGCCGGCGGCATCCACGGGCTGGCCGACGAGCATGAGGACATCAAGACGCATATCGTGCCGGTCGCCACTGCCTTCGAATGGCTGGACGGGCATAAGATCGACAATGCCGCGATGCTGATCGCGATCGGCTGGCTGGCGCGGCATCACGCGGCGCTGCGCGAACGTTGGATTTAAACGAAAGGTACCGTCATGACTTCCTCAGGCCTGGTTTCCACCGAATGGCTTGCCGCCAATCTGGGCAAGCCCGGCATCGTCGTGCTGGACGCGACCTGGACGGCCAAGACCACGGTGCCGACCGGCAACGAGCTCTATGTCGCCCAGCACATTCCCGGCGCCCGCCGATACGACATCGACAAGATCTCCAACCGCGCCTCGCCCCTGCCCCACATGTTGCCGACCCCCGAGGAGTTCGCCGCCGAGGCCGGCATGCTCGGCATCGGCGATGACGATCTGGTGGTGACCTACGATGTCGGCGGCATGTCGTCGGCCGCCTGCCGCGGCTGGTGGATGTTCCGTGTCTTCGGCCATGACAGGGTGGCGGTGCTGGATGGCGGCCTGCCCAAATGGTTGGCCGAGAACCGCCCGGTCGAGAGCGGCGCGCCCCCTGCCCCGGCGCCCAAGAGCTTCGCCGCCGATTTCCGCCCGCACCTGGTCCGCAACCTGGACGACATCAAGAAGGTTGCCGAGACCGGCAAGGGCGACACGGTGGTCGACGCCCGCTCCACCGGCCGCTTCGAAGGCACCGCGCCGGAGGCCTGGGCGAACGGCCGCGGCGGCCATATTCCCAACACGCTCTCCCTCCCCTTCACCGACCTGGTCGATCCCGCTGCCAAGACGCTGCTGCCCAACGACCAGCTGAAGGAAAAGCTGACCGCCGCCGGGCTGATGGAAGGCCCGATCACGGTGACTTGCGGCTCGGGCGTGACCGCCTGCGTCATCGCACTGGCGTTGAACCAGCTCGGCAAGCCGGATGTGGCGATCTATGACGGCTCCTGGGCCGAATGGGGCTCACATCCGGAACTGCCGGCGGTTACAGGGCCGGCTTGAAGAAAGGTTGAACCGCCAAGGCGCAAAGGCGCCAAGGTAAGAATTTATCCGCAGATTACGCAGATTACGCAGATTAATCTGAATGTTACCGCCTTCGGCGGCGGAAAGCCGCGTAGCGAAGAAGTTCATAATCTGCGTTAATCTGCCCGCTGCCGAAGGCAGCTTTAATCGTTAAAAGCGTCCGTCGGACGCGCTGCGGATAAAAATTCTTCGGCTTTAACTTGGCGCCTTTGCGTCTTGGCGGTTCAATAATCCCCCCGCCGCACCACTACCCGAACGGACCAAAGCCATGGCCGACACTCCCAAACCGGGCCAATTCACCGTCGCCGCCCATGCCGGGTTCGACCCTGCCAGCCATAACGGCACGGTCAATCCGCCTGTCTATCATACCTCGACCGTCATCTTCCCGACGGTGGAGCTGCTGGAGCGCGGCGAGACCAAGCCGTTCGAGGGGTTGCGCTATGGTCGGGTCGGCACGCCGACCAGCCAGGCGTTCGAGGCGGCGGTCACGGCGCTTGAGGGCGGCTATGGCGCGGTGGTCGCCTCGTCGGGGCTGGGCGCCTGCTGCGCCGCGCTGATGACCTGGCTCAAGGCCGGGGATCATGCGCTGATCACCGACAGCGTCTACGGCCCCACCCGCAGCTTCGCCGCCAAGGTGCTGGGCGGCTACGGCGTCGAGGTCGAATTCTTCGAGCCGACAGTCGGCGCCGGCATCCGCGCGCTGTTCCGGCCCAACACCAAGGTCGTGTTCCTCGAATCCCCCGGCTCGTGGAGCTTCGAGGTTCAGGACGTGCCGGCGATCACGGAACTCGCCAAGGTGCGCGGCATCACGGTGATGATCGACAATAGCTGGGCCACGCCGGTCTATTTCAAGCCGCTGGAGCACGGCGTCGACCTGTCGATTCAGGCGGCGACCAAATATATCGGCGGCCATTCCGACGCGATGCTGGGCATCACCACCGTGCCCGACCGCCGAACCTACGAGAAACTGAAGACCGGCAACGTGCTGATGGGCCAGAATGCCGGATCGCAGGAACTGTTCCACGGCCTGCGCGGCCTGCGCACCCTGCCGCTGCGCCTCGAGCGCCACGGCCGCACGGGCCTTGAGCTGGCGGAATGGCTGAAGGCCCGGCCGGAGGTCCAGCGCGTGCTGCATCCCGCCCTGCCGGGCGACCCCGGCCATGCCCTGTGGAAGCGCGATTTCACCGGCTGCACCGGCCTGTTCGGGGTGCTGCTGAAGCCCTATTCCCGCGCCGCCGTCACCGCGATGGTCGAGGGGATGAGCCTGTTCAAGATGGGCTGGAGCTGGGGCGGCTTCGAATCCCTCATCGTCCCCGGCTTCCATTTGCCGACCCGCACCGCCACCAAGTGGGAAGACGGCGTTCTGCTCCGCATCCATGCCGGGCTGGAGGATGTGGACGACCTGAAGGCCGACCTGGTGGAAGCGTTCGGCCGGCTGGCCGGTACTTAAGCGTCGCCGGCCCGGAACGAATGGACCGTCTCGCGCTATTATCCTATCGTTTTTTGACCTGACCCGCCGAGCAAACGAGGCATCGATGTCGCGCAAGATCTATCCCGTCATCCTGTCCGGCGGATCGGGGACACGCCTGTGGCCGCTGTCGCGCGACCTGCTGCCGAAACAGCTCCTGGCGCTGGTCGGCGAGGAAAGCCTGATGGCCGCGACCGCCAGGCGGGTGTCGGGCGCGGGCTTCGCCGGGCCGGTGATCGTCTGCAATGCCGACCACAAGATCCTGGTCCAGGACCAGCTGGCAGAAATCGGCATCGCGGCCGAGGCGATCATCATCGAGCCGGTGGCCCGCAACACCGCCCCGGCCATCGCCGCCGCCGCCGCGCTGCTCAGCGAACGCGACCCGGACGCGGTGATGCTGGTGCTGCCATCCGACCATATCATCCGCGACCTGGCCGCCCTGAACGCCGCCATCGCCGCCGCCGCCAAGGCCGCCGACACCGGCTGCCTGGTCACGTTCGGCATCACCCCGACCGCACCCGAAACCGGCTATGGCTATATCCGCAGCGGCGAACCGCTGCCTGGCGTTGACGGCGCCTTCCGGATCGCCCGTTTCGTCGAGAAGCCCGACCTCGCCACCGCCGCCGGCTATCTCGCCGAGGGCGACTGGAGCTGGAACAGCGGCATGTTCGTCTTCCCCGCCGGGGCGATGCTGAACGAGCTGGCCAGCTTCGAACCTGAGATCGCGGCCGGCGCGGAAACGGCCGTGAAGAAGGCAGAGCGGTCCGGCGAGGTGGTGCTGCTGGACCATGTCACCTTCGCCGACATCCCGTCCAAATCGATCGACTATGCGCTGATGGAAAAGACCGCGCTGGCCGCCGTCGTGCCGGCCAGCCTGGGCTGGAGCGATGTCGGCTCATGGTCCGCCCTGTGGGAGATCGGCGACAAGGACCATGTCGACAATGTCATGATCGGCGACGTGATGGCGGAAGAGACCGGCGGCTCCTATCTGCGCTCACACGGGCCGCTGATCGCCGCTCTGGGGCTGAAGGACGTCGTCGTCGTCGCCACCGGCGACGTGGTCATGGTCGCCCACAAGGATCGTTCGCAGGAGGTGAAGCGCTTCGTCGGCCGGCTGAAAGCCGACGGCCGGACCGAGCATGTCTCCCACCGGCTGGTCAACCGCGCCTGGGGCACGTTCCAGAAGCTGGACGGCGGCCCGGGCTTCGAGGTGAAGCGCGTTACCGTGAAGCCGGGCGCGGCGCTGGCCGAGAATTCCGAGCGGGCCGAGCATTGGACCGTCGCAAACGGCACGGCCAGGGTCTCGCGCGGCGACGAAGTGCTGACCTTGAACGCCGGCATGTCGGTCGACATCCCGGCCGGCAAGGCGCACCGGTTCGAGAATATCGGCGCAGGGCCGCTGGAACTGGTGGCGCTCCAGTTCGGGTGAACGTTTAGCCGTCCAGCCCCTCCAGCGTGAACCGCACGATCTTCACCGTCAGCCGGCCGTAGGCCTGCGGGCGGAATTCCAGGAACGACACCGCACGGGGGACCTCGAAGGTGAAGGCGATGCGGTCCGTAACCGTGTGCGCCGCCTGCTCATGCTCGTGCAACCGGCCTTCGCCGTGATCGTAAACCACATCGACGACCATGCGCGGCAGCGCCTCTTCCCGGTCGAACAGGACCGTCAGCCGATAGAGGCCGGGCGCAAGGTTCATATAGGGGCCGAAGGTCAGGATCCCTGAGGCATCCGGCATGGCGGCGATGCCGTCGCCGGTCAGCCGCGCCTGCTCGGTCAGCCGGATCGCCGGATCGTCAAACGCCCAGACGCTGACCGGCTCACCATAGACCGCCCTGCCCTGCCAGTAGCTGTTGTAGTTGTTCGTTCCCGAGGCGCCGAGATGTGTCAGGTCGGCGCTGATCGTCTTGCGCCACAGCCCGATCAGCGAGCAGTCCGGCGCGAGATAGGCGACATTCTGCTGCGGCTTGCCCGGCGTCATCGGGTGGCGCAGCCCGATCCATTGGTCGTCGGCATCGTCCTGCTGCCGCTTCTCCGCCATCGCAGCAATCAGCGCGCGGCCGAACAGGACCGGCCCCGTGGGGTAGAGCGGGCCCGCGCCATAGAATTTCCGGGCACAGTTCTCCACCACATAATCGATGGCGATACGGAATTCGCGCCGGCCCGGAACGGCCCAGATGATGCCGACCAGGGCGGCGGTCCAGCTTGGCGCCATCAGGTCGTCATCCCGGAACGACGCCAGCCCGATGCCCGGCGGCGGCTTCATCGTATCGATGCAGCGCACCGCCAGGTCGACATACAGGCCGCCATAGACATAGAGCAGGCAATAGCGCGCGAGATCGGCCTTGTAGGCGTAGGGCCGCAGCAGGTCGAACGCGGCCAGAACCTCCGGCTCGAAATGCTCGGCGATCATGGCGCGCAGCGCGTGGCCGTCCCACAGCCGGTACTCCGCCCCCGGATAGAGCGCCTTGAGCTCGGCGGCATTGTCGGTGACGAATTGCGGCAGCCGCACCGGCAAGGTGAAGCCGTCGACCAGCATGATCTGATGGATCGTGCGGGTGATCTGCCAGGGGCTTTCCCGGTGCGGCAGATCGAGGAACACCTCATACGGACGGCGGAAGCGCTCGAGGAACCGTTCGGGCAGCGGCCCGGCGTCCGGATCGTCGGCGATCATGTCGGTAACCTGCGAGCGGTATTGCAGGATCGCCCGATGCTTGAGCTCGGCGTGGCCGGCGATATCCAGCCGATAGCCGCTGACGGCGTCGCCGATCTCAAGATCGCCGGGCGCGTGAATGCCCCAGATGGGGTATTCGATCAGCTTCAGCGCCGGCATCCATAGATGGACCTGATGCGCAACGGCATAGGCGGCCCGGTGGTCGGGGTGCGGATCGGCCCGCCAGGTCACGGCGATGGCACCGGGTTCATCCCCCATCGACCGCACGATGCCCAGAACCTGCCTCGCGACGGCGATCAGTTCCCCGCCGGCGGCGGGAACCGCGCCATCCTTGATGTCGAGGAAGTGAATATCCGCCGGGGCAACCCCCAGCATCTCCAGCGCCGCGATCGATTCCTGCCGGCGGAGGGCGCGCAGCCGCTCGGGCGGGTATTCAAGCGACCGGGGATGCGACCCGCTGCCGTCGCTGAGGATGACGACGCGCACCGCACGTCCGTCCGCCCGCGCGTGGGCGATCAGCCCGCCGCAGCCCAACGTCTCGTCGTCGGGATGCGGCGCGATTACGACCAGCCCGCCGCCGCCGATAACCCGCTCCAGCGGAACCGGCGGCAGGCTGTCCAGTGCCTCGATGAAGACAGCCCCATCCATCATCAGGGTCCGGTCCTTGAGCCGGCCTCGCTCGCGGAGGCCTTTCGACTAGCCGCCCACGTGGATGGCGCAGATCTTGTTGCCGTCCAGATCGCGGAAATAGGCGGCGAAGGCCTGCACGCCCTCCGGCCCGCGTGGCCCCGGCGCGCCCTCGCACGTGCCGCCCAGCGCCAGCGCCTTGGCATGGATCGCGCTCACCTGATCTTTCGAATCGACCATCAGCGACCCCATCGTGCCGTTGCCGGCGGTGGCGGCGCTGCCGTCGAACGGCCGCACGATCGACAGGATCGGCTGGCCCTGCGGCGTTCCGTAAATCCGCCCGCCGCTGCCATGTTCGTACAGGCCCTTCAGCCCGATGGTGGGCATGAGCTCGTCGTAGAACGCCTTCGCCTTCTCGATATCGTTCGACCCGAACATCACCGCGACGTTGACCATGAAACTCTTCCCCGATTTGGACGACTTGATATGGGGGAACTTATGGTCGGATCGCCTGGTGCTGGCAACCAAGTATCGACCGCGTTCCGTCATTGTCCGGGCACGAAGAACGCTCACCTTGCTGTAAGAAACCAGCGATTGCGATACCATAACATCTTCAAATTGGTGTGAAATGTTTGATTTATAAAGTATTTTTTCGTCTTGAATTTGAAAAAACATTTACGTAGTTGATCGCATACAGGCAGTGCTTGCGGTCATCAAGGCGACAGCGATCTCGATGCCGTGTCTATCGCTCTGTTCGCAAGGGTCTATCACTGCCATGTCAACCATAAGCGTCACTTCGGGCCAGACCACCACGGGCACGGTTGTCGGCAGCGGGAACTTTGAGGAAATCTATTCCGGCGGAACGTCGGTCGACACCACCCTCACGAGCCAAGGCACAGAGCGGGTTTTTGCAGGTGGAACCGCCAGCGGCACGGTCGTCAGCAGCCTCGGCTTCCTGGCGGTTTCTTCCGGCGGCCGGGCGGAGAGCACGACCGTCAGCGCGAACGGCCAATTCGCTGTTTCCGGCGGAACGGCGAACGACACGACCGTTCGCGGCGGCTACTTCTACGTCGAATCGGGCGCCATCGCGAGCAACACGACCGTAAGCACCGGGGACGAGTTCGTTTATTCCGGCGGCACCGCGATCGGCACGATCATCGGAAGCGGCGCCTACGAATACAACAAGGGCGGCACGACGAGCGGAATGATCGTCAGCAGCGGGGGCTATGCGGCCATTTCCTCGGGCGGCATAGACAGCGGCGCGACGATCAGCGGCGCTCTTTTCGTGATATCCGGCGCTGCGATCGACACGATCGTCGCCGGCCCGGCCGGCGGCATGCAGGTGTATAAATCGGGAACCGCGACCGCCACGATCATCAGCAAAGGCGGCGTCGAGACCGTGTATGCCGGCGGAACCGCGACCGGCACCGTCGTGGACAATGGCGGCAACGAATATCTGTATTCCGGCGGGACCGCGACCGGCACGATCGTCGAGAGCGGCGGCGCCCAATATGTTTACATGAGCGCGGCCGCCAGCGGCACCGTCGTGAGCAACGGGGGCGCTCAGTACATTTCCTCGGGCGGCACTGCCAGCGACACGACCGTGCTGTCAGGCGGTACGATTATCTATGGCGGCGGAACGGTTGTCGGGGCGACCGTCGCCAGCGGCGGTGCCGAAGCGATCGGCTACGGCGCCGCGATAAGCGGGCTGGAGGTAGATGACGGGATAACGCTGAGCGTATCCTTCGGCGGCAAGGCATCGGGGACCACGGTCAGCAGCGGCGGCGTCGAGTTCGTGCTGTCGGGCGGCGTCGAGAGCGGGACGACGGTGCTGGCGGGCGGCGAGCTGGTCTTTGCCGGCGGGACCGTCGCCGGGGCCACGATCGGCAGCGGCGCTACCGCAGCGGTTGCCGCGGGTGCAACGGTGAGCGGCTTCGAGGTGGGCAGCGGCGTAACGCTGATCGTCTCCGGGGGCGGCGATGCGCTGGCGACGACCGTGGATGACGGCGGCACCGCGTATGTTTACTCGAACGGACGCGCGAGCGGCACAACCGTCGGCAGCGGCGGCGTCGAGTTCGTTCTTTCCGGCGGCTTCGAGAGCGGGACGACGGTGTTGGCCGGCGGTGAGCTGGTCTATGCCGGCGGGACGATCCAGGCACCCACGATCAGCAGCGGCGGCATCGAAGCAATTGCCGCCGGTGTTACTGCGACCAACTTCGAGATCGGCAGTGGTGCGACGCTGATCGTTTCCTCCGGGGGCCAGGCGTTGGCGACTACGGTCAGCAGCGGTGGCTTTGAGTCGGTCCTCTCCGGAGGCACGGAGAGCGGGGCGATGGTCCTCAGCGGCGGCGAACTGATCTTTGCGGGCGGGACCATTACCGACGCGACGATCAGCAGCGGCGGCATCGAAGCGGTCGGCGCCTTCGCGACGGTGAGTGGACTCGCGGTCGGTGACGGCGTGACGCTGATCGTGTCATCCGGCGGCGAGTCGGCAGCAGCGACGATCAGCAGCGGCGGCTGCGAGTCCGTCCTTTCCGGCGGCGGCGCCAACGGGACGATGGTCCTGAGCGGCGGCGAACTGATCTACGCGGGCGGGACGATTACCGACGCGACGATCAGCAGCGGCGGCATCGAAGCTATTACCGCCTTCGCGACGGCGAGCGGAGTCGATGTCGGTGACGGCGTGACGCTGATCGTGTCTTCCGGCGCTGCTTCGGTTGCGGCAACTGTGAGCAGCGGCGGCTTCGCGTATCTGCTCTCCGGCGGTACGGCGAGCGGGACGATGGTCCTGTCCGGTGGCGAACTGATCTTTGCCGGCGGCAGTGCCGTGAAGACGGCCATCGGCAGCGGTGGAACCGCAGCTGTGATTGACGGTGCTACGGCGAGCGGGGTCGGTGTCGGTAACGGGGCCACGCTGACGGTCTCCTCTGGCGCCACTTCGGTTGCGGCGACGGTGAGCAGCGGCGGAGCCGAGTTCGTCCTTTCGGGCGGTGCGGCGAGCGGCACGACCTTGCTGGCCGGCGGCGAGCTGATCTACGCCGGCGGCGCCGTTACGGACGCGGCGATCGGCAGCGGCGGCATCGAAGCCATTGCCGCCGGCACCACAGCCAGCGGACTTAAAGCGGGCAGCGGGGTGACGCTGATCGTCTCCTCCGGCGCTGCTTCGGTAGCAGCGACGGTGAGCAGCGGCGGCGTGGAGTCGGTACTCTCCGGCGGCATCGCGAGCGGGACGACCGTGCTGGCCGGTGGCAAGCTCATCTATGCCGGCGGCACTGTCGCCGGGGCGACGATCGGCAGCGGTGCAACCGAAGCGATCGCCGCCGGAGCGACGGTGAGCGGGCTCAAGGTGGCAGGTGGAGTGACGCTGCTGGTGTCTTCCGGCGGCAAAACTCTGGCGGCTACGCTTAGCAGCGGGGGTATCGAGACGGTCCTGTCCGGCGCGACCGCGAGCGGGACGACGGTGCTGAGGGGCGGAGAGCTCATCTATGCCGGCGGGACAATCGCCGGGGCGACGATCGGCAGCGGCGCGACCGAAGCGATCGCGGCGGGCGCGACGGCAAGCGGTCTCAAGGTCACCAGCGGGGCGACGCTGCTGGTGTCTTCCGGCGGCAAAACTCTGGCGGCCATGGTCAGCAGCGGGGGTATCGAGACAGTCCTTTCCGGCGCGACGGCAAGCGGGACGAAGGTGTTGAAGGGCGGCAAGCTTATCTATGCTGGCGGCACTGTCACCGGGGCGACGATCAGCAGCGGCGCGACCGAAGCGATCGCCGCGGGTGCGACCGGGAGCGGTCTCAAGGTGACCGCCGGGGCGACGCTGCTGGTGTCTTCCGGCGGCAAAACTCTGGCGGCCACGGTCAGCAGCGGGGGTATCGAGACGGTCCTTTCCGGCGCGACGGCAAGCGGGACGAAGGTGCTGAAGGGCGGCGAGCTGATCTACGCCGGCGGCACTGTCGCCGGGGCGACCATCAGCAGCGGTGGAACCGAAGCAATCGCCGCAGGCGCTACGGCGAGCGGTCTCAAAGTGACCGCCGGTGCAATGCTGCTCGTGTCTTCCGGCGGCAAGACCCTGGCGGCCACGGTCAGCAGCGGCGGTACCGAATCGGTGCTTTCCGGCGGCACGGCGAGCGGCACCATTTTGAAGGGCGGGACTGCGAGCGTGGCGTCCGGCGGCGTTCTGCTCGGCCCGGTGACCTTCGCCGCGGCAAATTCGAAGCTTTCGCTTGCGGGGACCAAGCCCGCGCCCCTCGCCATTTCGGGCTTCGCCGCCGGCGACGTCCTGAACTTCACAGGCTTCGCGCACACAGCGGTGGAGAAGCTGACCTTCACTGAGAACAAGGCGAAGACGCAGGGTACCTTGACGATCACAGACGGCTCGCTGACCGCGACAGTCACGTTATTCGGGCAGTATGTTGCGGGCGGGTTCAAGCTCGCCGCCGACGGTGCAGGTTCCGATCTGACTTACACACCGCCTGCGGGTGCGCACGCCGATCTCGCACTGAATCACCACAACTAGGTGGCGCATTGGCCTGATGGCCAGCAACGCACCGGGCGGCCCCGCCGTGGTAACACGGGCAGGACCGCCCGGCCGGCGCCTTACGACTGCTTCAGGTCGAACCGGTCGAGATTCATCACCTTGACCCAGGCGGCGACGAAGTCGTGCACGAACTTCGCCGAGGCATCGTCGGAGGCATAAACCTCGGCGACCGCCCGCAGCTCCGAGCTGGAGCCGAAGATCAGATCGACCGGGCTGGCGGTCCATTTGACCTTGCCGGTCTTGCGGTCGTGGCCTTCATAGACGCCGTCCCCCTTGGCCGACTTGCTCCACTCGGTCGACATGTCGAGCAGGTTGACGAAGAAGTCGTTGCTGAGCGTGCCCGGATGGGCCGTCAGCACGCCGAGCTGCGAGTGGCCCTCGTTCGCGTCCAGCGCCCGCATGCCGCCGACCAGCACGGTCATCTCCGGCACCGTCAGATCGAGCTTG
>Ga0105238_10001976_pt1 | contig 20649 bp, 22 predicted proteins | sample KBSC34metaG_FD_81526 | JGI IMG/M metagenome (GOLD analysis project Ga0105238, IMG submission 81526) | Corn rhizosphere microbial communities from Kellogg Biological Station, Michigan, USA - KBS C3-4 metaG | ecosystem: Host-associated > Plants > Roots > Rhizosphere > Soil | place: Michigan, USA... | reverse complement strand
GGCCGCACAAAAACAGCAACCCGGGCAAAGCCCGGGTTTTGCTTTTGTGCTCTTGGCGCATTACGGCGTCAGCGGCTCCAGTACTCCTTCGCAGTATGTTAAATACAGCTCAGTCCGTGCTTCGCCGCTTCCTTGTACTGCATCCAAGCCTGAAGGTCTAATGATCTGAGTTCTGATCGATCCACATTCTCATATCTTCTGCTACAACTTTTTCAGAGTCGTTTAAGGCCCCCAAATCCCCAGATCGAGTGGCTACGGATACCATTTGAGTAAGTGCCAGTCTACGCAAATAGGACTCCGTTATAGGACCTTCATCGGTGTTGTTGCCAAAGAGCCACACTTTTCCAGGATGAGAATGCGAGCAATATGATAGTACGTCATATAAATGCAGCATACTTGGGGTAATTTTCTGCATCCTGTCCTCAATACTGGATGTTGTCCAATCTGTTAATTTCTTCATTCGCGTACTGGGGCTTGTGGCAGACATTGCCATTACTGTCTTTAACAATTCAGGCCTCAGTTTGTTTGCCGAGTCAACATAAGACTTGGCTCTCGAACTTTGCTTTGCAGGATCTCGCATTATATGCGCCAAATCAGCCAGAACTTCAAGCATACTTCGAAGTAAAACACTTCTTGCAACCAATCTTCCCGGGGCCGTATTAAAAGCTGAAAAAAGTTCGAGCTGGCTAGCAAATGCTAGAAGTGCAGCTGCAGTAATGTAGTTATCTGAAGGCTTTAAACTCTTCCACCTTTCGGGGACCTTACGCATTTCTAATTCAAATTTCTCGTTCATATCCTGGGTAACTTTTCCGTCAGACATAACTCTTTCCTTGTTTAGTTAACAAAAGGCCAACCTGCGCTGAGGTTGGCTAAAGAAAATTCATGCTAATCATCCGCTCTCCTTGTCGCGGCTGTCATGAGGTGGCAGAAGACCGCGGAACTTTATCGTTAATTTGTAATTATATTATAGCATATTCGTTATTGATCGGCTAATAAGGCGGGCATATTGGTCGTGGTTTAGCGGAGGTCGACGGCTAGAAGCCGTTCTAGACGAGATTTGAACTCCGTCTGTTCTTTGCCGTATACAGTTCGCACTATCAAAGCGTCTTCCTCGACCCCGCCGCTGGTGGCTTTGGTCCAAGCTTGGAACTGAAGCCTCAGTCCGTCGCCCAGCTGGTACCGCATCCGCGGGTCAAAATTACCATATAAGCGGTATATCCTTGAAGGGTCGTCAGTCCGCTGGAGTTCCAGCAATGGGATTACCTGCCAGCTGGCTGATTTATTAGAAACGTAAAAATGGGTCGGTATCTGGTAAGGATGATGTATCTCGTCCGTACGCAGATATTTATTGTCGGTAGCCATCTTATACTCAATGCCTTCCAGCGGATCTATCGCAGTACGCGCCACCGGGTCTCTATGGAAAGTTTTGCGTTTATCCGGGTCGGTCTGCCAATCCAGTTGCTGCATCGCGTTGATGATTTCTACACCATGATACTTTTCGAATCTGTCGGCCGGCCGCCTGAGTTCCGGATTCACACTCATTAAAACATTTAATGCTTAACAGTCTCTATTAGCAAGCATGAGCGGGAAGGACATATTGGTCGTGGTTTGGCTGATTTATTTCTTATGTCGGAAATGGGAGATCAGCAATACTGGCACCACTAAGATAGCGTACCAATAAAGTACGTCCATACCGGCATTTGAATAATCTATCTGCGCTGGATATCTATAGTTTGGATCAAAGTGAATGCAATCAAACCCCATAGGACATGAACCTGCTAAATATGACGGTGTGTAATAAGTACTGGGGAAGCCTCTTTCGCTATCATCGGGTCTAATGATCTTAAGACTTGCGACAGTAGCTACTAGGCTTATAAGAAGAGTTATAACAAATATTTTCGCTAGTTTAGCGGACATAAGCGCAATTATACGCTAATTGCAGTTGGGCATATTGGTCGTGGTTGGGCTAGAGGTCTTCAATTGCTGGTAGCTTGGTTTCTGGACTAAGCTGCTCTAGTATTCTCATTGCATCTGCCAACACTTGCTGGTCGAAAACATTCGCGTCGGGTGCCAAGATTTTTTGCATGAACTCGTTATAGATTTCCGAAATTCCTGGCTCTTTCGCCTCGGCCTTAGCCAGAAAAGTATCAACCGGGGTTTCCGTCGGATTACCCAGTCTGTCCATTAAGTCGATAGACCGGGTAAAGACGGGTTTACCATTCACTATCCTCATCCATGAACTGAAAATTAAGCAGTCTTCCTCTAGCTGAAGCATCTGCATCACCCTGAGATCCGTAGATGTATCGTCGTCTGTCTCGTGGTGATTTAGGTGAATAAGAGTGTTATTAATCATGTACTCAGAGTGGGCGCTAAGGCCAATATGATCTTTAAAAGCCTGTTTGGCGATTTGCGGATCGGCATTGGGATTAACCGACATCCACGTTGCCACTAACTCTTCGGCCATGAAAACTTGAGGTTCCAGAACCGGTAAATGAGCTTTGATAGCTTCGATAAAGGCCTCAGCTTGCCGCGCAGTTATTTCGACTGTTTCTCGTGGATTAGATTCGTGCATATCTGTGGAATCTAAACTATTAAAAAAGACTTTGCAAGCATGAGCGGGATGGGCATATTGGTCGTGGTTTGGGGCCAGGCTATATCTTAGTTGATAAGTATTAAGGTTAAGTAGCTGGTTGCATGAATTCATGTGCGTTCATGCCCTGGATGTAGACATCTCTGCCTATGAGCCCGTCTATGGCTTCGGTCAGTTTGATAACTAGGTTTTCGCTATGTTCCCTTGAGCCCCTGCCTAGAAAACTTCCATATGCCTGGGCAAAAAACAGGTTTTCACTGGTGTTTAATATATCTTCATAAGGTCTTGGTATGTACGTAAGCCGTTCCCTGGAGTATGGCAAAGAAGGTGTTCTTGGAAGCTTTCGAGGCTCGACTACATCGTCCACTCTGCCGCAAAAATCATCTAAATCAAGGATATCAACATGCTCACCAGATTGAAGTGAAGACTGGATGCCAAGCGCTTCGTCAAGTAAATAGGCAAGCTCAACACCATCATTGAATCTCTGCTCCTGATATTCCATAATAATAATTAAATAACTATTGCCGACGGCTTGCAAGCATGAGCGGGAAGGGCTTATTGGTCGTGGTTTGGGCTGATTAAGTAGTAAGTAAGTCTAGGGCGTCCAAGACATTGCCGCGCATAGCAAGCCTAGGTTCATCAAGCAAGGCCTTGACGGCATCGTCACCTATCAAGGGTAGTGGTAATTTTTGGATTTTTCCGTGGGCGTAACCGATGACACCGTCAGGTTTAACGAAGAACTCAGGGTTATCGTGTCTGGCCGCCGCATAACTGCTGGTTGGAATATTGACGCTCGCCGCGCCTTCCCACGTAACTTCAGGATCTAGGTCAGGGAATACATGGAAGGGAATGCGGGCGGCCTTACCTACAGTTATTTTAGGGCTGTTATTAAAGTAGACATCTAGCCTTGCATCTTGTGGCAGTAAACCGATATTGAAATAATGGTCGGTCTCTTCTTCATTAGGACCTGGATCCCGATACATGACGACTTTTGTATCAACGTCTATCCAGGCTATCATCTGGCCGGCAGCGGCACGCAACTGATCGTCAATAGCCAACAGCTTTTCGGCATCGCTGTTAATCTTCTCAGCGCTTCCGTTTTTGTTATTGAGAATGCTAGCTAGCAGGAATCTATCTTCTCTTGGCAGATTCTCGGCCCGGATCGCTTTAATCCTGGTGAACAGAGAAGCTGTAAGCTCTTTCTTGTAATCTTGAAGCTTGCTTATTTGGTCGCTTACATCAACCAGTTCACTTATCGAGCTTTTTATATCTTTCTCTTGCCCGGTTGGGTCGGTCTCACTCATAAAAATACTGTAGTCTTTCAGATGCAATTTGCAAGCATGAGCGGGAAGGGAGGTGGCTCGGGTAGGGGATTGTAAAAAGTAAGCAAAAGTGGTATAATAATGTCATTCCTATACCAAGGAGGCACAGTGACAACTTGCGAGATGGAAGTGACCTTTCCGAAAGCTTCCCTAAAGCAGCTGCGAGAACGTATCGCGGCTTACAGGGAGCGGTACGCCATCCAGGTCCAGCTACGTCAAAACATCGCTAGGATGTCGAAAGATCTCGGCGATGTGGTCACGTCAGCAAAGGCCGAGGCTGGAAGCTTGCCTTTCGGTTACGGGTCGGACCTGGAGCACTACCTTGGCCAGCTGGACGTCCGCGAACAGCTCAACACCATACTCGAGCAGATCGAGGACTACGGCTACTTCGGCAAGGGCGAACACCTGGAAGGTAACGTCTATCACTTTGGTGAAGACTTCATCGACGTGGAGATGTCCTGCGCGTCCGAACAAATGCCCAGGCTGGCCAACCTCAAACAGGCCAGCTTCTGGGAGTACAACCCCCAGACGCAGGAAGCCTTCATGGCGGATGTGCTCCGCCAGGGAGACGACAAGTATGGCGAGATCGAGTACACCGTCAACTTCGTCATCAACCCGATGCAGGACGGACCGTTCCGCGTCACCGCGGAAATCGTTCCCGCGGAATGAAGCGCACAGAGGAATATCGGCGGAGGCCGGCTTAACCAAGCCGCCTCCGCCTTTTAATTTACAAGCATGAGCGGGAAGGGCATATTGGTCGTGGTTTTTAGTGGGCTTCGTAAGCTTCGTCGGCTGGGGATGGCCGCAGTACCGTATAACCGATAATAGCGGCCAGGACGGCAAAGATGGCGCCGACTAGGAAAGCCGCGTGGTAACCGCTGTTAAGAGCGGTTAGTTTATCCGTATGATTCGCCAGCTGATGACTGGTGCGCGAAGCCGCCAGGCTGGCCAACACCGCCAGACCGAGCGCGCCGCCCATCATGAATGAAGTATTGACTATGCCAGACGCCAGGCCTGATTCATGCGGCTTGACATCACTCATTGCCGCCAGCAGAACCGGGTTGAAGGCCGTACCGGCGCCGATTCCAAGCAGCACCATGCTGGGCAGGACATGCATAGCGTAGTGTCCGTCTACCGGTGCCAGCGCCAACAATCCCAGCCCAAGACTAGCGATAAACAGACCGACAGCCAGAGGCGGTTTTATACCAAAACGCATGACGATCTTGGCTGATAAGAATGCCGAGAATACGCCCATCACCACATTGCCGGGCAGAAAGGCTAGCCCCACCTTGAGCGGCTCGTACCCCAGGATTAACTGAAGATACAGCGCGGCCAGGAAGAACCAGGCGAACATCGCGCCGGCCCACAGGACACCTACCACATTGGCCGTCTGGATGTTACGCATCTTAAAGAACCTTAGCGGAATCAAAGGCGCTTTAGACCGGGCTTCGACAGCCAGGAATATGGCTATCAGCACCACGGCCGCGGACAGCAGACCAAGGGTTTGGCCGGATAACCAGCCCGCGGAATTGCCATTGACTATGGCATAGACCGCTAGAAGCAGCGCGCCGGTTATCGTTACCGCTCCGGCTATGTCTAAACTGCGTGATTCAGGCGCAGCGTGCTCTTTCGGGAGTATCCTGAGTGATAAAAAGTAAACGGCGATACCTATCGGAACATTAACCAGGAAAATCCAGTGCCAGTTTAGGACGTCAGTTAATATGCCGCCAAGCAGTACGCCGATGCTGCCGCCACCGGAAGCAACGAAGCCGAAAATACCCATCGCCTTGGCCCGTTCCGCCGGTTTGGTAAAAAGGACCATCGTCAAAGACAAGGCCACGGCCGATACAATTGCCGCCGCCAGGCCCTGGATGGCGCGAGTGGTAGTCAATAACAGCTGAGTATTAGCCAGACCGCAGCTGAGGGACGCCAGGGTAAAGATCGCGATCCCAATTATGAATAGTTTGCGGTAGCCAAAAATATCGCCCAGCCTTCCGCCAAGAAGCAGAAAACCGCCAAAAGTTAGAAGATACGCGTTGACCACCCAGGCCAGTGAGGCTTCGCTAAACCCCAGGTCCTGACGGATCGAGGGCAGGGCTACTCCGACGATAGAAACGTCCAACACGATCATCAGATCACCGAGCGTGACTATTAAAAAGGCCAGCCAGCGCTTGTCGATCCCGGCGAATTTATTTTTCACTCTATCCAAAATAAGACCTCAATAAAAATAGCTTACTGATTCAACCGGATAAAAACAACTCAAAGCCTGAGCTTGTCGAAGGCTTAAGTACTCATGAGAAATCGATATCGCAGACGCCCTTAGAGCAGTCCAGCGTCATGGAGGCGCTCAGATTAGATTCCGGCGTCCAGCTGACTTCGACCGATCCGGCCGGTATGCCGATGTCCCGCATGGCTTCTTCCACGAACTTCCGATTCTGAGCGATTAATTCTTCGCTCCCCGGCGTGATAGCTGAGGCCAGCAAATCGGAACCGCCGGCCAGCCAGGCTCGCATCCTTTCAAAGCTGCCGGGATGGTCGCTGAAAACCTGCCTCAGCCGGTCCTCGAAACGCTCGTAGGTGCCGGGTCCGTCTTCTGGCAGCGGTTCGTGCAGAAGAAAACCCTTTTTGCTGATTGGTTCGTAAATCGCGATGCCGATACAGGACCCAAGGTTATTGGTAACAAGTATGTCGCCATCGGCACCTTCGCGCCACTCGCCCATGCGTACCAGAATGGTTTTTTCAACTCCAGGGTCATGTTCAACCATAAGGCAGATTATACTCTCACGATTTTAAGATTGCGTATCAAGGGAGGGGACGCTTGATTCGTTAAGTGTTTAAGATAGGAAAATTGTGGGTTTAAGCTACAATCTTAAACATAAGGTTTTAAACGCCGAGTGGATGGGGCGCATACACATTAATTCTGGAAGCAAAAAAATACTGCAGGGAAACCGTTTCTCCAGGCTAAACCTGACTATCATTGTCGTTATCTTCGCTGTGGTCGGGGGCTTGATCCTTTTGCGCAGTAACGCCGCTAGCGGGAGCGCTAATCTTTTTGTCGCGGCTAGCGGCAATAGCTCATGTACGCGTTCCACGTCAGTTCTATCATTCTCGGCCGCGTCAGGGCACATCTGCGGTACACCGCTTCAAGCCTGCCAGGCGGCCGCCTCGGCCGATATAGTGATTATCGAAGATGGCAGTTACAGCGGAGATTTTACGGGTTGCCACGGGCATCAAAGCTACGCTTCGAATATCGTCATGCAGCCGGAGCCGGGTCACGAGTGCGCGAACGCCTACCCGGCGATACCGAATCCATTCACTGATACCAGCTGTAACGTCAAGTTAACCGGTACGGATTTCCGCGGCGGCAACACTCGCAACTGCGATTTGGCTTCCGGTACCGGTAACCCTTTGCCGTCCACTCTGTCGGCCACTCAGAAAGCCAACTGGATCAATCACCTGACTATCCGCGGCGTCTACCTGGGCGGCTTCGATATGCAATGCGCGGCCGAGATCCGCTTGGAAAACGATATCGGGCAGGCGTTCTTTATAAGACAGGGCTCTTACGACGTAACGATAGACGGCGGTTCATACGGTAATGAGACAGGCGGTTATGTGCCAACCATCGGAGATTCGACTGTCGCGACGAATGGTTCCGACCCCGGAGGTACCTCTTGGCCGCCGGCCCAGAACGTCACATTGCAAAACGGGGTTTATCACGACCTTACCACTAATGATCCGGGCTCCCATGGCGACGGTATCTTCGTGCAGCCGTCCTACAACACCAAGATCATTAAGAACATTCTGGCGCGGGATGACTGCATCCCGATTTATGTGAATTTCGCGGTTTGGAGCAGTATAGGCGTCCATGGTCTTTGGGTGATCGGTAACGTGGTGCACGTGGATACCCAACATGTAGCCAATACCGGCCGCTGCGGTCAGGGTATTTCGCTTGGCGATAATGTCCAATCCGACACGATAGTGGCCTTCAATAGCCTGGAGATGCCGGTTAGGCGCTCGTCGACGACCAACAACACTACTAATGACCAAGCGGTCGGAAACGTTACGCAGGGAATATCGGGATTCTCGAGCTTCGGCTGCGTATCAGGCCTGACGGCCAAGTATAACGTTTTAATCGATACGTCGGCGGTTAACTGCGGCGATAGCACCAACGCGCTCACCAGTGGCGTTAGCCAGTTTACCAGTACCGATACCCAGCCTAATTCGCCGACTAATAGCGACCCTATGTTCACGGCGCCGCTTGGCGACTACCGGCTTAAGAGCGGCTCTGTGGGCTTTGGAAAAGTACCGGTCAGCTGGTGCACCGCCAACCCCGGTGTCTGTCCTATAACCGATATTAATGGCAATCCCCGCCCGAGCCCAGCGCATCCGTCGTTCTACGACGCCGGCGCTTACGAATCGAGTACTTCAGGCGGCACCGCTAAAACCGGGGACTTAAACAACGATGGTCAGGTCAATGTACTCGATTTATCTATACTTTTGAGCAACTATGGCAGTTCCAACCAGGCTGCCGACATCAACAAAGATGGTACCGTGAATATCCTCGACCTGTCGATCCTGCTGACCAATTACGGTACATAAAAGCTAAACCTTGATGCTGCCGGAAGTAGGCGTATCGGTCGAAGCTTTTGGGTGGAGACCCCGCCGCGATTTAAGATATAATCAGCGTGATGGAGAAAAAAGAACCCAAGTTTTTAACCGAGACCCAAGCCGACCAGACGGCGAGCCCCGAGCAGCTTGAAGAGTGGAGGCAAACACAGAAAGCCGAAGCCTATAAAAAAGCCTTAAAAGAGGGCCGGAGCCTGCCGGTGGCCACGATCGCTCTGAGGGCTAGCGGTCAGAAAAAATAAGTATTCAGCGGCTGACGCTACTTATGAAAAAGGGCCAAAGTAACGGTGGTCGGATTACTTTTTAAGACGAAATTTTATATGGGTGACCAGCGGGGAATCTATGACTCTTATCTTTTCGAGTTTGGCGTCGCCCAGATTTTCGAACAACCTGGTACCGCCGCCCAGCAGAATCGGTGAAATATGTATCTGGAGTTCGTCCAGCAGGCCGGCTCTTATGAATTGCTGGATGAGGTCGGCGCCGCCGGCTATTGAAATATCTTTATTTCCGGCGACGGCTTTGGCCTGAGATAAGGCGCTTTCTATGCCGTCAGTCACGAAATTAAAGGTCGTCCCACCCTCTTTTGGCACGGACTCGCGCTGGTTATGGGTCAGAATGAACACCGGTACGTGGAAAGGGGGATCATCGCCCCACCAGCCGTCGGCGTTGGGGTCGTCTTTCCAGCGGCCCTGGCCGCCGCTGAACATTTTGCGGCCCATGATCACGGCGCCGGTGTTGGCCGTGGACTCCTTCATGACATCGTTGTCCGGCCCGGTCTCGCCCCCGGTCCTGCCGTGCGGCGCGCGCCAATCCTTCAGCTTGAATACCCATTCGTGCAGCCGCACGCCGCCTTTGCCCAAAGGATCGTCAATCGTCGGTTCCGGTCCGGCCACGAAGCCGTCCAGCGACATTGAGATATCGGCGAAAACTTTTCCCATCTATAAAATTATACTCATGTTGGATCAGTGCTTGTGGCGACGACTGTAACTCTGTTCTATAGAGATAAACAACAATATGACCGGCCCTGTCAAAAAACCGGCCAGTATAAGCCCTGTGACATCGAACAAACTGCCCCAAATTAATGTGAATTGCAAGTACATGGCGATGTAAACGGCTATGAATATGGCGGCCAGCCTCAACCTATAACTACTCATAATAATATTATAGTCCCGCCAGCAAGCATGAGCGGTGAAAAAATGTGCTAAAATCGAAAATAAGTTAATAAATATAAAAAATGGAACTCTCAAAGAAACAGGAATTCAACGAATTCGAGGCTTTAGAAAAGCTGCTGGCTGAACTGGGCGCCGAAGCGACCGCCCAAGTGGTGGAAATCGATTTCACCCAGCCCACGGCTGATTCTCAAGCCCAGCAGGCCGCCTAGTATAATCTAAATATGGAACAAGAAACTGGTTCTGATTTTGATACTGATTCTAGTGAGAATACGGAGGTGGAGGCCCACATACGCAGTCTTACTAAAGCCATACTTTCGGCTAACCGGCTTATCGGTCATCCGGAGATCCCAAGACCTACCGCACATGTTATACACGACGAACACATGGATAAGATGCAGAAATTGCAGGAGCTGGCTGAAGCCCATCCTGACCTCGCCAGGCGTATAGCCGATGAAGAACAGGCTAAGCTGCGCGCCGCGCCCGAGGAAGAACCTAAGGAAGAATAAGAAAAGCGCCATGTCGTTTGGCGCGGCGGTTGCCCGCGCGCCCATGGCGCTGTGATGCCTGGACCGTGTCGGTCCAGGACTTCTTCATGAAGAGGGGAGAATGGTCAGATGACGGCCGGCGCGGCCGTCTCGTAACCATGTTCATGGAAGAGCCGGCGGACCTGCTCGACATCGATCTCCTGGCCGCCGTCGACGATCAGACTGGTCTCGCCGAAGCTTGGCAGGATGAGCGTGTTGGGCAGGCCGTACAAATCGTTCATCAGATCGATGTTGTTCTCTGGCGCCGGGCCGTCCTTCCACCGAACGGCCACCGAGAAATCTTCGTGACCTAACAGTACGTGCACTTGCGTAGTCATTTGGCGATCCTTTCTGTTCAGACGGAGAATTCGGGGATCTCGGTGCCGACGAACTCGAAGCGTTCGACCCATTCGCCGTCGACTTCGACCTTGGATGACCAGCTGGACAATGGACGAGCGGCCATCCGCAGGCCCCCGGCCGGGTATAGCGGCACGTAGATGACCAGAGTCTCCTCGGTCTCCGAGTGCCGGGCCAGTCCTAGCGCCAAGTAGTACCTGGGCGCTATAGGTCTGTGCTTGTAGTGCCGGTACACGCCCACGCGCAGTACGTCGTTTTCTGGTCTCATGCCTGAGAGTTCTGCCATCATGCTCCTTCTAGGTCAGCGGCGGTAGCCGTGGCGGGCGATGAACGCGGCTACGGACAGGAACAAGCCGATGGCCAGCGCCGCGAGCGTCTTGTTGGTGGAACTGGTGTATCTCACCGGCTCTCCTAGTTCTCGAGTTTGTAGCCGAAGCGCGCGAACACCGCGCTGAAGCTATTGAACATGCCCTTTTTCTGAAGGGCGCTCCTTGGCACGAAAGTGATGAACAGCGTCTGGAAGTGCAGATTGGACTTGGCGTCTTCGACGCCGGGGACTCTCTTGACGGCCTCGATGAGGTCGGTGTTGTGGAAAGGGGGGAGCTTCCCGGATACGTATGAAGCGCTGAAGCGCAGAGTCCGGTCTTTGAGCTTGACTGTCACATTAGGACGGTTCAAGTTTCCTCCTCATTTTGGATGAACAACTTCGTCAAATCCTTGCGAAATCTTAAGTTATTTTACAATAAAAACTTATATTTAGCAACAGGGGTGAGTGATGGTATCATTAGCATAATGCGGACGGTTATTCTTTATCACCCCAAAAGCGAATTCGCCGGTTTAGCCGAGGACTATAAGCGCGATTATGAACGCCGCCACTACGGCCAGGAAATCGAAATGTTAAGCCTGGAAGAAGTGGAAGGCGCCGAGACGGCCAAGACTTATGACATCGTGCGCTACCCGGCGATACTGGCTATCAAGGATGATGGCAGCCTGTTGAAGATGTGGCAGGACCTGCCTTGGCCTCCTTTAGACGAGGTAGCGGCGTACTCAACCGGCTGATTCATACATTAATTATTGACTTTTAGACCGCTTAAGCTCGATAATAATGCTCAAGTTAATAGGTGCCAACTAATGGAAGGTAAAAAAGTGAAACAAGCTAGCAGCACGTTTAAGCGGAGCTCGCCGCTGTCTAAAAGTCATTTAATCATCGTCGCCGTGATTTTCGCGGCCATCGGGGGATACGTGCTTTATCAGTCCTTCGCGGCCGGTACGCCGGTGGCGACCCTGGAAGCCGAACAATTATTATTGCCAGCCGGCGGCAGTGTCATAACGGATACCGGCGCTTCCGGCGGCAAAGCCGTCGACCTGACCGCGAACGGGACGGCCACCGGATCGGTGAACTTCCCATCGGCCGTCACATCGGTAAGCGTCTCGGCCCGCGGCGCGGCGTGCCAAGGTTCGCCACAGATGACCGTCAAATTGGACGGTACATCGCTGATGACCACCACGGTCGGTTCTTCGTCCTGGACCGCTTACACGGCTACCGCCAATTACGCGGCCGGCACGCATAGCCTGGCTATAACTTTCCCTAACGATTACAGTAAGGCGCACGGTAAAAAAGCCTGTTCGCGCGACCTGTATCTGGATGTCGCCAGCTTCTTTGGCACCGTGACCCCACCGCCACCGTCTCCGACTGTCAGCTTAAGCGCCAGCCCCAGCACGCTAAGCGCCGGGCAGAGCTCGACTCTGACCTGGAACTCGACCAACGCCACCTCATGCGCCGGCAGCGGCGCCTGGAGCGGCAACAAAGCCACCAGTGGCAGCGCGTCTACCGGAGCGCTGAACCAGACGTCTACTTACACGCTGACCTGTACCAATACCAGCGGCAGTTCCAGCGCTTCAGCTACGGTTACCGTAGGGGCGCCGACCGTCCCGCCGTCTCCGACCATTTACTTCAACCCGCCCAGCCAGGGATACACCGTCGGTTCCACGATAACTATCGACGTCCGTGAGAACAGCGGTAGCGCCAACGTCAACGCCGTCCAGGCCAACTTCAGCTACCCGGCCGACAAACTGACGTTCGTCAGCGCCGACAGCAGCGCCAGCGGCTTTACCACCCAGGCGCAAAGCACCGGCGGTAACGGCACAGTCAGCTTGGCTCGGGGCGTCATCGGCGGCCTGACCGGCGATCAGGAAATCGCCAAGATCACCTTCACGGTCAATCTGGCCGGTACCGCCAACCTGGCGTTCACTTCCGGTTCGGCCCTGATCAACTCTTCCACCAACCAGAACATCATCCCATCGCTATCAGCTGACGGCGTGGGCGTTTACACCTTACAGTAAGCGGTCCGATGAATCGCGGCCGCCAGGGTAGCACCGGCGGCCGCTTTTATATGGACGAGCTATATAATTCCACACTCTTCTACTAAAACCCCGTCAAAACGCCCGTAAATGGGCCTGAACATAAGCATTACCGGCGCTACTTCAATACTCATAGGTATTTAAAACGGTCCGCAAGGTTGCGGACCGTTTTAGTGGAGGGAACTGACTTTTAGCTTAGGTGCCGTAGTTGGTCAGCAGGATGGACAGGTCAAGGATGTTGACCGAGCCGTCCTTGTTGATGTCGGCTACGGCATTGGTGGTGCCGAAATTGCTAAGCAGGATGGACAGGTCGGTGATATTGACGGCATTGTCGCCGTTAAGATCGCCCGGCTTAGGATTAATCGTGGTAGCTGACAATGTAGCCGCCGCCGAAGAGTTGCCTACGGCATCGGTAGCGACCAGGCTGTAGCTGTAGGTCGTACCAGCGGTCAGTCCGGTATCGCTATAGGTCAGAGTACCGGTTGGCAGGGTGGCGACTAGGGCGCCGTTGCGGCTAAGTTTATAGCTGCTCACGCCGACATTATCGGTAGAGGCGGTCCACGACAGGTTGATGCTGTTAAGCGTAATGTTGCTGGAGGTGAAGCTGCCAGGCGTCGTCGGCGGACTGTTATCTACAGTCACGCTGACCGCGGCGCTGGTAGCGACGTTGGCCGGCGTAGCGCCGTCGTACGCTTTGACAGTCAGGCTGTGGGAAGCGTTAGTGGCGGCGGTGCTGTTCCAGCTGAACGTGTACGGCGAAGCCGTATCCGTGGCGTTGAGCGCGCCGTCGACGTATAGTTCGACTTTGCTGACGCCGGTGCCGCCGGTGTTGTCGGTGGCGTTGGCGTTGACCGTCACGGTGCCGTGGACGGTAGTTCCAGCTGATGGCGCCGTTATGGACGTGGTCGGAGCCGTCTGATCAGCCAAGGTCACATTGGTCGTGGCCGAGGTAGCGACATTGTTAAAGGAGTCGTAAGCTTTGGCGACTATGGTGTGGGCGCCTAGCGTCACGCCCGAAGTGCTCCAGGCGTACGTATAAGGACTGGATGTCAGCGTTGTCTTGAGCGCGCCGTCTATATATAGTTCGACCTTGCTCACGGAGCTGGCCGAATCGGAAGCCGAGACCGTCACATTAAGCGTACCGGGCGCGGAGACCGTCGAGCCGGAGGCCGGAGCGGTGATGGACACGGTCGGAGGGGTAGTATCGGTGACGAAGCTGCCGCCGCCGGTAGCTGCCAGCGAGGATAGCAGGTTAGTGTTGGTCGTCGAACTGACCAAGGCTGTGCCGGTAGTGAAAGGCACCGAAGCCGTTCCGCCGGTAGCAGTAGTAGTGAAGTTAAGCGTGGCCACCAGCTGGTCGCCGCTGATCGCCGGGCTGCCGGCGCTGACGCCGAGGCCTAGGTTGATGACGCCGTTGGCGCCGGTATTCTGGGCGGTGACGCCGAAAGCCGTGCCCGACAAGCTGATGCTCGTCAGCGTCAAAAGGGTAGTGTTATAGCTTAAGTTGGCCTGGATAGCGTTGACCGTGGAAGTGCCGCTGTTCTCTCGGACCTGGACGCTGAAGCTGCTGCTGGGACCGAAGGTCTGGCTAGCGGGCGTCAAATATATAGTAGGAGGAGCCGGAGCGGCGAAGCTCTTCCATAATATATAGCCACCGATGGCGGCGAAAACTACTATAAATAATAAAAGACTGCGAAATCGCAGCTGCGACTGGGGGGCTAATTTTTTTGGCATTTTATCGACCCTTTTTATTTGTTTGTTTAGAGCTTAAGCTTATTACTTGAGCCCTAGTATTGTCCGATTCAAATTAAATGTCAAATACTTTTTTAAGGTTGACTTAAGCGCTTTAGAAAAGCATTATTTATATAAGTATAAAAATGAAATACTTATCGAGGTTATTACTGGTCGGGGGGACGATGCTGATAGCATTGCTGCCCATGATGGCGGTGCCTCATCCGGCCAAAGCCGCCGGTACGGCTACCCTGACGGTTATGCAGACTACGGGGTCGTTCGCCACCGGATCGAACATCACGGTAGCTATACTGGAAGACAGCGGCAGCGACAACATAAACGCCGCCCAGATAAACCTGTCTTATTCAAGCAACCTGACATTCAACAATATAAGCAGTTTCCCGGAATTCAATATCGACGCCCAAAGTACCGGTGGGGGAGGCTCGGTCAAGATAGCTCGCGGCGCCAATCCTCCGGTCTCCGGCGCGCATTACATCGCGTCCATAAGTTTTACAGCCAACGCCGGCGGTACGGCTACAGTGAATTTCGCCAGCGGTACCACTTTGCTGCGTTCCACGGATAACGGCAGCGAAGCCCTGACCTTTAACCCGGCGGTTTACAGTATCAGCTCTCCGTCTTCCATGACGCTGACTCCGGCTACGAAGAGTTATAACGTAGGGGACAGCTTCGACGTAGCGGTATATGGCGATAGCGGCGTGGACACTCTGAATGCCGTGCAGGCCAATCTAAGCTACCCGACGGACAAGCTGGACTACGTCAAAGCGGTGACCAACCAAGCGGTGTGGCCAATAGTGGCCGAAAATACCGCCAGTGGCGGCGTGGTCAGAATAGGTTTGGGTACGCAGACGCCGGTATCCGGTAAACAGCTCATCGCGACGGTCACTTTCAAGGCCAAAGCCGCGGGAACCGTCCAGATCGCCTTCGTAACTGGAACCGGGATGATCAGGTCCACGGATAATACGGCCGAACCATCAGTTAACACTGGCGCCGCTTATACTATCAACGCCGTCGCGTCCTCCGGTTCGAGTAGCGGATCTACCTCCGGCTCCGGTACCACCACCAAACCAAAGACAACATCCAATACGACTACCACCAAGCTCACTCCACCCAAAAGCGTAACCAACGCGGCCAGCGGCAACGCCACCTCGCCGGTGACGACGCCGTTAGATACCACGCCGCCGGTAATTTCGGGCATTCAGGTTACTAACGCTACCGAAAATTCGGCGACTGTCAGCTGGACTACTTCCGAGCCGGCCACTTCCGAAGTCGATTACGGCCTCGATACCCAGTACATATTGACTAAAAGTGACGCTCAGCTGACTACCAGCCATACCGTCACCTTGGACCCTAGCCAGTTAGTGGCTCATAAGAAATATCACTTCATCGTCGCCAGCTCCGACGCCGCCGGCAATCGCGCCGTCAGCGACGATAACACCTTCAGCACCGGCGGAATACAGATAACCGCTACCGAAGTCGCCGTCGGCGCCGGCGGCGCGGCCGTGCTGGGCGCGGGCGCCTGGTTCGCCGCGGCCGGTGGACTTAAACTGGGCGCCGGCGGCGCGGCCGCCGCCAAAGCCGCGGCCGGCGGTCTGTTCGTCGGTTCCAGCCAGCCGATCATCTCCGGCCGCAACGCGCCGCCTTCACCGGACAACATGCCCAACAACGTTATCAAACCGGAAGACGATGACCCGACCGTCATAAGCCCGACTAAACCGGGCAATTAATACGTATGCGCCGGGCGCGCTTTTCCAATGTTCGACTCCTCGCTTTCGCAGGGGTCTTCGCCCTAATCGGCGCCATCATCTTGATCAAGACCCTGGCCGCCCCCAACCCTAACCTGTCTGGTGATCTTAATAATGACAATACCGTCAATATCACCGATCTATCCATCCTGCTATCTGATTACAATACCTCCAACTCAGCCGCCGACATCAACTCAGACGGTACCGTCAACGTATTGGATCTGTCGACACTGCTTAGTAATTACGGCAAGAGCTATACGCCGACCAGCGACATCAACGTGCTCACCCAGTTCGGTAGCAGTGACAGCGCCATCAGGAGCGCTATCAGCGCCGCCCAATCGCAGGGCAAGGGGTTATACTTCCCGGCGGCGACTTACAATTACAGCTCCAAACTGACTTTCAGCGGACTCAAAGTGCATGGCGATGGCGATACCACGGTCTTTCTGGCGGCCACTAAGTCCAGCATGGCCCTGACCGTCGACGGTAACGGAACGGAGCTCCGTTCGTTGAAAATAAGCTGTCCACAGTGCGAACTGCCTAGCGGCCCACCAACCGCTGCCCGACTCAGCTCAGATGATTCCAGCGGAGTACTCATACGGTCGACAGCCACAAATTTCGTCGTGGATCACGTAACGGTCGACCGGGCAGGCTCGGCTGGCATTCTCAACGGCGGCGGCAGTTACGGCAAAATTACCAACAATCACATCCTCAACACTTTAGCGGACGGCATCCACAATACCAGAGGCGCCAATAATATCGAGGTAGCTTATAACAACTTGTATAACGTTGGCGATGATATGTTCGCGGTTGTCAGTTATCAGTCGGATGGTAAAATCAGCCACGACATCAAAATTCACGACAACATCGGGGATACTCAGCCGTGGGGACGGGGGGCTACAGTCGTGGGAGGCGACAAGGTGGATATCTACAACAACACTATTAGCCATACTTACGGCGCCGCGATTTACGTAATGGCGGAGGGCGACACTTATAACACTTATGGAGACAGCAATATAACCATCAGCAACAACACCGTCCGAAGCCCGGATCAGGGGAATATCCATAACTGCAATATCCTGATCGGTACATACACTACCACTGAGACGACTACTAATGTCACTGGCGCCGGTAACAACCTGGACCGGGCCAAACTGGGTCTGCGCGTCAGCGGCAACTACTCCGGCGTCAATGTCGGCTGGTTCTATGGCAACTAAGGTCTTACCTCACGGTAAAGTTTAAGCTATAATTACTCCTTAGAATGAAGTTTGAGGCAGGCAAACGGCGCAAGCCTATTGAGTATGAGAAGGATCTTGTCAGATACTGGCAGGAAAATAAGATATTTGAGAAATCCGTAGATCAGCGTCCGGCGGCGAACAGCTACGTATTTTACGATGGGCCGCCGTTCCTAACCGGCCTGCCGCATCATGGCTCTCTGTTATCGAGCATAGTCAAAGACGCCGTGCCGCGCTACCAGACCATGAAAGGCAAGCGGGTGGAGCGGGTCTGGGGCTGGGATACCCACGGCCTACCGGCCGAGGTGGCTACCGAGAAGAAATTAGGCATCCATGACCGCCGCGACATCGGCACCAAAATCTCCTTAGAGGATTACATCAACGCCACCCGCGCCAATATGGTCCAGACCAGCAACGAGTGGGAAGACACCATCGCCCGCATCGGCCGCTGGGTGGACTTCAAAGGCGCTTATAAGACCATGGACAAGGACTATATGGAGTCGGTCTGGTGGGCTTTTAAGAAGTTATACGATGATGGCAAGATTTACGAGGGTGAGAAAGTCCTGCTTTACTGTACCCGCGACGCCACGCCGATCGCCAAGGCCGAAGTGGCTATGGACAACAGCTACCAGGACGTTACCGACCCGAGCGTTTACGTGAAACTGAAGCTAACCAATAAATCAGCTAGAGAACTCAAGCAAGGGCACGGTTTGGATGCAGAGCCAGGAAGCGGCGAGGAACGCAACGAGGTGTACGAGAATGTACAGCGAGTGAGTACCGCAGCCGCTGACGAAGCTATGCGCCAAAAGGCTCAGCGGGCTGGTGGCTCGGCCGACAGGCAGGCTGAGCCGGCCGTGTTCTTGCTAGCTTGGACGACCACGCCCTGGACCCTGCCGGCCAACACCGCCGCGGCCGTCAACGACAAGCTGGATTATGTGGAAGTCGAGCTGGACGGGCAGCACCTCATACTGGCCGAGGCGCTGGTCGCCAAAGCCCTAACTGACGAGAAGCACCAACCATTGAACTATAAAGTTGTTCAAAAAATCAAGGGTAAAGAGCTTGTCGGCAAGCATTACGAACCGCTGTTCGCTAACAGGGGTGAAAACGCCCATAAAGTCTGGTCAGCGCCCTATGTCACGACCGAGGAAGGCACCGGCATCGTGCACCTGGCGCCGGCTTACGGCGAAGAAGACTACGAGCTGGCCAAAGACGAGAAATTCCCGATAATCAGCGTGATTGACGACAGCGGTTTTTATACGGAAGGCGACTGGAAGGGCCAGCTGGTCTGGGACGTCAACAAAGACATCGCCAAGACTCTGCATGAGCGTGGGGACGTCTGGAAAATCGAATATATCCGCCACAGTTACCCCCACTGCCACCGCTGCGGCACGCCGCTGATGTACCGGGCCCACCCCAGCTGGTTCATGGACGTCGATGGTCAGCGACAGCTGATGCTGGAGCAAAACGGCAATATCAACTGGTTCCCGGCCCACTTTAAACAGGGGCGATTCGCCAAGAACGTCGAGCAGGCTCCGGATTGGAACTTGAGCCGCGACCGCTTCTGGGCCACCGCGCTGCCGGTGTGGAAAGGCAAGGATAAGGACGGCAAAGAACATATCAAGGTCGTCGGCAGCTACGCCGAATTAAAAGAATTATCAGGGGTCGAGCTGGAAGATTATCACCGGCCGTGGATCGATGGAGTGAAGTTCAAAATCGACGGCGTCAACTACGAACGTATCGATAAGGTGATGGACAGCTGGTTCGAGGCCGGCTCCATGCCGTTCGCCCAGTTCCATTACCCGTTCGAGAACGCCGAGAAGTTCGAACAGAACTTCCCGGGCGACTTCATCGCCGAGTATGTCGGACAGGTAAGGGCCTGGTTCTACTACTTGCACGTTCTAAGCGTCGGCCTGTTCGGCGTCAATTCCTTCAAGAATGTCATCGTCACCGGTACGATCGCCGGCAACGATGGCCGTAAAATGAGTAAGAACTTCGGTAATTACACCGACCCTAACGAGCTGATGGACCAATACAGCGCCGACGCGCTGCGTTTTTTGTTCCTAAGCTCGCCGCTGTTAAACGGTGAAGACTTCGCCCTTAAGGACAAGGACGTGTCAGATGTGCACCGCAAGCTGCAGATGGTCTGGAACATGTTCGATTTCTTCACTCTGTACGCGTCAGTAGACGGCTGGGAGTGGGACGGCCAGCTGGAAGACCCGTATCCGGAGCTGACCCACCCGCTGGACCAGTGGATCGTCAGCCGGGCGCACGAACTGACGGCTCAGATGACAGCCGATTTGGACCGATACGACCTGCCCAACGCCCTCAAAGGGCTATTGCCATTCATCGATGACGCCAGCAACTGGTATATCCGTCGCAGCCGCAAGCGTTTCTGGAAAAGCGAGAACGACACCGACAAGAACATGGCCTACAAGACCCTACATTACGTCCTAGTCCGCTTAAGCTTGGTTTTAGCTCCCATTACGCCATTTCTGGCCGAAGAGCTGTTCCGCGGCCTTACAGAGCGTGAGAGCGTGCATCTATGCGACTGGCCGCCCGCCGGCCACGTGAACGGCATCATAATCCGCGAAATGGCCGCTATACGAGAAGCTATCACCCAGGGTTTAGCTCAGAGAGCAAGCGCTTCTATCAAGGTGCGTCAACCACTGTTATCTGTTAAAATCGCGGCCAGTCTGGATCTCAAACCAGAACTTCTGGAAATCATAAAAGAAGAACTGAATGTAAAAAACGTATCAATATCTCAAAAATCAGCAGCAATTATCGCTTCTGGTGGAACACAGAATATTGAGGCTACGTTGGATACCAAAATAACAGATGAGCTTGAAAGGGAAGGGCTGGCGCGCGAACTGATCCGGCATATCCAGAACGCCCGCAAGACCGCCGGACTAAATGTAGACGACCGTATCAGCCTTAAGGTGGAAAGTGAATCCTCAGAAGTGAACCGGGCCTT
>Ga0105238_10001974_pt1 | contig 20667 bp, 26 predicted proteins | sample KBSC34metaG_FD_81526 | JGI IMG/M metagenome (GOLD analysis project Ga0105238, IMG submission 81526) | Corn rhizosphere microbial communities from Kellogg Biological Station, Michigan, USA - KBS C3-4 metaG | ecosystem: Host-associated > Plants > Roots > Rhizosphere > Soil | place: Michigan, USA... | reverse complement strand
GGCCATCAAATCATAGCTCATGTCGCCGGAAGGATGCGGAAACACTACATCCGCCTTGTTCCCGGAGACCGCGTTAAGGTAGAATTGACTCCTTACGATCTGACGAAGGGTCGGATAACTTACCGCGAGAATTAATAATCAACTTTAAGGCAGTGTGTCGCCCCAAATAAGGAGAGATCCGCATGAAAGTGCGTGCCAGCGTAAAGAAAATCAGTCCGGATGACAAGATAGTGCGCCGTAAAGGCCGCGTCTATGTCATCAACAAAATGAAGCCTAAGCACAAGCAGAGGCAAGGTTAATCTATGGCTAGAATCAGCGGTGTGACCATTCCGGATAACAAGCAGGTGCAGATAGCGCTGACTTATATTTATGGCGTGGGTCCTAAGATAAGCGCGGATATCCTTACTGAAGCTAAAATCGAGCCCACAGTGCGGGTTAAGAACCTGAATGACGGAGAAATCGGTAAGATCCAGGACATCATCAACGCCAACTACACCATAGAAGGTGAATTACAGCGAGTGGTTAACGGCAATATCAAGCGCTTGCGCGACATCAACGCTTACCGGGGTCTGCGGCACAAGAACAACCTGCCCAGCCGCGGTCAGCGCACCAAAACCAACGCCCGCACCCGTCGCGGCAAGAAGATGACGGTTGGCGGCACGGCGAAGAAGGCGCCAAGTAAGACCTAAGGTATCTGATATGGCAGAAGCTAAAGTAGAAGAGAAAGAGAATCTGGAAGCCACGCAGGCCGAGGGCGCCGAACAAGCGACTCCGGCTGAGGACGTCGCTCCGGCGACCGCGCCCAAGCGCCGCAAGAACAAGCGGACCGTCACGGAAGGTCATATACATGTCTTGGCTACTTTTAATAACACGATCATCACCGTCACGGACACTAAGGGTAATACGCTGAGTACGGCCAGCGCCGGCGCCAGCGGCTTCCGCGGCAGCAAGAAGGGCACGGCCTACGCCGCCCAGGTGGCCGCCGAGAAGGCCATAGAGACCGCCAAACAGGGTTACGGCCTGACCAAAGCCGATGTATTCGTAAAAGGGGTCGGCATGGGTCGCGACGCGGCGGTGCGCACCCTGATAAACCAGCGCATCCAGATAGAGAACATCAAAGATGTGACCGGCATCCCGCACGGCGGCGTACGCCCCAGAAAGCCGAAGAGGAACTAAGCCATGGCTAGAGAATCACGACCCATCGTCAAGCTGTCCCGTCGCGAAGGTTACGCTCTCCACCCCAAGGCCCACAAGGCTTTGGTCAAGCGCAGCGGGCCGCCGGGCCAGCAAGGCACGTATTCCGGCCGGACCAAGTCCAGCCAGTACAGCCTCCAGCTGCGCGAAAAGCAGAAGGTAAAACGGCTTTACGGTTTGCTGGAGCGTCAGTTCAGAAAACTTATGGATGAAGCCAGCCGCACCAAAGGCCAATCCGGCACCACTTTGCTGGAATTCCTGGAACGGCGCATGGACAACGTGATTTACCGCGCCGGCTTCGCGCCCAGCCGCAACGCCGCCCGCCAGTTGGCCACCCACGGCCACTTCACGCTTAACGGCAAGCGGGTGGACGTACCCAGCATCCGCCTAAAGCCCGGCGACAAGCTGGTCCTGCGTGATGCCAGCAAGAAGAACGAGTATTTCAAGCAGATCGAAGAACTAAGCCCGGCCCCTGGCAATATCGCCAGTTGGCTGAAGGTCAACCGCAAGCAATTTTCCGTCGAAGTTACCGGCACTCCAGCGCGTGATGATGCCGAGCCCGATATCAAAGAACAACTAATCGTAGAGTACTACTCGCGCTAGTACAGAAGATAGGAGACTAATAATGAGTAAACTAATCCAAGCGCCGGCCCTAGCCAACGTGACCGACCACGGCGCCACCAGCGCCACGTTCGCCATCGAGCCGCTGCACCCAGGTTATGGGATGACGCTGGGCAACAGCCTGCGCCGCGTGCTTTTAAGCAGTATCGCCGGCGCCGCGATCACGGGCTTTAGGATCAACGGCATCAGCCACGAATTCACCACCGTCAAAGGCGTGAAGGAGGATGTGGTGGCCATCATGCTGAACCTAAAGAACATCCGCTTCAAAGTGTTCAGCGACGAGCCCCAGACGCTGCGCCTGACCAAAAAGGGCAAAGGCGTGATCAAAGCCAAAGACATCGAGCTGAACGCCGATGTAGAGTTGGTAAACCCAGACCAGGTTATCTGTACTGTCGATGACGATAAGGCTTCCGTAAGCATGGAAATAACAGTGGAAACCGGCCGTGGCTACCGCGCGCTGGACGAAACCGGCAGTGGTCGGACTATCAGCGATATGATAATGCTGGACGCGCTGTTCACACCTGTTCTGCGCGTTCGATATAAGGTTGAGAACACCCGCGTCGGCCAACGCACCGACCTGGACCGGTTGCTTTTGACCGTAGATACAGACGGTTCTATCACCCCGCGCGACGCTTTCGAGGAAGCCGCGGCTATCCTGGTCAGCCAGTACACGGCTTTAGCCGGTCAGACACGAGTGGAATCGACGCCTAGCCCGCGGGCCGAAGGCGCCGAGGGCGGCATGGAGACCGATGGAGATGAGCCGGCCGAGCTGATGACTTCTATCGAAGACCTGAATCTGAGCGCCCGTACTACCAACGCGCTGATCAATAACGACATCCACACTATCAAGGACCTGCTAAGCCTGTCAGAGGCCGAACTACGTGATTTAAAAGGTTTTGGCAACAAAGCTTTAGACGAAGTCAAAGAAAAGATGGCGGAACTGGAGCTTTAGGAGAAACTATGCATCGCCACGGATATCAAGGAAGGAAATTCGGCCGCGAAACCGACCAGCGCCGGGCTCTGATAAGGGGCTTGGCCGATTCGCTGGTACTGCGCGAATCCATCGAAACCACCTTGCCCAAGGCCAAGGAGGTGCTGACATACACCGAAAAGTTGATAACCAAGGCCAAAAAAGGCGGCCTGCACAACCGGCGCCAGGTCATCGCCGGCCTGCAGACTTTGGAAGCCGCCCATAAACTGGTTGATGACGTCGCCCCGAAGCTTGGCGGACGCCCCAGCGGCCATTTACGAATAGAGAAGACCGATCTGCGCCGCGGTGACGCCGCCCAGATGGCTCGGGTCAGTTTCGTAGACGATCTAAGCAAGGCGGCTCCTAAGCCGGCAAAGACCGAAACCGCAGCTAAGCCGGCCAAACCAGCCGCTGCCAAGCCGGCCACCCGCCCGCCGCGCGCTAAGACCGCTAAGAAGGAGGCTAAATAATGAAGACCTATAGTCAGAAACCTACCGAAGTCACCCGCAAGTGGTACGTGATAGACGCCTCGACCGCGCCTTTGGGCCGGGTTTCTACGACCGCGGCCAGTCTGTTGCTTGGCAAAGGCAAAACTACCGTCACATCGCATGTGGACGGCGGCGATTACGTGGTCATCATCAATGCCGACAACCTGGTGGCTACCGGCAAGAAAGACTCGGATAAGGTGTATTATCGCCACAGCCACTATCCCGGCGGCCTATACTCGCGCACTCTTACCGAACAGAAGCAGCTGGACTCGACCAAAATCTTATATAAGGCCATCCGCGGCATGCTGCCGGACAATAAGCTGCGGGAAGGTCGCCTGGACCGTCTCAAGATTTACGCCGGCGCCGACCATAACCATAACGCCCAGCAGCCCAAGGCGATATCTGTGAAAGGATCCAAGTAATGGCAACCAGTAATTATTTCTACGGCTTAGGCCGCCGCAAAAGCGCCACCGCCCGCGTGCGGGTTTTATCCGGCAAGGGTGAGTTTAAGATAAACGAACAGGTAGCCGCCGACTACTTTGACGGCAGCAAAAGTCTATTTTCAGAATTGCTGAAGCCTTTCCACGCGTTGGAACTGGACCCGGAAAAATACAATGTCAGCGCCAAGGTCGCCGGCGGCGGCCACGCCAGCCAGGTGGACGCCATCCGACTGGGCATCGCCAAGGCTTTGGTGGAAATCAACGAGGATTTCCGCGGCACGCTTCGCCGCGCCGAACTGCTGGGCCGCGACCCGCGCGAAAAAGAGCGCAAGAAATTCGGCTTAAAGGGCGCCCGCAAACAGCGTCAGTTCACCAAGCGTTAAACTTATCACCGCTCCGAAAGGGGCGGTTTTAAGATATAATCACTATCATGGCAAAAGAAGTAATCCTAACCGGTATCAGGGCCAATAACGACCTTCATATAGGCAACTATTTCGGGGCCTTATTGCCGATGGTCGATATGGCAAAAAACAGATCTGAGAACTATCAGGTAAATCTGTTCGTGCCCGACCTGCACAGTTTTACGACGCCGATAGACCACAGCCAGCTGCAAGCGCAGGTGATGCATAATTTAAAGATTTTCGCGGCCGCCGGACTGCCATTGGATAACCCGGATATCCATATCTACCGCCAAAGTTATATCCCGGCCCATAGCGAACTGACTTGGATCTTAGATTGTTTCACCGGTTTCGGCGAGATGAGCCGCATGACCCAGTTCAAGGATCGTTCGGCTAAACTCGGCAATGACAGGGTAAGCGTCGGCGTATTCAATTATCCGGTGCTGATGGCGGCGGACATTCTTCTCTACGGCGCCAAATACGTGCCGGTGGGCGATGACCAAAGCCAACATCTGGAGTTTACCCGTGATATCGCCCAAAGACTGAATACTCAGTTCAGCCAGGAATTATTTACTATCCCCGAGCCGGTGGTCAAGCAGCATGAATTTTTCGGCAAGGACCAGGGTCTGCGCATCAAGGATTTATCCGATCCTAAGAAGAAGATGAGCAAGAGCGACGACAGCGGCAAAGGTATCATATTCATGGGCGACGACCCCGAAGAAGCCGCCAAGAAGATAATGAGCGCTACAACTGATAGTTTTACGGACGGAATCAAGGACGACCCTAAAGAACGGCCCGGCGTGGCCAACCTGCTGCAGATTTACGAATTACTGAAAGGTGATAAGCAAGAAGCGCTGGAATCATCTAACTACGCCGAGCTTAAGACCAAAGTAGCCGATGCCGTCAAGGAGTTCCTTAGGAGCTTCCAAGAGCAGATGTCCCAAGTTGACGAACAGGCTATCTTAAGCAGGCTCCGGGACGATGAGACAGCCATGAAGACCGTAGCCAACGAACGCTTGCATAAAGTCCAGCAAGCTGTCGGGCTGCGCCCAAACTGAAGTAGAATAGATATATGAAAGAGTTCGAGGTCACGACGGCCGATATCGGCACGCGAGCCGACGTTTTCGTCGCGGCCAATTATCCGCAATTCACTCGCTCTTCGCTCGAGGGATTATTCGATAAAGACATGGTCCTGATAAACGGCTCTCCGGTAAAGCCTTCGCACAAGATAAGAAAAGACGAAAAAGTCGTGGTGGACGAAGAACTTATCAGGCGCCAGCCGGAAGCTATAGATCTGCCGGTAATATATGAAGACGACGATGTGACGGTGATAGATAAGCCGGCAGGGGTGCTCACTCATTCCAAAGGAGCTTTGAACCAGGAACCGACGATAGCCAGTTTTATTACATCGAGGCTCAAAGGCGGTATGGAGGGCAATCGGGCCGGCATCGTACATCGTCTGGACCGCCCGACCAGCGGCGTGATCATTACCGGGAAATCAGAAACAGCGGTCAAGCACCTGCAAAAACAGTTCTCCCAGCGTAAAACCAAAAAACGCTACCTGGCCATAGTCGAAGGTATCCCTGAACCAGCCGAAGCGGTCATCGACGCTCCGCTGCTGCGTAACCCCCGCAAACCGCAGACATTCATGGTAGACAGAGCCGGTAAGCAAGCGCTGACGCGTTACGAACTTATAAAAACTTTCGAAAAAGATAAGAAGACCTATGCTTTGGTGAACCTGACGCCGCAGACCGGCCGCACCCATCAGCTGCGCGTCCATATGGCCTACATCGGCCACCCGATTGTCGGCGACAGGGTTTATGGTAAAGGTGACGGTAATCTGATGCTGCACGCCGCCTCGCTGGAACTGACCTTGCCGGATAAGCGGCGGAAAGTCTTTGAATCACGAACACCTCGCAGGATCAGGGATTTCGCCGGATTATGACCACCGACAAGCTGTTGCACGAACAAACCGAAGCCCAGATAGACGCTTTTGTAAACAATCCGGCCCACAGCCTACTTATTTACGGCCCAGCCGGCAGCGGCAAGATGTTTCTGGCTAGGTACATCTCAGCCAGCCTGATGGCCGTGGACATCGATAGATTAGACGACCAGCCGCATTTTACGGTTTTAGGCCGACCCGAGGGCAAGCAGGAGATACCGATTGACAGCGTGCGCCAGATCATAAAGAAACTAGCTTTAAAGACGGCCGGCCGGAAGCGGATAGTCATCATCGAAGACGCCCATGTATTAAGCGAAGAAGCCCAGAACGCGCTGTTAAAAAGCATCGAAGAGCCGCCGCCGGATACTCACTTCATACTGACCGTTCCTGCCGTCTCGTTGCTACTGCCCACAATCACGTCGCGGTCGCGCAAATTGCCGGTCAAACCGGTGAGTCTGGAAAAGTCCTTGGAGTTTTTTGGGAACGATAACCGGCCGGATAAGATAACCGGGGCGTGGAACCTGAGCCGCGGTTCGGTCGGACTGCTTAGCGCGCTGCTTAACGACGACAATGAGCATCCGTTAAAGACCGCGGTCGAGCAGGCTAAGCTTTTCGTGCGCATGAACAAATATGAAAGAGCGATCTTTTTAGATAAGATAAGCCCCGATAAGAACGCGTACTCGACGTTTTTAGACGCGCTGGACAGATTATTGTCCGCCTTGGCGACATCCTCTATATCATCCGAAAAGCCGGCCCAGACGGCCCGCATACTACTCTCCAGGAAACTTATAAACGGAGCTATACAGAATCTCTCGGCAAACGTATCCCCCCGGCTGATAAGTCTGCGTCTGGCCCAGGGACTGACCATATAAGCGCTTTACTGATATAATATCGCTTGATGTACGCAATAGCGTTATTGATTTTGTTCGCTTACGTGGTTTATCGCCACGGTAAAAACACAGAACTGGAAATGGTAATCATTCCTAGGCGGATTGGCGACCGCTTGACCCGACTGTGGGAGATAGCCCACCACGGCATGAGCGAGAACCGCTTTTTAAGGGCCGAAAAGGCGCTTCTGACTATCTTGAAGATCGACGAAAAGAACGCCGCGGCTTATAACCGTTTAGGTATTCTTTACGCTAAACAAAGGGAATATAAGGACGCCATAGATTGCTTTGAGATCGCCAGCAGCATCGAACCCAGCGCGTCCAGCCTGCATAACCTGGGACTGATTTATTACGAGACCGAAAACTATGAAAAGGCGGCTACCGCTTTCGAAGAAGCTCTGAAACTGGAAGATGGCTTAGCCGCCCGGCATATAGCCTACGCCAAGGTGCTGGAAAAACTGGGCAACGACAAACTGATGCTGCAGGAACTGGAGAAATCAGTGGAGCTTGAGCCCAGTCGCGAGGCCTACGGCCTGCTGGCGAGGGCATATGAAGCCCAAGGCATGGAAACCGAGGCCAAGAAGATCCAAAGAAGCCTGGAGAAGTCAGCCTTGCCGGCCGGACAGCCAAAGCGCGTGCTGCGTCCTAAGCGGGTTGTTATCTAACCCCTCATTTGTTAGAATTACCTCTGTTCCGCCACCTTAGCTCAGCTGGCCAGAGCAACGGTTTTGTAAACCGTGGGTCATCGGTTCGAATCCGATAGGTGGCTCCACGGTCATTCACAAGTCTGCAGGGATACTCAAGCGGCCAACGAGGGCTGACTGTAAATCAGCTGGCATTCGCCTACGGGGGTTCGAATCCCTCTCCCTGCACCAAAATTATAGATAGGCATTATGGAAATTATAGTAGGGAGTAAAAATGAGCCGAAAAGGCAGGCCGTTGAAAGGGCTTTTTCAAAGGTATTCCCAAATCAGACGCTCCAGATACAGACCGTCGAGACTGATTCGGGCGTCTCAAGCCATCCCTTAAGTGGTTCAGAGTCGCTGCAAGGCGCGCTAAATAGGATGGAGCAGGCCTATCTGTCCAGACCCGAGGCGGATTATTTCGCGGGCATAGAAGGCGGACTGTTGGAAGTGGACGGACGTGCGCGGGAACTGGGCTGGGTAGCCATAAAAAATAACATCGGTCAGACTCATATCGGCTTGAGCGCTGGCATTGAGCTTAGCGGCAAGCTATTAGAGGCAGTAAAGAATGGCCACGAGCTCAGTCGTGTACTTCACGAAAACCACGGACTTAAGGATGTAGGCAAGGCGAACGGGTTCTATGGATTGACTACCGACGATCTGATTACAAGGGTAGATGCTTATGCGGACGCCGTCGTGTTCGCCCTCGCTCCATTTTTGAAGCAGGATTACTTTAACTGATGATGATCGACAGATTCAAGGAACTCGTCGAGCAGGCCAGAAAGATATTGGTTATTACTCATGTGGGGCCCGATCCGGACGCTTTTACGTCATTGCTGCTGATGGGCACAACCCTTAAGGCTAACTACCCGGACAAGCAGGTGATGATGAGCAGCGAGGAGCAGACCGGCGACCTATCTCCTTTAAGCGGCTATCAGGATATCCAGCTGCAGAGGCTGGAAAAAGCCGTGGATGATTTCGAACCGGAACTTATAATCATGGTCGACTCCATGAACTTCAAACGCTGCACGCGCAAAGATGCCGACGCGGTGTCGAAAAAGGTGAAAGATCGCGGCATAAAGACCGTCATTATCGATCATCACGAACCGGTAGCCGTCGAAGATAATGACGTTTATATAAATAATGACGGACCGGCGGCGGTTCAAGAGGTATACGAGCTGCTCTTCCATCAGATTAAACTTAAGAAACCCCAAGGATACGCCATGACAACCATGCTGGGGCTTTATTCTGACAGTGGGGGGTTCATTAATAAGAACTCGAGATTTAATGACACGATGGACCTCGCCAAAGAGCTGACAGCGGCCGGCGCCAATCTGGAAGAGGTCAACAACCTGCTTAATCGACACAGCTTGGACGAGATGAGCGCCATCGGTGAACTGTCCAGGAACCTGACCTTTGAGGACGATTATAACTATAGTTACATCAGCGATGAATTTACTAAAAGTTGGGAAAATGAAGGCAAGGACTTCGAAGAGCTGAAGCTGGCTGTATCAACCTTCGTAAATCAGTATATTCGCAATGTCGGTGAGCGCCGCTGGGGCTTCGTCTTATACAAGGATCTGGCCGCCGGCGATTCCATCTACGGCGCGTCCTTCCGGTCAATAAGCGGCGCTAAGAACGTGGCGGAGATCGCCAAACTCTTGGGAGGCGGTGGCCATATTCCGGCCGCCGGCGCCAAGTTCACGGCCGACTCGGCGCACGACGCGTTGGAACGGGTCAAGTCGGCTATCGCCTCCAGCTAGTCTTAGCCTGTTAAGTCTTGTAAAATATAACCTGTTGTTTAAGCCCATATGCCGTGATAGCTCAGTGGTAGAGCACCTCCATGGTAAGGAGGGGGTCCCGGGTTCAAGTCCCGGTCACGGCTCCAAAACGCTCCATATGGTGTTCTTGGAACAAAAGCGGACGCTATTTGTGAGAATTATTACAATGTATACGTGAGCTAGGATACAGCGGACATATAAGCTCTAGTATTAAATAAGGGTATGCTTGATTAGCCCGGACCAATTTTAGGCATCAAGCATGAACGCTGCGGGATGTGGAGACGCAGCGTTCTTCTTTTTGTCAGACTATTGAATGAGCCTGCCATATCTGTTAAAATCTACTAGCTATGGCAAAAAAAGGCGAGAAAAGGCGAATCATCGGTCTGACATGCGAAGCATGTAAGCAGCGCCATTATTATACGCAGAAAAACACCATGAATACTCCGGATAAAGTGGAGCTTATGAAGTATTGCCCGGTTAAACGGGTCATGGCGAAACAGGTGGAAACCAAGAAGAACCTCGGTCGCAACGAGGTCAAACCACGACGTTAATCAAGCGTCTTTAAAAGTGTCTCAGCCAGAGTCGAATGGCTCCAAACCAGCGGCGAAACGCCTAATCCGAAACCGGTGTTGGGGTCAACCTGCTCGGCCAACATGCCACTATGGCCGGCTCGCTCAATGACCCAGTCGATAAGTTCGTAGGCCTTCTCTTTTTTGCCGTCCGCCAGGTAATATTGCGCCAGCCAAAGCGTACATATCATCCACGGGTTGCCGATCTTTGTCGGATCGGCTAAGAAATAATCGTCGTGCTGATAACGCGGCACGCCGCCTATCGGGTTGCTATTTAAGAGCTTCTCTTCGACCAGTCCCGCGGTAGCGGCTAAGTTATGATTTGAAGGTGAAGGGTCACAGATGAACATGCCGAAGAATGAAGAAGCGTCCACCGTATCATCGAATTCCTGGCTGCCATCGGGCTTAAGCAGATTGCTCTTGCGCAGCGCCGCCGATCCGTGACGGAGCAGCAATTTTGACCCGGAACGGATGCGCGCGGCGGCATCTATCCATTTTTTTTGGTCGTCATACTTATTGAAACGCTCGGCTATCTTAGCGCCGGCCTCTAAGGCGGCGATGGTAACGAACACGGTATAAGTGAATGTCGCGAACTTCTGCTCCCACAGATCATAACTGGCGTGCGGCAGATCGGTCTGATCATCGATGAAGCGGGCCATGAAATCACAGCAACGTTTGACCAACTGCTGATAGTTGGCCCGGACGAAGTCCTCGTCATTAGTTACGTGCAGATACTTGGCCAGAGCGAAAATGACTATGGCGGTCTCGTCTTCTTGGATGGGCAGCTCCGGATGATTGAGGTGCAGCTGCGGATGCCAAGTACTGCCGATAGCCCGGTCGGGCTGGTATTTATGCTTCATATAGCCGTCGTCATCCATGGTATCGATACAGAATTGAAAGAATTTCCGAGGCTCGTCACGGTAACCGAGTAAAATCAGCGGCATCAGGGCGAAGGCGCCGTCTCGTGGCCAGACGTAGCTGTAATAATCGCGGCCGTAATTGTAAATCGAAGAATCACAGCTGGCGATGATGCCACCGTGGTTATCGATGTGGGATTTGACGACCAGCAGCGATTTCTTAAACATCGGTCGGTACTTATCGGGCAGTTTGTCGGCCGCCGCCCGGGCCGGGCCTAACCACTCGGCGAAAGATTGCCGAGTGCTTTCCATACGGGCCTGCAGCCCCTTTTCTTTGACGGCGTTATGTATCTGTTCGGCGTCATGCTGTGAATCGCAGGCCACTACCCAGTAGTGGGCTTCGGCTGATGTATCGGCTGACAGTTCAAAACGCAGACGCATCACCGAATCAACACCTCCATGCTCCACCAGCCCGCCGCCCAACTCGCCATCCTCGGCATCCTTGAAGGTGCCTTCCTTGCCTTCGATGCCGTAGTTGCCGACCGCGAACTGATCGAACGGATTGCCGTCCTTATCCTGGCAATAGATGAGCAGACTGGCCCAGCCCTTGTAATCGAGCAGATAATTACCGGTCGGCACATATAGCGCCGTGTCGCTGCGGCCGGCCCGGGAAATCTGGAAAGCCTGGTGCATGAATAACCTGATTTCCGCCTGGCCGCCAGTCTTGTTGCGAACCTCGATCCTGCGGAAAAACACCGGATAATGACTGTCCACGAAATCCTTGAAAAACAGTTCTACGCCCAGCTCGTCATTGGAAGCCGTGATCGTGCTGATCAAGGCGTCCTCTTCGAAGTCCATCTGGAATTGCCACGAATCATCATCCGTCCAGGAGAACTGACCGTTTACCCAGATCCCTACCTTGTGATTAAGCACCCGCGCCGACGTCAGGTTATCCAAGCCGACATACGGATAGTAAAAATCGTGGACGGTGCCGTGTTCGTTAAGACCTACCAGAATGTGGCCGTTGCTGAGGATCACCGGACGTGACATCAGTTAGCTCCCTCGGCTCGCATCACCCGCCAGTTAAGATCCTGGTAGACGTTCATGTAATTTAAAAAGGCGTCGTAAGGCGATTTATACGGGCTGAAATAAGCGTGGACATCACCGTCGCTGAACCACTTGGTGCACATGTAGTAGAAGTGGTCGCTGGCCTGCAGCCGGCGCCAATCGTCTATCAACCTCCAGTCGTTGGTGCGCATGACGCGGTCGCTGAGTTCGTAAACCGCGGCGATGGCCTCCTGCTGCATGGCGTTGCCCAGCCAGGCCGTCAGATCACGCTCGGTGTCGGCCCACGTGACTGTGTTGGGCGTGTCGATCTCGTCTTTGGGTTCAAGCTTCTCGGCCGCCTCGGACAGGCTGTAAAAGGTCTGGCCGTCGCGCTCCAGCCATTTGCCGGGCATGTCTTCCAGGAAATCGAAGATCCCGGTATCTTCCCATTGGTGTTCACCGAAAGTCTCGTAATCCATGAATAGGTTGAATACCTCTCCGTGGTGGGTGCCGTCGACCCAATGCAGGAATTTGTCCACGGTCAGCGGCCAGCCCTCCCAATCGCGATTGCCGAACCTGAAGGCGATATCGTCGCTGAGCCGATAATTCTTAAGCAGCAGTTTGATTTCTTTGGTGCCGGTCGGACGATAGGCGAAATTAGGCGACCGCCACCCAAGTACCGGGTCCCAGCCTTCGGATAAAATGCCCTTATATCCGGCTCCTTCGGCCCACTGGGCGAGGTGGTTGTTATAGGCCAGTTCGGTATTCCTGAATATCTGTGGCGTCAGGTTGAACAATCTTTGGATAGTTTCGGTATGCTGGCGGACTTGGCGCTCAAACTCATCTATGTCATAAAAAAATGCCAGGCTGTGGTAATAAGTTTCGGCCACGATTTCCAAACGGCCGGTAGCCGCTAACTCTTGAAAACTGAACAGAGCTTCCGGCGCCCACGCTTCCAGCTGTTCGAGTAGGGAACCGGTTATGGATAGATTCACTTTGAAATCAGGATATCTATGCAAAAGTTTTAGCAATATTCGGTTAGTCGGCAGATATGACTTGGCGGTGACTTTTCTCAGCACCTGGCCGTTGCTGTTGGGATCGCCATCGTCAGTATCGAAATAATTGTGGGTGTTGGCGGCATCGAACACCGAATAGCCACGCAGTCGCCAGGGTTGATGGGCGTGTAAGTACAGCGTCATCGCGCGACTCATACAGCCGCCTTAGCCACTTGATGGTAGCGTGTGATTATCTTATCGGCGGTCTGTTTCCAGCTTAATCTGTCGAACTCTTGTTTAGCATTAGTTGTCAGCACATCAAGCAGAGCCTGACTGCGTAGAGCCCCCGCTATCTTATCGGCCATCAAATCTATGTCCCAGAAATCGACTTTAAGACAGTTCTGCAGCACCTCGGCGGCTCCTGATTGATAGCTGATAAGGGAAGGGGTGCCGTAACCGGCGGCCTCGAACGGCGTCAAGCCGAAAGGCTCGGATACCGAAGGCATCACGAACAGATCGGCCACCGCGAAAGCGTCCCTCAGCTGCTTGCCGCGTTGGAAACCGGTAAAGATCACGTTTTTTGAGATACGATGCTGGGCCGACAGCGATATAAGCTCGTCACGTTGTTCGCCGTCGCCAACGATCATGAAGACGGTTTTAGGCTGGAGCTCAACAACCTTGGCAGCGGCCTGGATGAGATGGGTAAGACCTTTCTGCACTGTCAGCCTGCCCGCATTTACCACCACCCGCCACCCCTGGCGTCTTAAAAACTCAAGATAGGTATAGGCATTCTGGTCATCAAGCGACGCGAAGTCCGCCAGGTCCACGGAATTATGAGCGACTTCGATCTTTTCGGCGGGGATACCGTAATCTTCGACGATCATTCGTTTGGTACGTTCGCTAACAGTAAAAACATGGTCGGCTAAAAGCAGGGACTGGTCCTCGACTTCGCGTACGAAAGGGTTACCGGCATTACCACCCGCCCGATCGCGCTCGATGGAGTGCACGTGCAGTACGATCGGGCAACCTAACCGCTCTTTGAGCATCAAAGCCGCGCGGAAAGTCAGCCAGTCATGAGCATGGACCACATCGAACGAAAGCGTTTCGGCTAAGGACGATACGCGCAGCGCGTAAAGTTCCTGCTGGTCATGAAGGCTCAGATTGACCGAACTGCCATTCCGGCCGAACCAGGCGCTATCATAGACTCCCGGCAGATACCCGACCGGCAGTTTGCTGTCGGTAGCGCCAAGGACTTTCATGAAACCAAAATCCAGATCGATGCTGTAGGGCAGTATGAAATTGATGTCCGCGCCGCCGGCCGCCAGCGCTTTGGACAATTGTAAACATGCTACACCTAAGCCACCACTGTTATATGGCGGCAGTTCCCAGCCTAGCATCAGGATTTTCATTTTTTATTGAGGGACCTTTTTTAAACTGCTTCAGCTTAAATTATAGATGTATGACCCTGTAAGCACAACCCATTAGCGGACAGGACTACATCAAAAGGGCCGCTGCTATTTCAGGTATAAACCTTATCTGTTGGTTTATAATATGCTGGCAGGCTATAGGGGAGTAGCTCAGCTGGTAGAGTAGCGGTCTCCAAAACCGTTGGTCGCAGGTTCGAATCCTGTCTCCCCTGCCACGTAATTAAAACCGTGCAGGCCCGTAAGTCGTGATCACTTTATGAAAACTGATGTCGGTGGTAGTATTTTTAGAGTAAATTATGCCGAAAACTGAACTATCCAAACCAGTCCTTATATGTCTGTACGGCTATCCCGGCTCAGGTAAAAGCTACGTAGCCCGTAATCTTGCCTTGGAGGTACAGGCGGCGCAGGTCAATGCCGACCGCATCAGGAGCGAATTGTTCCAAAATCCAAGATACGACGCCCAGGAAAACGCCATTGTGACTCATCTGATGGACTACATATCAGAGGAGTTTCTCGGCGCCGGCGTAAGCGTGATATACGACACCAACGCCTTAAGGGCTTCGCAGCGACGCAGACTCAGAGAGCTGGCCCGCAAGCACAAAGCGCAGTATATGCTCATATGGATACAGGTGGATCTGGATACGGCGTTTTCCAGGACACAGGAGCGCGATCGTCGCACCATGGATGATAAATACGCCGAGCCCCAGACCAAGAACACTTTCGACAGGCAGCTATCCGGCATGCAGAACCCGGACGGCGAAGACTATATGGTCTTAAGCGGCAAACATTCATTCCAAACTCAGAAGAACCTGATTATCAACAAGCTATATCAACTGGGTCTACTGGGCAGTGAGTCGGTCCAGCACCGTGTCGCCAAACCCGGGTTAATCAATCTGGTACCTAATCCCCAGGCCGGCCGGGTCGATTTCCATCGGCGCAACATATCTATAAACTGATGAGTCAGAAATACGTGGACTTGCCTGGGATCGGCCGGGTACTTTTGGCCAAGCGACGTGGCAGTCGGAATCTGCGCCTCACCATCCGCAGCGACGGCGTCGTTCGGGTAGGATTGCCGGCCTGGGCGCCCTACGCCGCCGGTGTCAAATTCGCCCTGGAAAGAGTTGAGTGGATAAACTCCCACCTTAGCAAGTTGAAGCGCCCCGATTTAGTCACCGGACATCTGATTGGCAAATCGTTTCGATTGAGATTCGAACACGATGCCGCTCGGAAAACGGTAGCGACAAGGGTCAGCGCCGGACAAATCACTATAATTTCCCCTTACCCATCACACCACGATTCCAGCCAGGCCGCGGCAGTCAGGGCCAGCGAGCGGGCTCTCAAAAAGGATGCCGAGCGCTTATTGTCGATAAGACTGCGCGATTTAGCTAGCAAACACGGCTACAGTTTTCGAAGCTTCAAAGTCAAAAAATTGCGTTCCAGATGGGGCAGCTGCAGTAACCAGGCCGATATCACGCTTAACATCTATCTTATCCAATTGCCATGGCGGCTGATCGATTACGTGATAATGCACGAACTCACGCACACCAAACATCTTAACCATGGCGCAATATTCTGGAGCAGCCTGGAGTCAGCGCTGCCCGACGCCAAGAGTCTGCGCCGGGAGATCCATGAATACCGTCCGGACGTAATGGTCGAATAAAGCTATTGCCAACAGATATAACTTCGGTTATACTTGACAGCGATGAGCCTACATTATTGTAGGCTTTTATTGAGCCTAAGAGGAAAGTGAGCGAGACAAAGCAGGTGGCTAGGTCAGAGAATAATCGACGTCCGCGTATCCGAAAGAGCGCGCCGACGGTCAGGGAGAGGGTAGAAGCGGCCCGGGTTAAGAACGAGGCGGAAAAGCCTAGGCGCGCCCGGCGCGCCGTTTCGCAAGCCGCCAGACCGTTTAGGAAGTTGAGGCTCAGGGATCGGTCGTTCTTCAGGTATGTATCCGCGCCCTTTAGATTCTTAAAAAGAATCCTGAAGTGGCTGGTGCCGCGCTATTTCATTAACTCGTGGCGCGAACTCCGACAGGTGTACTGGCCCAACCGCCGCGAGACCTGGCGCCTTACACTGGCCGTATTCGTTTTCGCCATCATTTTCGGAGCCTTGATCGCAGGAGTAGATAAAGGACTCGACGAAGTATTCAAGAAAGTAGTTCTAAAGTAAAGGAAATCAGCAAGTGAGCAAACGTTACGATTCCAGCAAGCAATGGTACGCCATCCATACCTACAGCGGCTATGAAGAGAAAGTCGCCGAAAGCATCCGCCAGCGAGCGGAAAGCCTTGACATGGGCGACAAGATCTTTCAGGTCCTTGTACCTAAAGAAAAGATGATCGAGATCAAGAACGGGAAGCGCAAAGTGGTTGAAAAGCGGATCTTCCAAGGGTACGTGCTGGTAGAGATGAAGCTTAGCGAGGACGCTTGGTACATCGTGCGCAACACACCTAACGTCACCGGTTTCGTCGGCACCGGCACCGAGCCTACCCCGGTCAGCGCCGACGAGATATCCAAGATTATGAAACGCATGGGACGCGAGGAACCTAAACACAAGTTTGATTACCAGGTCGGCGAGGTGGTAAACATCGTGGACGGACCGTTCAAGGGTTTTGACGGAGCGATAAACGAGATCGATTCCCAAAAAGGCAAACTCAAAGTATTGGTCAACATGTTCGGTCGCGAAACCCCGGTCGAACTTGATGGTCTGCAGGTAAAGCGGGTATAGGAGACAATCATGGCACAGACTAAAGAAGTTAAAGCGACGCTTAAGATGAAAATCCGTGGCGGCCAAGCCAGCGCCGCGCCGCCGGTCGGCTCGACGCTCGGCCAGTACGGCGTCAATATGATGGACTTCATAAACCCATTCAACGAGCAGACTAAGGACCGGATGGGCCAAAGCGTTACGGTCCACATCAATATTTACGAAGACCGCTCCATGGATTGGCGAGTGGTCGGCACTCCAACCGATGAGCTGATCCTCTCCGCTCTGAAGATCGACAAAGGCTCCGGTGAACCCAATAAGACCAAAGTAGCTAAAAAACTCAGCCAAGCCCAGCTGACTGAGATTGCCGAGGCCAAAGCCATGGATATGAATGCCGAGGACATCGAGTCGGTTAAGAAAATGGTAGCCGGCACCGCCCGCAGTATGGGCGTGGAAATTGAGCAGTAATTTTAATTTAAATAAGTGGGAGGCGAATAAACCCGCCGTTTGACCACGAAAGGAAATACCATGGCGGAAGCCAAGAAAGCCAAAACTAAGAAAGAGGCCGAGCTGGTCGTCGAAACAGCACCGGTGGATAATCCGTCGGAAGCTAAGTTAGAAGTCGAAAATCTTGCCGCTGAACCGAATACAGCCACCGCCAAAGCCGGCAAACGCAGTCATAAAGCGATAGAAGAGGCCGAGGAGAAGCAGGCTAAGCAGGAGCGAAAGGCTAGCGCTAAGTCCGACGACGAAAGTCACAAGGTAAAACCCGCCAAACCCGCTCGCAGCAAAGCCGAGAGGGCCGGCAAAAAATACCGAGAATCTTTCAAACTGGTTGACAGGGATAAGACTTACAGTTTGGCCGACGCGCTCGAGCTAGCGGTGAAAACTTCGCCTGTCAAGTTTGACGCCTCGATTGAGCTCCATATAAATCTAGGGGTCGATCCGCGCCAGGCCGATCAGAACGTCCGCGATACCGTAGCCTTGCCCGCCGGGACCGGGAAAACCATGAAAATCGTGGTTTTGGCGGAAGCCGATGAAGCGGCCAATGCCAAGAAAGCCGGAGCTGACGCGGCCGGCGAAGACGAGGTCTTCGCCAAACTAGACAAAGAAGAACTGGATTTCGATATCCTGATCGCCACGCCATCGATGATGCCCAAGCTTGGCAAGTACGCCCGCTTGCTAGGGCCAAGAGGCTTAATGCCTAACCCAAAAAGCGGGACAGTGTCCGCCAACACCACCGAAGCCGTCCAGCAAGCCAAGGCCGGCCGCGTTGAGTATCGAGTCGATCAATCCGGGATCATCCACCTGGCTATCGGCAAGGCCAGCTTCAGTAAGGACCAGCTGCAGCAGAACGCCGATGCCGTGATGTCCAGCGTCCGGGCCGCCAAACCAGCCAGTCTCAAGGGTATCTACATCAAGAGTATATATGTCAGCTCGACCATGGGCCCCAGTATCCGCGCCGAGGCGTAGAAACGAACAATAGTACAACACATTCCGGCTTGTCTGGTCACTGGGCCGCGACTAAACTATGTATAAAGGAGCGCGAATGGGGGCGGTATACAGTAATTCCGAGATAAAAGCAGCGATAAAACAAGGACACATCGTGTGTCACCCGCTCAATGAAAAAAATATCGCCGGCAGCAGCGTAGACGTTACGTTGGGCGACTGGTTCTATCGTACAGAGCGGACCGGCAGCAGCGGATTCTATAACCCGTTCGATCAGAAGGATGTCGACCGTTACTTCGACGGCCCCTACCGGGCAGAGGTCCATTATAAATGGGCCAAAGCTAATGGCAGACAGCTTTTCGCGGGTATTCCCAGAAATCACTTGATAATCGTTCTGCGCCCAGGCGAAAGGATACTGGCTCATACACACGAGTTCATAGGTATCAAAGCTCCGGGCACCAGCACTTTACAAGCCCGCAGTACCTGGGGACGAAACGGCGTGGCGGTCTGTCTTGATGCCGGATGGGGCGACCCGGGATATATAAACCGTTGGACGCTTGAGGTTTACAACATGAACCAGCATGAAAGCATGGTGTTGCCCGTCGGAGAACGAATCGCCCAGATGGTGTTTTATGAAACCGGCCCGGTTGAAGGCGAATACAAGAAACTTAGTGGCAAATATCAGGCGGGGACCAGTGGCAATCTGGACAGATTAGTCGCCTCCTGGCGGCCGGAGCAGATGCTCCCGCGCGCCTATAAAGACACGAGGCTGACGCCGAAAACTATTCCCGGCCTTAAAGCCTAGTTAGTCGCGCCTAACTCCTTTGACTGAACCGAAATATCTTTGGACATCGGCCTGAACTTCCGAGATGGTCCTATTCCCATCGATAAGCTTGACCTCGACCTGTGTCGCCAGCCATCTATAGCCTTCGACCACTTTGCGAAAAAAATCGACGTTTCTATTTTCAAACCTATCATAAGGTAGATCAGGGCCTTGACGGCTGCGCAAAGTTTCGACCGGCACGTCGATTATAACGGCGCCGTCAGGGTCAAAAAAATCTCCCATGGCATAGCGCGATACTTCCAGGGCATGAACGGTATCTACGCCGCCGGCATAACTCTGGTAAACGGCCGATGACATCCAGCTGCGGTCGCTGACAACGTCAAATCCATCCGTAATACTAGGCTCGATAATTTCGTGTTTTAGCTGGCAGCGCGCGGCCGTAAAAAGATGCAGTTCGGATATAGGCTCCAAATGTTCATCGACATGAAGCAATATGTCTCTTATGCGCTCCGCCAAGGAAGTCGCTCCGGGCTCCCGTACGACCCTTACTTGCCGTCCAGCGGATTCCAGATGTCTGACCCAAAGCTGATGCTGGGTGCTTTTGCCGGAAAAATCAGCCCCTTCAAATACATAGTAACTGCCCCTTTGGACTTCCATGGGCTCAGTCAGACTGGATCTCGGCGAAGTTACTCTCGTGAGGAATAGTTTTGCGGTGTTGAACCCAACCTCTGAAATTGCCAAGATACGGGCCGGCGGCGAACTGTTCGTCATTCATAGGTGTCGCCACGTGTTCCATCGGCGACATGTGACCATCATTGAGTAACTGATCATACAATTGAACGTCTTTTTCAGGATCGCGGCGACCGTCGTGCGTCATATAACTGACGCGCGCGCATCTTCCAATTGCGACCTTGATCAGCATATCGATAGGCAACTCCAGATCCTCCTCTCTTACTAGTGGAAGATGAAACTCGCCTGGCCGCGTGGGAGTAGGTTTAGACGAAGACATCACGTCTCTCATCATATAGGCCGTGGTCCTTATTTCCGGTTGGGCGAACTCATGAGCCCTTAAAGCCATGAAGTTACTCCAGTCCGTGGCTGTCACTAGCGCCGTGTGCCACATATACGGTTCGAGCATCCGGTTGGCGGTTTGTTTATGAACTGGCGTCCGCAAGGACTTGTTCTCGAGATCATAGCCGTAGGCGTCATTTATGACTTTGATGCGCTCCGCAAGAGATTCGTCTTTTAGTTTGCCGCTGCCGCCAATGAGCGCCGTAGCGCCTAGAACCGCGTAATCCCGGCTTTCGAGCCACCTTTGCTCGGCATTGTATCTTTCCGCGTCCGATAGCTGCTCCGTAGCCTGCATGCCGGCCTTATTAGCGCCCCAGTATTCTGGAACAAAAGGGTCGTTGAGTACTTTTGCCAGCTGCT
>Ga0105238_10001973_pt1 | contig 20669 bp, 16 predicted proteins | sample KBSC34metaG_FD_81526 | JGI IMG/M metagenome (GOLD analysis project Ga0105238, IMG submission 81526) | Corn rhizosphere microbial communities from Kellogg Biological Station, Michigan, USA - KBS C3-4 metaG | ecosystem: Host-associated > Plants > Roots > Rhizosphere > Soil | place: Michigan, USA... | reverse complement strand
GTGGGCGGCTATCGCGACGCCCCGCCGGGCCTGCGCATCTGGTGCGGGGCCACGGTCGACGCCTCCGACCTGGAGGCGCTCACCCCCTGGCTCGACTGGGCCTTCGCCACCGCCGCCGCCGAACTCACCGCCGCCTGATAGCCTCGCCCCCTCGATGGGGGCGAGGTTGGAGTGGGGGTGCGCGCAGTAGGCGTCGCGCAGTCGGCGCCCACCTCGGCTCCCCTCCCAGCGAGAGTCCACACCCCATCCCAACCCTTCCCCATCGAGGGGAAGGGCCTCCGGAGAAAGCCAAATGCCCCGCGTGCTCATCGCCGACAAACTGAGCCCCGCCGCCGTCGACATCTTCAGGCAGCGCGGCGTCGACGCCGACATCAAGACCGGCCTCTCGAAGGACGAGCTGCTGAAGATCATCGGCGACTACGACGGCCTGGCCGTCCGTTCGGCCACCAAGGCTGACAAGGACGTCATCGCCGCCGCCAAGGCCATGAAGGTCATCGGCCGCGCCGGCATCGGCGTCGACAACGTCGACATCCCCGCCGCCACCGCCGCCGGGATCGTGGTGATGAACACCCCGTTCGGCAACTCGATCACCACCGCCGAGCACGCCATCGCGATGATGTTCGCGCTGGCCCGCCAGCTGCCCGCCGCCGACGCCTCGACCCAGGCCGGCAAGTGGGAGAAGAACCGCTTCATGGGCGTCGAGCTGTACGGCAAGACGCTGGGCCTGATCGGGGCCGGCAACATCGGCTCGATCGTCGCCGACCGCGCCCTGGGCCTGAAGATGAAGGTGGTCGCCTACGACCCCTTCCTGTCGCCGGAACGGGCGGTGGAGCTGGGCGTCGAGAAGGCCGAGCTGGACGAGCTCCTCGCCCGCGCCGACATCATCACCCTGCACACGCCGCTCACCGACAAGACCCGCAACATCCTGTCGGCCGAGAACCTGGCCAAGACCAAGAAGGGCGTGCTGATCGTCAACTGCGCCCGCGGCGGCCTGGTCGACGAGGCGGCGCTGCGCAAGGCGCTGGAGGACGGCCACGTGGGCGGCGCGGCCTTCGACGTCTTCGTCACCGAGCCGGCCACCGAGAACCCGCTGTTCGGCGCGCCGAACTTCGTGGCCACCCCGCACCTGGGCGCCTCCACCAACGAGGCGCAGGAGAACGTCGCCCTGCAGGTGGCCGAGCAGATGAGCGACTACCTGCTGACCGGCGCCGTCACCAACGCGCTGAACAGCCCCTCGGTCTCGGCCGAGGAGGCGCCGCGGCTCAGGCCCTTCGTGGCCCTGGCCGACAAGCTGGGCCTCCTGGCCGGCCAGATGGTCGACTTCGGGGTCAAGGCCATCGACATCGCCTTCGAGGGCGAGGTGGCCAAGCTGAACGTCAAGCCGCTGAGCGCCGCGGCGCTCGCCGGCGTCATGCGCCCGATGCTGACCGAGGTGAACATGGTCTCGGCCCCGGCGGTGGCGAAGGAGCGCGGCATCACCGTCAGCGAGACGCGCCAGGAGGACTCGCCGATCTACGAGAGCCTGATCCGCGTCACCGCCACCACCGACAAGGGCAAGCGCAGCTTCGCGGGCTCGGTGCAGGCCGGCGCGCCGCGGGTGGTCGAGGTGAAGGGCATGGACTTGGACGCGCCGTTCATGCCGACGATGCTCTACGTCAACAACCTGGACAAACCGGGCTTCATCGGCGCGCTGGGCAATGCGCTCGCCGAGGCCAATGTCAACATCGCGACGTTCAACCTGGGCCGCGTCTCGGCCGGTGACGACGCCATCGCCCTGGTCGGCGTCGACCAGCCGCCCAGCGCGGCGCTGGTGGAGAAGATCCACAAGCTCCCGCACGTGAAGGAGGCCCGCGTCCTGAACTTCTAGCCGCCGCTGAGCGCGCCGAAGATCAGCAGCTCGTCGGCGGGGCCGATGGCGGTCGTGACGTCGCGGGTCTCCGCCTGGCCGATGAACAGGCGCATGTGCCGGCGCACGCGGTCCTGCTCGTCGACGACGCGGAACTTCAGGCCGGGGAAGCGCCGGTCCAGGTCGTCCAGCACCGCGCCCACCGTCGTCCCGTTCGCCGCCACGCGCGTCGCACCGTCGGTATAGGACGTCAGCTGCGAAGGGATCAGCACCTGGGTCATCGGCGCGCGCTCAGGGCGCCACGACGACGGAATAGATCTCCGGCAGGTGGGCGGCGATCTGGCGCCAGCTCTCGCCCTCGTCGGCGCTGGCCCAGACCTCGCCGCTGGTCGTGCCGAGATAGAGGCCCATGGGGTCGCGTCCATCGCCGCACATCGCCTGCCGCTTGACGGTGAACCAGCCCTGCTCGCGCGGGAAGCCGTTGTCCTGCCGCTCCCAGGTCGCGCCCCCGTCGCGGGTGCGGTAGGCGGCGGGACGGCCGCCCGGAGACACCCGCGGCCACACCTCCGTGCCGTCCATCGGAAACACCCAGGCGGTCTGGTCGCAGCGCGGGTGCGGGATGATCGAGAAGCCGATGTCGCCCACCTCGCGGGGCATGGCGTCGCCGACGCGGTCCCAGCGCTCCGCCGGCCGGTCCAGGCGGTAGATGCCGCAGTGGTTCTGCTGCCAGAGGCGGTCGGGATTGGTGGGCGAGAACGCCAGCTGGTGGGTGTCCTGGCCGATCTCCGGGTAGGGGTCCGGCAGGTAGTCGCAGCGGACGTTCTGGTTCAGCGGCGCCCAGCTCTGACCCTGGTCGGTGGTCTCCAGCACCCCGGCCATCGGGGTGGCCAGGTACATGTGCCTGGCGTCGCGCGGGTCGATGACGATGCCGGCGATCATCGGGCCGTCCGGCGTGCCGCCGTCCATCGGCGGGAACCAGTCCATCGCCTTCGGATGCTCGTTCAGGCCCTTGACGCTCGCCCAGGTGTCGCCGTTGTCGGCGCTCCTGAACAGCGACGGCGGCGAGGCGCCGGCCCACCAGACCCCAGGCTCGCTGGGATGTCCGGGCTCGATCCAGAAGGTGTGGTGCACGGAGCGGCCGTGCGGCTCGCCGGGCTCGAAGGCCGGCGGGCGGCTCGCCTCCGACCACGTCTTCCCGCCGTCGGTCGAACGCTGGATCGTCGGGCCCAGGTGGCCCGTTGACGAGGCCGCCATCAGCACCTTCGGATCGCGCGGATCGGCCACCAGGTGGTTGATGATATGGCCCAGGAACAGCGGGCCTTCGACCCGCCAGTCGGCGCGGCCTTCGTCGCCGTCGAGGAACCAGACGCCCTTGCGGGTGCCGATGAGCAAACGGACTGCAGTCGTCATGGATCACGTCCTCCCGCCCGAAGGACGTTCCATATCACGCGAAACCGACAGCGACTCGTCCCCCTCTCCCTTCGCGGGGGAGAGGACGTCCCCTCAAGCCCTGCGCGGCGCCGGGGTGTTGGGCACGGCCGCGGCGATCATGCGGACGAAGTCGCCGCGGTAGTCGTCGGTCACCTTCATGTCGACGTCGAAGCGCATGGTGGCCCGGCGCCGGGCGTCGTAGGCCGGCCAGTCGGGGACCAGCGGGTTGTTCGGGTTGCCGGTCGCGGCGAAGGCCACCCAGGTGGCCGCCAGCCGGTCGCTCATCAGCCGCCCGTTCTTGGTCCCCGCGCCGCCGATGGCGTTGCGCGACAGGTGGAAGCTGGCCTCCACGTCGTGGCCGTGCACCGCGCCGAACTTGCCGTCGAAGGCCGGCGTGGCCCAATCCCAGACGTACATGTAGGCCGGCGCGCGGCCCAGCGCGGCCTTGCGCTCGGCCTGCAGCTGCGAGTTGCCCCGCGTGGCGTCGGTGAACGCCTCGGCCTGGGTCAGGTACGGCGACTGCCGCGGCTTCTCGGCCCGGTAGGCGGCCAGGATCTCCCCGCCCTTGGCGCCGAAGCGCTGGTTGAAGAGGCGCGCCAGGCCCGCCTCGTCGAGGTCGAAGTTGGTCAGCCGCAGGGCCGCGTCGTGCAGCGTCGTGGAGATGATCACCGGCACGTCGGCGCTCTCCTGCGGCGCCGCCGGATCGAACGGATGGTGCGGCAGGGTCGGCCGCCCGATCGTCGGGCGGAAGTTGCCGTTGGACGCGATCTGCGCCTCCAGCAGCTTCTGCCACGGGACCTGCTGGATCGAAGCCACGTTCTTCTTCGGGACGCCCAGCGCCTTCAGCAGCTTCTCGGCCTCGGCGGCGCCTTCCTCCGGCGTGCCCTGCCGCAGCGTCGAGCCCGACTGCACGGCCGCGCGCTGGAAGAGGCCCTTGGCGGTCGGGACCGCCAGCAGCGTCGAGGTCTTCGAGCCGCCGCCGGACTGGCCGAAGATCATCACCCGCTTCGGGTCGCCGCCGAACTTTTCGATGTTGTCCCGGACCCACCGGAGCGAGGCGACCATGTCCTGCACGCCGCAGACTCCGGCGTCGGCGAACTCCGGCGGCGCGCCCACGCCGGCCAGGTGGGTGTAGCCGAACGCCGCCAGGCGGTGGTTCACGGTCACCACCACCACGTCGCCCAGGTTGGCCATCCGGGCGCCGTCGTACATCGGCCCGTTTCCGGAGCCCGTGGCCCAGCCGCCGCCGTGGAACGACACCAGCACCGGCCGCCGTGCGCCGTCGTTCACCGACGGGGTCCAGACGTTCAGGTTCAGGCAGTTCTCGCCCATGCCGCCGGGGCCGACGTGGCGGTCCCAGGCGATCAGCGAGGAGTAGTCGCTGTCCAGCGCCGCCGGGGTCTGCGGCGAGATCGGGCCGTAGCCGATGGCGTCGCGCACGCCCGCCCATGGCGTGGGCTTCTTCGGCGGCATGAAGCGGTTCTTGCCGCCGGTGGAGGCGCCGTAGGGGATGCCCTTGAACTCCTTGATCCGCCCGTTGGCGATGCCCTGCACCTTCCCGGCGGCAGTCTCCACCGTCCAGAAGACCCCGCCCGGCGCGCCGCCGCCGCCCAGGATGCGGGCCGGCGGCGGGCTGGCCGCCGGGACCTGCGCCGCCGCCGGCTTGGCCCCCGCCACCGCCGCTGCCGCGGTCGTCGCGATCGACGCCGCCTGGATCATGTCGCGCCGGCTGATCCCGGCGTCCTTGGCCTTGGACATCGCGTCCTCCCTCAACCCCTTGTTTCGCCCCTAGCCGCGCGGCCCGGGGGCAGGCGCATGGTCGTCCCACCACGCGCGGATCTCGGCCCGCGGATTGGTCTCCAGCCGCGTGTCGTTGTCGAAGATCATCACGTTGCGCTGGGCGTCGCTGTAAGGCTTCCACGGCGGCACGTGGGCGTTGTTCGGATCGCCCGTGCGCACGAAGGCGCTCCACACCGAAGCCAGCCGGTCGGCCATCTTCTTTCCCCGGGTCGAGCCCGCGAAGAAGCCGTCGCGATAGGAGTGGAACGAGGCCGACACGTCGATCCCGTGCACCGCGCCGAACTTGCCGTCGTAGGCCGGCGTGCGCCAGTTCCACTCGTACATGTAGGCCGGCGCGGCCCCCTGCGCGGCCTTGCGGGCGGCCTGGGCGTAGGCCGATCTGCGGAAGCCGGAATCGGTGAAGGCCTGGGCCTGGATCAGGAACGGCGTGGCGCCGGGATCGTAGCGGCGATAGAGCGACACGATCTCCTTGCCCTTGCCGCCGAACCGCTGGTCGAAGAGCCGCGTCAGCCCCTCCTCGGTGAGGTCGAAGTTGGTCAGGCCCAGCGCCGCGTCCTCCAGCGTCGTCGAGACGATGATCGGCACGTTGGCCGATTCCGGCGGCGCGGCCGGGTCGAACGGATGGTGCGGCAGGGCGTCGGTCCCGATCACCGGGCTGAAGTTGCCGCCGGCCGCGGTCTGGGCCTCCAGGATCTGCTGCCAGGAGACCTTCTGCAGGTCGCCCATGTTGGCCTTGCCGATGCCGAGCTGCTTCAAGAGCTTCGCCGCCGTCTCCGCGCCGGCTTCCGGCGTCACCAGCCGCAGGGCCGAGCCCGACTGGACGGCGGCGGCGTGGAACAGGCCCTTGCCCGGCGGCATCGCCAGCACCGTCGAGGTTTTCGCCCCGCCGCCCGACTGGCCGAAGATCATCACCCTGTTGGGGTCGCCCCCAAACGCCTCGATGTTCTGCTTCACCCATTGCAGCGAGGCGATCAGGTCCATGACCCCGGTGACGCCGGCGTACCTGAAGTCGGCCGGGGCTCCGGCGCCCACCAGGTTCACATAGCCGTAGGAGGCCAGGCGGTGGGTGACGGTCACCACCACGGCGTCGGCGTAGTAGGCCAGGTTCTTGCCGTCGAAGCCCGGCGCGTTGCCCGAGCCGGTGGCGAAGCCGCCGCCGTGGAAGCTCACGAACACCGGCTTCTTCGCGTCGCGCTGGGTGGTAGGCGTCCAGACGTTCAGGTTCAGGCAGTCCTCGCCCATGCCGGCGATGTCGTGCCGGTCCCACATGATCAGCTGGCCGTACTCGCCGCGGATGTCGGCCTGGGTCTGCGGGCAGCACTGGCCGAAGCCGAAGCATTCGCGCACGCCCTTCCAGGGCGCCGGCGGCCTGGGCGGCATGTAGCGGTTCCTGCCGCCGGTGGGCGCGCCGTAGGGGATGCCCTTGAACTCCCAGACCGGCCCGTTGGCGATGCCCTGCACCCGGCCCGGGGCGATCTCGGTGGTCTGGAAGATCTTCGACGACCCGCCGCCGGCGGCCAGGCCGGCCGGCGGGGCCGCGGGCGGGCTCGGCGCCTGGGCCGACGCCTTGGGCGCGGCGGCGGCCGCGGCCAGCGCCGCGCCGGTGAAGAGCAGGCTCCTGCGGTCGGAGTCCGGGCCTCGATTGTCCGTGGTCATGCGCGCCTCCCCGTCGTCTTTGGGTCCGGGGGCGTCGCCCGCGTGGGCCGCCCCCGGCCGATTGGGTCGACCTTAGGCGTCAGGACGGTTTGTGGTCAACCTTGCCTACAGATTTCCCGCCATCGGTCTGCAGCTCGTCCACCAGCCGCCGGCGGATGTCCTTCAGCAGCGCCAGCACCCGCGGCGCGTCCGCCGACTCGCGGCCGATGAACACGGACTCCATGGCGAGGCCATTCAGCGCCATGCGCGTCAGGTGGGCCACCGCCTCGATCTCCTCCAGCCGTTCGGGGACGCCCAGGTTGCTCGCCATCCGCACGCGGGCGCGGCGCAGGCGCTCCTCCATGTCGTCGGCGAAGGTCGGGTAGCGTTCGGCCAGCTCCGGGTCGGAGCGGGCGGCGATGGTCACCTCCATCAGCGCGATGGCGGCGGGCGTGTGCAGCGAGGCCCAGACCGCCTCCACGCCCATCAGGAACCGGTCCGGGCCGTCGGGATAGGGCCGCAGCTCGTCGAACACCTTCTGCCCGCGCACGTCGGCGGCGTAGGCCGCCACCGCCAGGATCAGGTCCACCTTGGTCGGGAACTGGTGCAGCAGCGAGCCGCGGCTCACCTTGGCCAGGCGCGCCACCAGCGGCGTGGACGTCGCCGCATAGCCGAACTCGGCCAGGCAGCGGACCGCGGCCTCCATGATCTTGGCGCGCGTCGCCGCCCGCCGTTCGGCGTTCGGCCCCCTCGGCCGGCGCACCCGCGCCTTGGCGTCCCCCTTGACCATCGCCCCAAGCATGGCCGGCAGAACGCGCTCCGCCAAGCCTGACCTTACGTCCCGGGTCCGCGCGCCTAGTGGAAGTCGCGGCTGCGGACCAGGCCGCCGGTGACGCGGTTGCGGACCTGGGGGGCCGGTTCGACCGCCGGCGTGTCGGTCTCGTCGCGCATCGTCGCCAGCTTGGGCGAGAGGTCGGTGAACCGCTCGGCGACGACATGGATCACGCCCTCGGCCGACTGCACGTGGCCGTGCACCACCAGGAAGGAGGCGCTCATCACCAGCCGCCGGTTGGCGCTGAAGACGTCGTTCCAGCAGACGATGTTGGCGATGCCGGTCTCGTCTTCCAGAGTCAGGAACACCACGCCCTTGGCCGTGCCCGGCCGCTGGCGCACCAGCACCAGCCCGCCCACCGAGACGCGGGCGCCGTTCCGCAAGGGCGCCAGGTCCTTGCAGGCCCGCACCCGCATGCGCTCCAGGTCCGGGCGGTAGAAGCTGACCGGATGGCGCCGCAGGCTGAGGCTGGTGGTGCGGTAGTCCTCCGCCACTTCCTTGGGCAGCGCCATGAACGGCAGCTGGACCTGGGCCTCCTTGACGCTCTGGGCGGCGAGGATGGGGGCGGTGCGCTCGCTGCCCACCTCGTCGGCCAGTCCCTTCACCGCCCACAGCGCCTCGCGCCGGTTGAAGCCGAAGGCGCGGAAGGCGTCGGCCTCAGCCAGCAGCTCCAGCCCGCGCCGCGAAAGCTTGGCGCCCAGGGCGTAATCCTCGAAGCTCTTCGCGCCGAAGGCGCGCCAGCCCATGATCCGCCGGGCCTCGCTTTCCTTGAAGCCCTTGATCTGCCGCAGGCCCAGGCGGACCGCCGCGTGCTGGGCGGCGGGATCGGACGGCGCCTCGAGCGTGCAGTCCCAGTCGCTGAGCGTGACGTCCGGCGGCCGCACCTCGACCCCGTGCTGGCGCGCGTCGCGGACCAGCTGGGCCGGCTGGTAGAACCCCATCGGCTGGCTGTTCAGCAGGCTGGCGCAGAACACCTCGGGGTGATGCTTCTTCACCCAGGCGGAGACGTAGACCAGGATCGCGAAGCTGATCGCGTGGCTCTCCGGGAAGCCGTAGGAGCCGAAGCCCTCGATCTGCTTGAAGCAGCGTTCGGCGAAATCCTGCGCATAGCCGCGCCGGACCATGCCCTCGATGAACTTCTCCCGGTAGGTCCACAGCTTGCCGTCGGCGCGGAAGGTCGCCATCGACCGGCGCAGGCCGTCGGCCTCGGCTTCGCTGAACTTCGCCGCCTCGATGGCCAGGCGCATGGCCTGCTCCTGGAACAGCGGCACGCCGAAGGTCTTCTTCAGGACCTTCTCCAGCTCGTTCGGCGGTCCATGCTGCGGCGACGGGGCCGGGAAGTCGGACTTCTCCAGCCCGTTGCGGCGGCGCAGATAGGGATGGACCATGTCGCCCTGGATCGGTCCCGGGCGCACGATCGCCACCTCGATGACCAGGTCGTAGAAGGTGCGGGGCTTCAGCCGCGGCAGCATCGACATCTGCGCGCGGCTCTCCACCTGGAAGACGCCCACGGAGTCGGCCTCGCAGAGCATGTCGTAGACGACCGGGTCCTCCTGCGGCACGTCCTTGATGTCGGCGATCCCGAGGTCCTCGAAGCTCTTCTTCAGCGCGGTCAGCATGCCCAGCGCCAGCACGTCGACCTTCATCAGGCCCAGCGCGTCGATGTCGTCCTTGTCCCACTCGATGAAGGTGCGGTCGTCCATCGCCGCGTTGCCGATCGGGACGATCTCGTCCAGGCGCCGCTGGCTCAGGACATAGCCCCCGACGTGCTGCGACAGGTGCCGTGGGAAGCCCAGGAGCTCCGCAGCCAGCGTGGTGGCGCGGCGGATCTCCGGCGCGGTGGGATCGATGCCGGTCTGGCGGATGTGCTCGTCGGGGACCCCGTCGCCGTAGCTGCCCCACACGGTATTGGCGAGCGTGGCGGTGACATCCTCCGTCAGCCCGAGCGCCTTGCCGACCTGGCGGATCGCCATGCGCGGCCGGTAGTGGATCACCGTCGCCACGATGCCCGCCCGGTGGCGGCCGTAGCGGCGGTAGACGTACTGCATCACCTCTTCGCGGCGGTCGTGCTCGAAGTCGACGTCGATGTCCGGCGGCTCGTTGCGGTTCTCCGAGAGGAAGCGGGAGAACAGCAGGTCCTGGTTCTCCTTCGTCGGATCGACGGCGGTGATCCCCAGGCAGAAGCAGACGCAGGAATTGGCCGCCGAGCCGCGGCCCTGGCACAGGATGTCCTGCTCCCGCGCCCAGTTGACGATGTCGTGGACCGTCAGGAAGTAGTGCGGGTAGTCCAGCTTCTCGATCAGATCGAGTTCCTTCTTGATGGTCCGGCGCTCCTTGCCCCGGAGCCCTCCCGCGAACCGCCATTGCGCGCCCCGCCAGGTCAGCCGGCGCAGGTGGTGGATGGCGGTGTCGCCCGGCGGCACCGGCTCGTCCGGGTACTGGTAGGACAGCTCGGCGAGGTGGAAGCCGATGCGCTCGGCGATCTCGACGCTGCGCTCGACCGCCCCTGGGAACCTGGCGAACAGCCGCGCCATCTCCGCCGGGGATTTCAGGTGCCGTTCGGCGTTGGCCTGCAGGCGAAGGCCCGCCTCCTGGATCGTGCAGCCTTCGCGGATGCAGGTCAGCACGTCCTGCAGGGCGCGCCGTTCGGGCGCGTGGTAGAGCACGTCGTTGGTGGCCACCATCGGCGCGCCATGGGCCTCGGCCAGGGCGGCCAGCTTCGACAGGCGATGCAGGTCGCGGGGACCGTAGCGCCGCGCGCCGGCCAGCCAGACGGCGCCGCTGAGCTCGCCGGCGATGCGGCGCAGGCCGGTCTCGAAGGCGTCGTCCAGGACGTCAGGCGCCGCCACCAGGGTGAGCTGGCCTTCGGCATGGTCGAGGAAGTCGCGCCAGTGGAGCTCGCATTCGCCTTTCTCCGCCCGCAGCTGGCCCAGCGTGAGCAGGCGCGTGAGGCGGCCGTAGGCCTCGCGGTCCGAGGGATAGACCAGCAGGCTGGGCGTCCCGTCGGCGAAGTCCAGCCGGCAGCCGGTCAGGTCGCGGATCTGCGAGCCGGCCTCCGCCAGGTCCCGGCGGGCCGACCAGGCGCGGACCACGCCCGCCAGGCTGTTGCGATCGCAGACCCCGATGGCCTCGATCCCCAACGCATCGGCGGTCAGCATCAGCTCCCAGGGGTGCGATGCGCCCCGCAGGAAGGAAAAGTTGCTGGCCGCCTGCAGCTCGACGTAGCGGACGGACGGACGCTCCCGGCTCACCGTCCTTCTCCCCTTGACCCCTCATCCGTCGGCTTCGCCGACACCTTCTCCCGCAAGGGGAGAAGGGTTCTGGTGCGCTCGGTCATCCGAACAGCCCGTGCATCCACCACTGCGGGGGATGCTCCCCGTAGAGGCCGGCGCGGAACAGCCAGAAGCGGCGGCCCTCCTCGTCCTCCACGCGGTAGTAGTCGCGCACGTGGCTCGTGATGACGTCCTCGATGTCGCCCTTCCACCACTCCTCGCCGATCCGCTCCGGCCCTTCGGCGCGGCGCACGCGCACGACCTGGCCGCGCCAGCGGAAGCGGCTGGGCGGATCGTCGGGCGTCAGCGCCATCACCTCGTCCACCGGCTCGGGCCGGCGGAAGAGGCGTGCGGGCCGCGGTGTCCCACGGTCCCAGGGCCGGGCGTCGCCGGCCGGCGCGAACGGCCGGGCGTGGACGGCGGCCAGTTCGGGAACGTGGCTCTCGGCCGGCCGGGCGCGCCAGACGCGGTCTTCGCCCAGGCGGTTGACCAGCCGGTCCACCAGCGGCGCCAGGCCTTCCTCGACCGCCGCGTTGCGGCTGGCGTCGATGCGACCCTGGCGCCCGGAGATGGGCTCCACCTCGTGGGCCGCAATCGTCACCACCTCGATCCCGAAGCCGGGGTCGACGGTCTCCAGCTTCGGCGCGAACAGCTTGGCGATGCGCCGCGCGTCGCGGCCGGGCAGCGCCAGGCCCACCGCCACCGGCAGGGCCTTGCCGTCCACCCGGTGGAAGGCGACCTCGAAGCGCCGCGCCCCCTGGCCCTCGGCCTCCAGCCGCGCGCACAGCTTGGCGGTGACGTCGGCGGCGACCCGGGCCATGTCCTCCGGCGCGCTGATCGGTTCGGCGAAGGCCAGGCGGGCGAACCAGGGCGTGGGCGGGCGGCGGAAGCTGAGCGCCTCGGCTTCGCGGCCCAGGGCCTGGTCCATCCGGGTCATCGCCGCCTGGCCGAAGCGGCGCGCGAACGGCCCGCGTGGGATCTCCATCAGCTGGGCGAGCCTGCGCAGGCCCAGCCGCTCGATCTGCGCCCAGGCCTCGGTGTCCAGGCGCAGCGCCGCCGGCGGCAGCGGCGCCAGCCACGCGCGCAGCTCGCCGGGCGGAACCAGGGCCCCGTCCTCGCCGAAGCGGGCCAGCGCCCATGCCGCCCCGGGCGTGTCGGCGACGGCGCAGCGGAAGCGAAGGCCGTTGGCGGCGGCGCGGCGGCGGAAGTCGGCCATCAGCTCGAACTCGCCGCCCCACAGGTGGGCGACGCCGGCGATGTCGAGAAAGAGGCCGTCCGGCGGATCGGCCGCCACCGCCGGGGAGAAGCGCACGCACCAGTCCACGAGCGCGGTCAGCGCCTCGGCGTCAGCCTGCGGGTCCGCTTCGGCCGTGTCGAGTTCGGGGACCAGCGCCTTGGCGTCGGCAGCCTTCTGACCGGCGAACAGGCCCATCGCGTGGGCCTCGGCGCTGACCGCGGAAAGCCGGCGCACCCCGCGAACCGTCTCCAGCAGGGCGAAGGGCGTCTCCTCCCTCGTCGCAAAGACGACGGGGGAGGTGTCAGCGAAGCTGACGGAGGGGGCATGTGGGGGCTGCCCGCCCCTTCCGTCTCGTCGCGTTCCACGCCGGTCCACCTCCCCCGTCGTCTGCGCGACGAGGGAGGAGCCCGCCTCAGGCTGCGGCGCGGCGGAGGGGTTGCGCCGGCGCCAGTTGTCGATCGCCCAGCTCGGCGACCAGGCGCAGAGGATGCGTCCCATGGTCCTCGTCCAGTTCGTAGGCCCCCTGTTCGTAGGCGTTTTGGGCCTCCAGCAGCCATGCTCCGGTCCGTCCGCCCCGGCAGCGCTCCAGTTCGACGCGGAAGCGCGGCGCCCCCAGCCCGAACTCCCCGGCCGGCGGCTCCGACGGGGCTGAGGCGACCCTCCACCGGGTGGACGCCGCCGACCCGGTCTGCGGCTTCCGCCCCAGGCCGCCGAACGGCCGGCGGCGGATCAGGAAGCCGGTCGCGCCCTGCTTCTCGCAGGCCAGCTGCAGCCGCCGCCCGGCGGTCAGGTCGGCGGCCTCCACCTCGCCCACCACCGCGGCGACGCCCGGGGTCGCCAGCGCGTCCTCCATCACCGCCAGCGCCTCGGCCTCGTCGCGGGCGCAGACGCAGATCAGCCGCCCGGGGTCCAGGCCCAGGCCGAGCAGCCCCGGCGCCCAGAGATCGTCGCGGCGCAGCACCCAGACCACCTCGCCCTTCGCCGCCAGCGGGGCGGCCATCAGCGCGGTGAACGCCGCCGGCGCGGCGGCCGTCTCGATCTCCAGCCCCGCGCCGCCGACCTCATGCCAGGCGCCCAGCGGCAGCCCGCCGCCCGGCAGGCAGCCGTCGATGGCCTCCGCCCCGAACGGCAGGACGGCAGAGTCCGGGCGCCCGCCCGCCTCGATGGCGGCGATCTTCGCCTTCAGGGCGGCGAGCCCTGCTGAGCGAAAATCGGACATGGCTTTCGGACTCCTTTCGTTCTAACTTTGTTCTAGAACGAGAACGCGCAGAGTCAAGTTGCGGAGGCGCACCGAATTCGCCCTTTCGTCCCTTCCGCGCTAGGATTTCCCCATGGCCGAGCCGACAAACCCCAGCCGCGACGAATCCGCAGACTTTGTCGCCGCGGTCCAGGACGGTCTGTCCTCACTCGATAAGGGCCGTTCCATCCCTTACGAGAAAATCCGGCGCTGGCTGCTCTCCTGGGGGACCGACAGAGAGCTGCCTCCCCCGGAATGCTCGTAGTCTTCTCGGCGGAAGCTCGGTCCGACCTCGAGGAAATTCGCAGCTACATCGGCGACCGAAACCCCGCCGCCGCCGCTTGCATCGCTATCCAGTTGCTGGCTGCGTGTGACAGCCTCGCACAACTGCCTCAACGCGGTCGCTGGCCTCGTCTCGGACACTCGCGAACTGACAGCCGTCAAACCCTACATCATCGTCTATCGGCTCGACTCCCAGGCCATCCAGATCGTGCGCATCCGGCATCGATTACGAGATCGCAGCGAGCCTTGACGCTTCGCCGCCCCCGTCGAATGTTGCCGGCCCAGAAGGGGAGGACGACACATGAAGCGCCTCGTTCTGGCTCTGGCGGCCGCGCTCTGCGCCAACGTCGCGATGGCCCAGCCGCAGAAGACCGTCACCGTGAAGATCGACTCCGGCCCGGTGGTCGGCGAGGCGGGCGAGCGGGCCAACGTCTTCCGGGGCATCCCCTTCGCCGCCGCGCCGGTGGGCGCGCTGCGCTGGGCGCCGCCGCAGCCGGTGAAGGCCTGGACCCAGCCGCGCATGGCGACCGAGAACGGCCCGTCCTGCCCGCAGGAGATGAACGCCGACGGCTCGCCCAACTTCGGCGGCGCCAACGGGCCGATGTCGGAGGACTGCCTGCAGCTCAACGTCTGGGCCCAGCCGCACGCGAAGAGCGCGCCGGTGATGGTCTGGATCCACGGCGGCGGCCATCGCTGGGGCGCGGGCTGGATCTACGGCGGCGAGAACTTCGCCCGCGACGGCGTGGTCGTCGTGACGATCAACTACCGGCTGGGCGCGCTGGGCTACTTCGCCACGCCTGCGATCGCCGCGGCCGCCAAGCCCGGCGAGCCGGTCGGCAACTACGGCCTGATGGACCAGATCGCGGCGCTGCAGTGGGTGCAGCGGAATATCGCGAAGTTCGGCGGCGACCCCAAGAACGTCACCGTCTTCGGCGAGAGCGCCGGGGGCATGAGCACGCTGGCGCTGCTGGCCACGCCGTCGGCGAAGGGCCTCTACAGCAAGGCCATCGTCGAATCCGGCGCGGGCTGGTTCGCGCCCAAGACGCTCGCGCAGAAGGAGAAGGAAGACGAAGCGGCGCTACAGAAGGCCGGCGTCGCCGCGACCTCCATCGCCGACCTGCGCGCGCTGCCCTACGCCAGGCTGATCCCGGTCGGCGGCGACTTCCAGCCGTTCACCGACGGGACGCTGATGACCGAAACGGCGTCGCAGGCGCTGGCCGACGGCAAGTTCGCCGACGTGCCGCTGATCATCGGCTCCAACTCCGGCGAGGACTCGCTGATGGGGCCGGGACCGCTCCCGGCGGCCAGGCTCGCCGCGGCGATCCCGGCGGCGGCCCGCCCGATCTACAAGGACGAAGCCGGCGACGAGGGGATCGCGCGGGCGATCTTCACCGACCGGATCATGGGCGGTCCCGCTCGCTGGGTGGCGGCCAGGGCCTCGTCCGGCGCGCCCAGTTACCTCTACTACTTCAGCTATGTCGGCTCGCGGTTCCCGGCGACCAAGACCCGCGCCAGCCACGCCGACGAGATCCAGTACGTCTGGGAATACTGGGGCCGGCGCACGCCCGCCTCGATGGTCAACGCCAAGGACCAGCAGGTGGCCAGCCTGATGCACGCCTGCTGGGTCGCCTTCGCCAAGACCTCCGTCCCCAGGTGCGGCGGCCTGGCCTGGCCGGCCTACACGCCCGCCGGCGACCAGCTGATGGAGTTCGGCAAGGATAGCGGCGTGCGCACCAACCTGCGCAAGGCCCAGCTCGACGCCGTCCAGTCGGTGGTCCTGCCCACCCTGGGGCTCAGCGGGAAATGACCTCGCCCGGGCGTTTCGGCGGCGCCGGATAGGTGCAGTCCAGCCCGCCGCGGCCGGCGCGGACGCTCAGTCGTCCGGCGCCGAGGCTGGCGCCGACGCGGCAGCGGCCTTCATGCATGCGCCAGAGGGTCGTGCCGAAGACGTACAGCGCAAGGCCGATCAGCACGACGTAGGCGAACACCAGCGTCCGGGACATCAGCGCCTCCGCGAACGATGCGAGCCGTCGGCGCCGGACAAAGTCAAGCTTCCGGCGTTCCGAACTGAATCCCGCATGGCGGCGTTTCCGGACTCTCGCAGAGTTCGGAGACCCGACCATGGCCACCCGCCCGACCTGGCAGGGCTACCTGCGCCTCAGCCTCGTGAGCTGCCCGGTGGCGCTCTACACGGCCACCTCGCGCACCGGCGAGGTGCATTTCAACATGCTGAGCAAGAAGACCCACAACCGCATCCGCATGATCCCCACCGATCCGGAGGAGGGCCCCGTTGAGCGGTCCGACATCGTCAAGGGCTACGAGATCGAGAAGGGCCGCTACGTCGTGGTCACCGACGAGGAGATCAAGAACGTCCGCCTTGAGACCACGCGGTCGCTGGACATCGAGCGCTTCGTCGACGAGGACGACATCGACCGGGTCTACTGGAACGACCCCTACTACCTGGCGCCGGACGGCGACATGGCGCTGGAGGCGTTCAGCGTCATCCGCGAGGCGATGAAGACGTCCAGGAAGGTGGCGCTGGGCCGCCTCGTCATGCACCAGCGCGAGCGGCTGCTGGCGCTGGAGCCGCAGGAAAAGGGCATCCTGGCCTACACCCTGCGCAACCGCCGCGAGGTGCGCGACGCCGACGACGTGTTCGGCGGCATCAAGGCGGCCAAGCCGCCGGCCCAGATGGTGGAGATCGCCGGCAAGATCATCGACCAGCTGGAGGGCCCCTTCGACCCCAGCCAGTTCACCGACCGCTACGAGGACGCGCTGCGCGACCTGATCAGGGAAAAGGAGAAGGGCCACACCATCACCGCCCCGGAAGAGCCCAAGGAGGCCGAGGTCGTCGACCTGATGGAGGCCCTGAAGCGCAGCCTGGGCCAGTCCGGCGAACGCCGCCGCCCGCCCGCGCGCTCCAAGGCCAAGCCGGCCCGCAAGGCGCCCGCCCGCAAGACGGCCGCGAAGAAACGGGCCTGACCTGCGCTAGGCTGGCCGCCGGACATCCGGAGCGCAGCCATGGCGGCCTATGTGGTCAACGAGATCTGGGTCACCGAGCCGGAGCGGTTCTCCACCTACGCCCAGCAGGTCCCGCCGACCCTGGCGGCGTATGGCGGACGCTACGTCGTGCGCAGCGGCGCCACCCACGCGGTCGAGGGCGAGCCGCCCGGCCGCATCGTGATCCTGGAGTTCCCCGACCGCGCCGCCGCCCTCGCCTGGCGCGCATCGCCCGCCTACCAGGCCATCCTGCCGATCCGCGACGCCACGTCCACGTCGCGGGTCTATGTGGTGGACGGGTACTCCCCAGGATGAGCGGAGGTCAGGGCGCTACTTCTTCACCCCCGCCTCGACGTAGTCGCGCCAGGCCTTCAGGAAGTGCTGGCGCACCTGCGGGCCGCCGTCGCCGAACTCGATCTGGCCCTCGTTCGCGGCGTCGAACTTCGGCCAGGCCGGGCCGCCGGCGGAATCGGGCGAGCCGGTCTTGGCGAAGGCCGTCCAGTAGGCGTTCATCGCGTCGCTCAGCGGCAGGTCTTCGGGCGCGAACTTCGCCCGCGGCTGGCCGAACACGAAGCGCACCTCGTCGGTGTGGGCCGCGCCGAACGGCTTCCTCGCCTTCTCCGCCGCCGGGACGTAGCTGAAGTAGTAGAGCCAGGTCGGCTGGCCGTGGGCGGCGTGCAGGCGCGCGATCGCCCGGTCGGGCTCGGTGATCGTCTGGACGGTGACCAGGTTGTTGACCGCCTTGGCCTTGTCGCCGGACGTGTCGAACAGCTTCAGCACGTCGGCCTGGATGCCGGCCGGCAGCGCGTCGAAGGTCGCCGCGCTCGGCCGGGTCAGGCTGGCCTCGTTGGAGTTGCCGCCGATGATCAGCGGGACCTTGGCCTCGTGCCCGGCGGTGAAGCCCGCAATGACGGTCTCGGCGTAGAGCTTGCCGTCCATCACCGGGAACGGCCGCCCGGGCGCGGTCACGCCGCCGCGCGGGCCGGCCAGCGCGGTCAGCGGCAGCTTGCGCAGGGCCGCGGCGGCGTCCGGGCCGTCGCCCTTCACGCCGGCGGCTTCGGCCAGCTTCACGCCGTTCGCCTCGGCGTCCGCCAGCGTGTTCGGCGCGTTGCGCGCGAAGCCCGACTCCACGATCGCCCGGTTGAACAGGCCCTTGGCCTGCGGCGAGACCATCATGTTCAGGATCGCCATGGCCCCGGCGCTCTCGCCGAACACGGTGACGTTGTTCGGGTCGCCGCCGAACGCGGCGATGTTGGCCTTCAGCCACTTCAGGCCGGCGATCTGGTCCAGGTTGCCGTAGTTGGCGATCAGCCCGCCCTGCTTGTCGATCGCCGGGTGGGCGAACCAGCCGGCGCGGCCCAGCCGGTGGTTGGCCGAAACGACGATCACGCCCTTCTTGGCGAACTCCGTGCCTTCGGTGTCGGCGCCGAACGCCCCGATCGCCTGGCCGACCACGAAGGCCGAGCCGTGGATCCAGAACATCACCGGCAGCTTCGCCCCTGGCTTGGCGTTCGCCGGCCGCACCACGTTCAGGTAGAGGCAGTCCTCCTGGTTCTGGCAGCTGGGCGGCGCCTTGGTGGCGTCGCGCTCGCCGCTCCAGCTGGGCGGGGCGCCCGGCTCGCGCCAGCGCAGGTCGCCCACCGGCGGCGGCGCGAACGGGATGGCCAGGAAGTAGTCGACGCCGTTCGCCTGGGCGCCCTTCAGCGCCCCCTGCTTCAGCTTCATCGCCACCGGCTGGCCCGCCGGCGCCGCGGCGGGCGGCTGGTAGCCCGGCGCCTGGGCATGGGCGAAGAGCGGGGCGGCCAAGCCCAGCACAAGGCCCGCGGCCAGCAGCGAACGACGGAAGTTCATCAGCATCCCCCCTGTTGTCTTCGACGGCTTGCCGAGCGCTCTAGGCCCCGGCTGTTTCGCGATTGTGTCGCCTCACGATGCACTTCGTCGCGGCCCGCCTTGACCGGCTTTCAGGGCGGGTGTTGACCTCCGGCGCACGAGTACGAGGGGCCGATCCATGAAGCTTTCCGCCGTTGCGCTGGCCGCGGGCCTGGCGCTCGCCGCACCGTCCGTCCACGCGCAGGAGCTGCCGCCGCTGAAGTACGGGACCTGGGGCTTCGACCTCGCCGGCATGGACAAGGCCACCAGGCCCGGCGACGACTTCTTCCGCTACGCCAACGGCGCCTGGCTGGACCGCACGCCGATCCCCGCCGACAAGCCGGGCGTCAGCCTGCGGCTCTACGAGAGCGACATGACCGAGGCGCGCCAGCACGCGATCCTCGAGGCCGCCGCCAAGGGCCTGACCGGCGCCGCGCCGACGACCCTCGAGGGCAAGGTCGGCGCCTTCTACAAGGCCTTCATGGACGAGGACCGGATCGAGGCCCTCGGCGCGAAGCCGATCGCCCGCGAGCTCGCCGCCATCCGCGCCGCCAAGACCCGCGCGGCGCTGGGCGCGCTGATGGGCCGCCACGTGAAGGACTTCTACAACGCGCCCTTCGGCATCGTCATCGACGTCGATTCCAAGGATGTCGCCCACTACGCGATCTACCTCGGCCAGTCCGGCCTGGGCCTGCCCGACCGCGACTACTACCTGCAGCCCGGCTTCGCGCCGAAGAAGGCGGCCTACCAGGCCTACCTCGAACGCATCCTGACCCTGGAGCGCTGGCCGGACGCCAGGGCCCGCGCCGCCGACATCGTCGCCCTGGAGACGAAGATCGCCGAAGCCAGTTGGACCAAGGCCGAGCAGCGCAACCCCGACACCACCTACAACCCCTACACGCCCGCCCAGCTCGCCAAGGCCGCGCCCGGCTTCCCGTGGGCGGCGTTCTTGGCTGAGGCCGGCGCCCCGGGCGCCAGGCGCGTCGTCGTGGCCGAGAAGACGGCGTTCCCGAAGATCGCCGCGATCTTCGCCCGGACGCCCGTGCCGGTGCTGCAGGCCTGGATGGCCGCCGCGGTCGGCGACAACGCCGCGGTCTATCTGCCGAAGGACTTCGACCAGGCCTACTTCGGCTTCCGCCAGAAGGAGCTCTCGGGCCAACCGGAGGAGCAGGTCCGCTGGAAGCGCGGGGTGCGCGCGGTGGCCGGCGGCGACTACCTGGCGGGCGAGCGGCTGGACCGTTTCGGCAACCTGGGCTGGGCCGTGGGCCAGCTCTATGCGGCGAAGTACTTCCCGCCCTCGGCCAAGGCCAAGGTCCAGGCGCTGGTGGCCGACCTGAAGACCGCCTACGCGGCGCGCATCGCCCGGCTCGACTGGATGAGCCCGGCCACCAAGACCGAGGCGCTGAAGAAGCTCGCCGCCTACAACGTCAAGGTGGGCTATCCGGACAGGGCCCGCGACTACTCGAAGGTCCTGATCCGCGCCGACGATCTGGTCGGGAACGTCCGCCGCGCGGCCGCCGCCGACTGGGCCTTCTACAGCGCCCGCCGCAACGGGCCCGTCGACCGCGGCGACTGGGGCATGACGCCCCAGACCAACGACGCCTACAACGGCGGCCTGATCGACATCGTCTTCCCGGCCGGCATTCTGCAGCCGCCGATCTTCGACGAGAGCGCCGACCCGGCCATCAACTACGGCGCCGTCGGCGGCGTCATCGGCCACGAGCTCACCCACGGCTTCGACGACCAGGGCCGCAAGTACGATAGCACCGGCAAGCTGCGCGACTGGTGGCAGGCCTCCGACGCCAAGGTCTTCGAGGCTCGCGCCAAGGCCTTCGGCGCCCAGTACTCGGCCTACGAGCCGGTGCCCGGCGCCCACGTGAACGGCCAGCTCACCATGGGCGAGAACATCGCCGACCTGGGCGGCCTCAACCTGGCGCTCGACGCCTACCACGCCTCGCTGCATGGCCGGCCCGCGCCGGTGATCGACGGCCTCACCGGCGACCAGCGCGTCTTCCTGGGCTGGGCGCAGGCCTGGCGCGGCAAGTTCCGCGACGACTACGTCCGCCGCCAGGTGGTCAGCGACCCGCACTCGCCGCGCCAATACCGCGTCAACGGCCCCGCCCGGAACATCGACGCCTGGTACGCCGCGTTCGGCGTGCAGCCGGGCGAGACGCTCTACATCGTCCCCGACCAGCGGGTGCGGATCTGGTAGCCACCGCTCCTCCCTT
>Ga0105238_10001971_pt1 | contig 20670 bp, 17 predicted proteins | sample KBSC34metaG_FD_81526 | JGI IMG/M metagenome (GOLD analysis project Ga0105238, IMG submission 81526) | Corn rhizosphere microbial communities from Kellogg Biological Station, Michigan, USA - KBS C3-4 metaG | ecosystem: Host-associated > Plants > Roots > Rhizosphere > Soil | place: Michigan, USA... | reverse complement strand
TAATAGACGATAAAGACGAGACGTGCCTTCAGTCTGCTCTTTCTGGTTGTGGCGCGCGTGTTTGTGATGCCTGTTCCCGTTGACGCCCATAGTGCCCCATGATATCCCATTTAAATCAAGCTTTCGTTCCGCGTCAGGGTGAAGCGTACGCCAATCGGGCAGCCGCGGCGGCTGTGCGTTTGTCGTTTTTCGCCTCGGCGAATGAAGCGACTTGTCGCGAGCGCGGGGGCGCGGAGAACAACATGGGAAGGGGTGCGGCGGCGGAAGCGGCTGTAGCGTTCATTGGACCGATTTCTGTCAAATGCGGTGAACAGGATCGACGCGAAGGGGCGGGTATCCGTTCCTGCGCATTTTCGCGCCGTGGTGCAGAAGCGCGGCTATTCGGAGCTCTACGCGTTGCGCTGCCTGGACCTGCCGGCGATGGATGTCGGTGGGCTCGACCTGCTCGACCGCTACGAGCAGCGGATCGCGCTGGAGGATCCCTTTCTGCAGACGGCGGACGACATGTCGTTCTTCTGCCATGGCGACGGGACGTTTCTGAAGCTCGACCAGGACGGCCGCATCACCATGACCGATTTCATCCGCGAGCATACGGGCATCGCGAACGAGGTGGCCTTTGTTGGCCGCGGCAATTTCTTTCAGGTCTGGGAGCCGGGACGGCTTGCCGCCTATGGGGCGCAGGCGCGGGCCAGGCTTTTGCAGCTTCGGCAGGGGACGAAGCCTGGGGAGCGATCGGAATGATGGCTGGCCACGGCGATGAACCTCACGCCGTTGGCGGACTGGCCCGTCACATTCCGGTCCTCCTTGCCGAGGTGCTCGACGCGCTCGAACCGAAGGCCGGCGAGACGATCGTCGACGGGACGTTCGGCGCCGGCGGCTACACCAGTGCCATCCTCGATCGCGGCGCCTCCGTCGTCGCCATCGACCGCGACCCGGACGCAATCGCGGCGGGTAGGGCGCTCGAACAGCAGGCCGGCGGCCGGCTGAGACTTGTCCAGGCGCCATTCTCGACGCTCGACGAACATATCGAGCGCGCCGATGGCGTCGTGCTCGACATCGGCGTTTCGTCCATGCAACTCGACCAGGCCGAGCGCGGCTTTTCCTTTCGCGCCGACGGACCGCTCGACATGCGCATGGCGCAGGCGGGTCTGAGCGCCGCGGATGTCGTCAACACCTTCAAGGCTGGCGACCTTGCCCGCATCTTCGGCTTTCTCGGCGAGGAGCGTCATGCTGGCCGCATTGCGCGCATGATCGAGAGTCGGCGCGAGAAGAAGCCTTTCGAGCGCACGCTCGATCTCGCCGACGCCATCGAAACGCATATCGGGCGGGGGCCGAAGGACAAGATCCATCCGGCCACGCGCGTCTTCCAGGCGCTGCGCATCTTCGTCAATGACGAGCTTGGCGAGCTTGCAAGAGCGCTGCTGGCCGCCGAGCGTGTTCTGAAACCCGGCGGACGGCTTGCCGTGGTGACGTTCCATTCGCTGGAAGACCGCATCGTCAAGCGCTTCATCGCCGACCGTTCCGAAGCCGCCAGCGGCTCACGTCATATGCCCGACGCGCCCGTTCGTGTCGCGACCTTCCGCAAGGTCGGCGGCGGGGTGACGCCGGGAGAGGCCGAGATCGCGACCAACCCGCGGGCGCGCTCCGCAAGGCTGCGCGCGGCAGTGCGTACCGATGCGCCGGCGCGCGCCGGCGATTTTTCGATTTTCGGCCTTCCAAAGCTTCCCGCCGTCGAACGGCCGGGAGAGAGGTGAGCACGTGTTTCGTACCAGCGACATAGTCCTGATCGCCGTCATGGTCTCGGCCGCGGCCCTGACCTACAAGACCAAGCGCGAGGCCGAGGAGCAACTGGCGGCTGTGCAGAAGATACAGGCGCAGATCCGCTACGAGGAAGACACGATCGATCTCCTCAAGGCGGACTGGAGCCTGCTTACCCAGCCGTCGCGGCTGCAGAAACTTGCCGATGTCTACAAGGCCCAGCTCGGGCTCGAACCGGTTGGCGCCCACCAGATCGGCGGCCTTGACGACATTCCCGTGAAACCTCTGACCATTGAGGACCTCTCCTCACAGCGGCTTGGCGGCATGGCCGACAATTCCGGCAATGGGGCTACGGGCGACAAGGATCCGGTGGTCACCGGGAGCACGGTGCAATGATCAGCGGGCTTCCAAAGATCGGTAACCTGCTGAAGCGTCGGAAGAAGACCGCCGATGACGGCTCCATCGTCGTCGACGCGGCGCGCAAGGCGACGGGTGGCAAGGCCAGGACCCGTATCGTTATGACGATGGCGGTGTTCTTCACCATCTATTCCACGATTGCCGGCCGGCTTGTCTATCTCGGCATGCAGAACCCGGATCTGTCGGACGGCCCGCAGAGCAGGGTCACCGCGTCGCGTCCCGACATCGTCGACCGCAACGGCGAAGTGCTGGCGACCGATATCAAGACGGCGTCGCTGTTTGCCGAGCCGCGCCGCATCGTCGATGCCGATGAGGCGATCGAGAAATTGTCGACCGTGTTGCCGGAGATCGACTACGAGCAGACCTATCGCAAGCTCAAGAGCGGGGCTGGCTTCGTCTGGCTGCAGCGACAGCTTACGCCGAAGCAGCAGGCCGACATCATGTCGCTCGGCGTTCCAGGCCTCGGCTTTCGCACGGAGAAGCGCCGTTTCTACCCGAGCGGCGAAACCTCATCCTATGTTGTCGGCCTGACCAACATCGACAACCAGGGCATCTCCGGCATGGAGAAATATATCGATGAGCAAGGTCTGAGCGACCTGCAGGCATCGGGCCTGGCGGTGGCCAGGGACCTGAAGCCGGTGAAGCTCTCGATCGATCTACGCGTCCAGCATGTGGTGCGCGACGAGATCGCCGCCGGCCTGGAGCGCTATCGCGCCATGGGCGCCGGCGCCGTCGTGCTGAACGTCAAGACCGGCGAAGTGCTAGCCATGGCCTCGGTGCCGGATTTCGATCCGAACAATCCTTACAATGCGCAGGACAAGGACCGGCTGAACCGTATGTCGGCAGGCCTTTACGAGATGGGCTCGACCTTCAAGAGCTTCACCTCGGCCATGGCGCTCGATTCCGGCAAGGCGACGATGGCGAGCCGCTTCGACGCTTCGCATCCAATCCGGGTCGGCCATCAGGCCATTCACGATTTCCACGGCAAGAATCGGGTGCTGTCGTTGCCGGAGGTGTTCCTCTATTCGTCCAACATCGGGTCGGCCAGGGAGGCCGAGCTGGTCGGTATCGAAGGGCACCGCGAATTCCTGCATCGCCTTGGGATTCTGGACAAGATGCAGACCGAACTGCCGGAAGTCGCCCGCCCGACCGAACCGAAGGTCTGGAAACAGGTCAATTCCTTCACCATCGCCTTCGGCCATGGTGTGTCGACGACGCCGCTGCAGGCGGCTGTCGGCTGCGCGGCGCTGATGAATGGCGGCTATCTGATCCAGCCGACATTCCTGGTCCGCAGCGAGCAGGATGCAATGGCGGTGGCCAAGAAAGTGGTCAGCGAAAAGACGGTCGAAGGCATGCGCTACCTCTATACGCTCAATGCTGAGAAGGGCTCCGCCAGAAACGCCAGGGTCCCCGGCTATCGGGTTGGCGGCAAGACCGGAACTGCCGAAAAGGTCATCAACGGCCGCTACTCGAAGGACTTGAACTTCAACACCTTCGTCGCCGCCTTCCCGATGGACGATCCGCAATATCTCGTCTTTACGATTGCCGACGCCCCGCATCCGGAAAAGCCTGGCATGACGGACGTTGCCGCCGCCAATGCGGGGGTTATCGCCGGTAACATCATCAGGCGCTCAGCGGCCATGCTTGGCGTGAAGCCAGATTTCAGCCATGAAAATGGTGCAACGCTGGTTTCCTATCAGTGATTCTTAGGGCGCGCCGGCAACTGCGCGCTATTTTGTTGTGATGAACGGGACTCAATGCATCTAAAAGATCTAGCCGGTGTCCTGCCAGTCGAGGGAACAGCTTCCCGCGATCTGGAGGTTACCGGGCTTTCCTCCGATTCCCGTCAGGTAAGACCGGGTGTGGTCTTCTTCGCGCTTGCCGGCAGCAAGGCCGATGGCTCCACCTATGCGGCCGATGCCGCCAGCCGGGGTGCCGCCGCGATCGTTGCGGGTAAGGGCACGGCCGTTTCCGGCCTGTCGATCGCGGTCCTTGCCGTCGATGATCCGCGCCACGCGCTGGCGCTCAGCGCTGCACGCTTCTTCGGACGCCAACCGGAGACCATGGTCGCCGTCACCGGCACCGCGGGCAAGACATCCGTCGCCGCTTTCACCCGCCAGATCTGGGAGCAGGCGGGTTTTGCCGCCGCCTCGATCGGCACGACCGGCGTGGTGGCGCCCGGCCGCAACGAATACGGCTCGCTGACCACGCCCGACCCGGTGGCGCTGCACCGATTGCTCAAGGAACTGGCGGATGCCGGCGTCACGCACGCCTCGATGGAAGCCTCGAGCCACGGCCTCGATCAGCGCCGCCTCGATGGCGTGAAGCTGGCCGCCGGCGCCTTCACCAATCTCGGCCGCGACCATATGGATTACCATCCGACCATCGAGGATTATCACCGGGCCAAGCTGCGCCTGTTCGACACGCTGCTGCCGAAAGGCGCGCCCGCGATCGTCTTTGCCGATGATCCGTGGTCCGAGCCGACGATTCATGCCGCAAAGGCGGCGGGCCTGAAGGTGCTGACCGTCGGCCGCCATGGCGATTTCCTGACGCTGAAGCGGGTCGAGCACGAGCGCCACCGCCAGCGCGCCGAGGTCGAAGCCGACGGCGTGCTGCATGAGGTCGACCTGCCTTTGGCCGGCGACTTCCAGATCGCCAACGCGCTGGTCTCGGCCGGGCTTGCCATCTCGACTGGAACGCCGATCGATAAAGCTTTGGCTGCGCTGGAAAAACTGAAAGGCGCGCCGGGTCGGCTCGACCTCGTCGGCACGACCGCTGCCGGCGCTCCCGTTTATGTCGACTACGCGCACAAGCCCGATGCGCTGGAAAACGTGCTGACCTCGGTCCGGCCCTTCACCACGGGCCGTGTCGTCGTGGTGTTCGGCTGCGGCGGCGACCGCGATCGGGGAAAAAGGCCGATCATGGGCGAGATCGCGACGCGGCTCGCAGATGTCGTCATCGTCACCGACGACAATCCGCGCTCGGAAGTACCCGAAACCATCCGCGCGGCGATTCTCGCCGCGGCGCCCGGCGCCATCGAGATCGGCGACCGACGCAAGGCCATCCATGAGGCGGTGACGATGCTTCGGGCCGGCGATACGCTCATCGTCGCCGGCAAAGGGCATGAGGAAGGCCAGACGATCGGTACCGAAACCTTCCACTTCTCCGATCATGAGGAAGTGCGCGAGGCGCTTACGGAGCGCGCCGCATGAGTTTGCTCTGGACGTCGGAAGCGCTGGTCGAGGCCATGGGCGGCAGGCCGATAGGCTCGCTGCCGGAAGGCATCACCGGCATTTCGATCGATAGCCGCAGCCTGGAGACGGGAAACGCCTTCTTCGCCATCAAGGGCGAGGCGATGGACGGCCACGATTTCGCGACTGCCGCCGTGAAAGCGGGTGCGGCCGTGCTGGTCGTCGCCGAGGGCAAGCTGCCGTCACTTGGACGGCTGACGGCGCCGATGATCGTTGTGCAGGACGTGCTTGCGGCCCTCGAGAAACTCGGTGTTGCGGCCCGCGCGCGCTCGAAGGCCAAGATCATCGCGGTCACGGGCTCGGCCGGCAAGACGACCACCAAGGAGGCGCTGCGCCATGTGCTGTCGGCGGTCGGCAAGGTGCACGCCTCGGCGCAGTCGTTCAACAATCATTGGGGTGTGCCGCTGACGCTCGCCCGCATGCCGCAGGACTGCGACTACGCGGTCTTTGAAATCGGCATGAACCATCCTGACGAGATCAGGCCGCTCGTCAAGATGGTCAGGCCGCATGTCGCCATCGTGACGATGATTGCCGCCGCCCATCTCGGCTTCTTCAAGAATCTCGATGAGATCGCCAAGGCCAAGGCGGAGATTTTCGAAGGGCTGGAGCCCGGCGGCGCGGCGGTGCTCAACCGCGACGACCAGCGCTGGAAGCTGCTCGAAAAGATGGCAAAGGAAGCCGGCGTCGAGCATGTCTTCGGCTTCGGCGAGAATGCCCGTTCGACTTTCCGGCTCACCGGTTGTGAGCTTTACGCCGATCATTCCGACATCACCGTCAAGATCGGCAAGCAGGATGTTACGGCGCGAGTCGGCGCGCCTGGCCGCCATATGGTGCAGAACGTATTGGCCGTGCTGGGCGCTGCCAAGCTTGCCGGCGCCGACCTCGACAAGGTCGCGGCGGCACTTGCCGATCTTTCGGCCGAGCGCGGGCGCGGCCGGCGCCATGTCCTGCACCATCCAAACGGGCCGATCACGCTGATCGACGAGAGCTACAACGCCAATCCGGCGTCGATGGCGGCGGCGATGGCGCTGCTCAACGCCACGCCGGTCTCGGGCGAGGGCCGACGTATCGCCGTGCTCGGCGACATGCTGGAGCTTGGCAGCCATTCGGCGAAGCTGCATGCCGCCCTTGCCGAGTTGATCGTCGGCACGGGCACGCGCAACGTCTTTCTCGGCGGGCCGGAAATGCAGGCGCTGGCCGAGGTTTTGCCGGCCGACGTCCAGACGGAATATCGGGCAGGCGCCGAGGAGCTGAAGCCGATCGTGATCTCCGCGCTGAGACCCGGCGACGTGGTGATTGTCAAGTCGTCGAAAGGCATCGGGTTTTCAAAGCTGGTCGAGGCGTTGCTCGGCAAATTTCCGGCGGAAGCCACAAACATTCAACCGACCTAGGTCGGCTCCGGGGGACGAAAAGGACCATGTTCACACTGCTCGTCGATTTCGCGGACAAGATCTCGTTCTTCAACGTCTTCCGCTACATCACTTTTCGCACCGGCGGCGCGCTGATCACCTCGGCGCTGATCGTCTTCATCTTCGGGCCGACGATCATCAATTCGCTGCGCCTGCGGCAAGGCAAGGGCCAGCCGATCCGTGCCGACGGCCCGCAGACACATTTCAAGAAAGCGGGAACGCCGACCATGGGCGGGCTGATGATCCTGTCCGGCATCATCGGTTCGTCGCTGCTTTGGGCAAACCTTTCCAGCATTTATGTCTGGGTGGTGTTGCTGGTCACCGTCGGCTTCGGCTCGATCGGCTTTTACGACGACTATCTCAAGGTCACCAAGCAGTCGCATCTGGGCTTCTCCGGCAAGGCCAGGCTGGCGATCGAGTTCGTCATCGCCGGCATCGCCGCCTGGGTGATCATGCACAATGGCCAGGCGCCGTTCTCGTCGTCGCTGACCTTCCCCTTCGCCAAGGAACTTCTGATCAACCTCGGCTGGTTCTTCATCCCGTTCTCCTGCTTCGTCATCGTCGGCGCGGGCAATGCGGTGAACCTGACCGACGGCCTCGACGGCCTGGCGATCGTGCCGATCATGATCGCGGCGGCGTCCTTCGGCGTCATCGCCTATCTTTCGGGCAATGCGGTCTTCGCCGAGTATCTGCAGATCCATTTCGTTCCCGGCACCGGTGAACTCGCCGTCGTGCTCGGCGCGGTGATCGGCGCGGGCCTTGGCTTCCTCTGGTTCAATGCGCCGCCGGCCGCCATCTTCATGGGCGACACCGGCTCGCTGGCGATGGGCGGCCTGATCGGCACCATCGCGGTCGCCACCAAGCACGAGATCGTGCTGGTCATCGTCGGCGGCCTGTTCGTGGTCGAGATCCTGTCGGTCATCATTCAGGTCGGCTACTTCAAGATGACCGGCAAGCGCGTCTTCCTGATGGCGCCGATCCATCACCATTTCGAAAAGCTCGGCTGGACCGAAAGCCAGGTGGTGATCCGCTTCTGGATCATTGCCGTCATCCTGGCGCTGGTCGGCCTCTCCACCCTCAAGCTCAGATAGGACGCTCGCTTGATTCCCGCCGCTTCCTTTTCAGGCAAACGCGTTTCGCTCTTCGGGCTCGGCGGCTCGGGGATCGCCACCGCGCATGCGCTGATCGCCGGCGGCGCCGAGGTGCTGGCCTGGGACGACAATCCTGAAAGTGTCGCCAAGGCAGCGGCAGCGGGCATTGCGACCGGCGATCTGCGCGCCGCCGACTGGCCGCGCTTCTCAGCCTTCGTGCTGTCGCCAGGGGTGCCGCTGACGCATCCAAAGCCGCATTGGACGGTGGAGCTCGCACGCGGCGCCGGCGTCGAGGTGATCGGCGATATCGAGCTGTTCTGCCGGGAGCGCATCAGCCAAGCGCCGACGGCCCCGTTCATTGCGATTACCGGCACCAACGGCAAGTCGACGACGACGGCGCTGACGGCGCATATCCTGAAGTCGGCAGGTCGCGACACGCAGATGGGCGGCAATATCGGCCGCGCTGTGATGACGCTCGATCCGCCCGAACCCGCGCGGCATTACGTGGTGGAGTGCTCGTCCTACCAGATCGATCTCGCGCCCTCGATCAACCCGACCGCCGGCATCCTGCTCAACGTGACGCCCGATCATCTCGACCGGCACGGCACGATGGCACACTACGCCGCGATCAAGGAGAGGCTGGTCGCCGGCAGCGACACCGCGATCGTCGGCGTCGACGATTCCTGGGGCGCCCAAATCGCCGACCGCCTAGAGCGGGCAGGGCGCCAGGTCATCCGCATTTCCAAGCGCCTGCCGCTGACCGACGGCTATTTCGCCGACGGTACCAGCCTGATGGAAGCCGTGGATGGCCGCTACAGCCGCGTCGCCTTCCTCGAAGGCATCGGCTCGCTGCGCGGCCAACACAATGCGCAGAACGCGCTCGCCGCCGTCGTCGCCTGCCTCAAGGTCGGGCTCGAGCTTGGCGAGATCCAGGCCGGGCTCGAAAGCTTCCCCGGGCTCGTGCATCGCATGGAGCAGGTCGGCCGCAAAGGCCATGTGCTGTTCGTCAACGATTCCAAGGCGACCAATGCCGATGCGGCGGCGCCCGCGCTGTCGAGCTTCGCCAACCGTATCTACTGGATCGCCGGCGGCTTGCCAAAGGAAGGCGGCATCGAGCCGCTGCGCGGCTTCTTTCCACGCATCGCCAAGGCCTATCTGATCGGCGAGGCCGCACCTGCCTTTTCCGCGACGCTCGGCGAGGCGGTGCCTTACGAAATATCCGGAACGCTGGCGGCCGCGGTCGAGCACGCGGCCAAGGACGCGGCGAACGACGCCGGCGGCGAGGCTGTGGTACTTTTGTCGCCAGCCTGCGCCAGTTTCGACCAGTTCAAGAATTTCGAAGTTCGCGGCGAAGCCTTCAGGCAAGCTGCGACTGCTATTGATGGGGTGATACCCATCGGAGGGCCACGTTGATGCAAAGCCGTCTCGACAAAAGTCCTGTCGCCACCTGGTGGTGGACCATTGATCGCTGGTTCCTGGCCGCGTTCCTGTCACTCATGGGATTGGGCATCATTTTGTCCTTCGCCGCGAGCCCCGCAGTGGCCGAGCGTATCGGTCTCGACAGCTTTCATTTCGCCACCAGACAGGTCATCTTCACCATCCCGGCGCTCATCGTCATGCTTGCCGTCTCCTTCCTGGAGGCGCGACAGATAAGGCGCATGTCGCTGGTGATGATCTGCATCATGCTGGTGCTGATGGTGGCGGTGCTCTACATCGGCGTCGAGGTCAAGGGCGCGCGGCGCTGGGTGTCGCTCGCTGGGCTGTCCATCCAGCCGTCCGAATTTCTGAAACCCGCCTTCGTCGTCATCTGCGCGTGGCTCTTTGCCGAGCACAAGCGCCAGCCGGATATTCCTGGCAACCTCTTTGCTCTTTTGCTCCTGGTCCTGGTGATCTCGCTTCTGGTAGCGCAGCCCGACCTCGGCCAGACCATGCTGGTGACCGGCACCTGGGGCGTGATGTTCTTCATGGCCGGCCTGCCATGGCTGTGGATCGCGGCTCTCGGTGTCATCGGGGCAAGCGGTCTGTTCGCCGCCTATTCGGTGTTCCCTCACGTTGCCCTGCGCATTGACAAGTTTCTGACCGGCGAAGGCGATACCTTCCAGGTCGACATGGGTCGCGAGGCGCTGATCAACGGCAGTTGGTTCGGTGTCGGGCCGGGTGAAGGAACCGTCAAGCGCATTGTTCCGGATGCTCATACCGATTTCGTCTTCTCGGTCGCGGGCGAAGAGTTCGGCCTCATCATGTGCTTCTTCATCATGTCGATCTTCGCCTTCATCGTGCTGCGCGGATTGAGCATCGCGCTGAAGGAGCAGGACGATTTCACCCGCTACGCGGTTGGCGGCCTGGTCACCGTCTTCGGCCTGCAATCGGCCATCAACATGTGCGTGAACCTGCAGCTTATGCCGGCCAAGGGCATGACGCTGCCCTTCATCTCCTATGGCGGCTCCTCGCAGATCGCCATCGCCGTCTCGATGGGCATGGTGCTCGCATTGACGCGCAGGCGCCCGGAAAAGCGCAAGCAGATGGGCTTCGTGCTTGCGCAGCGCGCAATGCCGGCGGAATGAGGCAGGATGGCGAAGGGTGTCATCCTGCTTGCAGCCGGCGGAACGGGCGGACATCTGTTCCCGGCCGAGGCGCTGGCGCATGAACTGATCGAACGCGGCTGGAAGGTGCATCTTGCCACGGACCGGCGCGCAGAGCGCTATTCCGGCCAGTTTCCGGCCGCCGACATCCACGCGATCTCGTCGGCGACGCTGGGCTCGAGAAATCCGGTCGCTTTGGCCTCGGCCTTCTGGAAGATCTGGCAGGGCGTGCGCGAAGCGGGACGGATCATCGCCAGGATCAAGCCGGAGGCGGTCGTCGGCTTCGGCGGCTATCCGACGCTGCCGCCGCTCTATGCGGCGACAAGGCGCAAGGTGCCAACGCTGATCCATGAGCAGAACGCCGTGATGGGGCGCGCAAACAAGGCGCTTGCCGGCCGCGTCGATGCAATTGCCGGCGGCTTTCTGCCGGAGGGCGCGAGCGCCGCCGGCGCAAAGACGGTGACCACCGGCAATCCGGTCAGGCCGCAGATCCTCGAGGCGGCGAAGACGCCCTATGTGCCATCGAACGAGGGCGAGCCGTTCCGCTTCCTGGTGTTCGGCGGCAGCCAGGGCGCGCAATTCTTTTCCGATGCCGTTCCGGCGGCGATCGCGCTTTTGCCGGAAGATCTGCGCAAGCGACTGGCGATCACCCAGCAGGCGCGCGCCGAGGATGTGGCGCGGGTGAAGGCCGCCTATGCCGATCTTGACGTCGACGTCCAGGTCTTGCCCTTCTTCACCGACATGGCGGCGCGCATGGCGGCGGCACATCTGGTGATGTCGCGCTCCGGCGCCTCGACGGTTTCGGAAATCGCCGTCATCGGCCGGCCGGCGCTGCTGGTGCCTTATCCACACGCGCTCGACCACGATCAAGCGGCGAATGCCGCCGCACTTGCCGCCGCCGGCGGTGCCGAGCTCCACCCGCAATCGACGCTGTCGCCAGAACGGATCGCCGAGTTGGTCGGCGGGTTGATGCAGGATCCGAATCGGTTGGCGACCATGGCTGCCGCCGCCCGCTCGGCAGGGAAACCGAACGCGGCGCGGTTGCTCGCCGATCTGACAGAGGCTATTGCGTCCGGCAAAACGGTTTCGGACTACAGGAGGACGCGCGCATGAAGATGCCGCAGACGATCGGCCTCGTGCATTTCATCGGCATCGGCGGCATAGGCATGAGCGGCATCGCCGAGGTGCTGCACAATCTTGGCTACAAGGTGCAGGGTTCCGACCAGGCCGACGGCGCCAATGTGCAGCGGCTGCGCGAGAAGGGCATCGAATGCTTCGTCGGCCACAAGGCCGAGAATCTCGGCGATGCCGAAGTCGTGGTCGTTTCGACCGCGATCAAGAAATCCAACCCCGAGCTCAAGGCCGCGCGCGAAAAGCTGTTGCCGATCGTGCGCCGCGCCGAGATGCTGGCCGAGTTGATGCGCTTCCGCCAGGCGGTCGCCATCGGCGGCACTCACGGCAAGACGACGACCACCTCGATGGTGGCGACGCTGCTCGAAGCCGGCGGGCTCGACCCCACCGTCATCAATGGCGGCATCATCAATGCCTATGGCACCAATGCGCGCATGGGCGACGGCGAGTGGATGGTGGTCGAGGCGGACGAGAGTGATGGCACGTTCCTCAAACTGCCGGCTGATATCGCCGTCGTCACCAACATCGATCCCGAGCATCTCGACCACTATGGCAGCTTCGACAAGGTGCGCGAAGCATTCCGCCAGTTCGTCGAGAACGTGCCGTTCTATGGCTTCGGCGTAATGTGCACCGACCACCCGGAAGTGCAGGCGCTGGTCGGCCGCATCGAGGACCGGCGCGTCATCACCTATGGCGAGAACGCGCAGGCCGACGTGCGCTTCACCAACCACCGCATGCAGGGCGCGACTTCCGAGTTCGACGTGGTGATCCGCGACCGCAAGGGGCGCGGCTCGACGACGATCAAGGACCTGCGCCTGCCTATGCCTGGCCGGCACAACGTGTCCAACGCGACTGCGGCGATCGCGGTGGCGCACGAGCTAGGCCTCTCGCCCGAGGCGATCAAGAAAGGCCTGTCGTCCTTTGCCGGCGTCAAGCGGCGCTTTACCCATACCGGCTCGTGGAACGGCGTCGAGGTGTTCGACGACTATGGCCACCATCCGGTCGAGATCGCTGCGGTGTTGAAGGCCGCGCGCAGCGCGACCGAAGGGCGTGTCATCGCCATCGCGCAGCCGCATCGCTTCACCCGGTTGCATGATCTCTTCGATGAGTTCTCCGTCTGCTTCAACGACGCAGACACCGTGATGGTGGCGCCGGTCTATGCGGCGGGCGAAGAGCCGATCGAAGGCGTCTCGTCGGATGCGCTGGTTGCCCGCATACGCTCTGGCGGCCATCGCGACGCACGCTATATCGATGACGCGGCAGCGATCGCGCCAGCCATTCGCGAGCTTGCCAAGCCCGGCGACTTCGTCGTCTTCCTCGGCGCCGGCAACATCACGCAATGGGCCTACGCGCTGCCAAAGGAGCTTGGGGGGACGCCCTCATGATGCGCGGCCAGGACCTCATCGACAAGCTTGGCGACCGGCTTTCCGGTCTGCGCGGCCGTGTCACGCCCAATGCCGAGATGGACAAGATCACCTGGTTTCGCGCCGGCGGCCTGGCGGAGGCGCTGTTCCAGCCGGCCGACGAGGAAGACCTGGCGGCTTTCCTGCGCGCGGTGCCGGAAGAGGTCCCGGTCATGGTGGTCGGCGTCGGCTCGAATCTCCTGGTGCGCGACGGCGGCATTCCGGGTTTTGTCGTCAGGCTCTCGGCAAAGGGCTTCGGCGAGGCCGAGGCAACCGGGCCGACAACGATCAATGCAGGTGCTGCAACGCCGGACAAGCGTGTCGCCGCGGTGGCCTACGAAGCCGGCATCGGTGGCTTCCACTTCTACCACGGCATCCCAGGCGCCATTGGCGGCGCGCTCAGGATGAATGCCGGTGCCAATGGCGTCGAGACCCGGGAGCGGGTCGTCGAGGTGAGGGCGCTGGACCGCAAGGGCAATCTCCACACGCTGAGCAATGCCGATATGGGTTATGCCTATCGCCATTCGTCCGCGCCCGCCGGACTGATCTTCACCTCGGCGATCTTCGAAGGCGTTCCCGAAGACAAGGCGGCGATCAAGGCGGCGATGGATGCCGTGCAGAACCATCGCGAGACGGTACAGCCGATCCGCGAGAAGACCGGCGGCTCGACCTTCAAGAATCCGGAAGGCACCTCGGCCTGGAAGGAGATCGACAAGGCCGGCTGCCGCGGGCTGATGATCGGCGGCGCACAGATGTCGCCGATGCATTGCAACTTCATGATCAACACCGGCACGGCGACCGGCTATGACCTAGAATATCTTGGCGAGACGGTGCGGGCGCGGGTGCTCGAGAATTCCGGTATCCGGCTGCATTGGGAGATCAAGCGCCTCGGCAATTTCCGCCCCGGGCATGCCGTGCAGGAATTCCTCGGCCAACTCCTTTGAGATGTGCGGATATTCAGGTGACGCCGCCTGCAAATGGCGACCTTCTGCGCTTCCGGCCTTCGCCGGCCGAAGCATTCATTGAGAGTGACATAGCAATTAAGGCTACGGCCGGCGTAGGCCGGTCGAAGTTCATGTAGTGCTTGAACTTCGGCGCTTCGCAACGCCGTCAAGCGTTGCCGCAAAGACTCAACAACACACTTTTCTCGCCCGTTTTCGCGGAAAGTGAATCTCTCGGAATCATAGGCACTTGCCAGCGAATCAACTCTCTGATTCTCTGCCCTAAAGCGTTTCCTGATTTGAGTCGTTCGACGCGTTAAGTCGCGTTTTCCGTCTGGGGGGCAACCTGCCGGAAGACTCGGACTCAATGTTCGGGAATGCGGTGCGGGAATATCGGTTGCGAGCCCGACGTGAGAGGGGTGGCGGGAATGAAGAAGAAGCATGTGGCTGTTCTCCTGGGTGGATTCTCCTCGGAGCGGCCCGTGTCTCTGTCCTCGGGGAAAGCGTGTGCGGATGCGCTTGAGAATGAAGGCTATCAGGTCACCCGTGTCGATGTTTCGCGCGATGTCGGGGCCGTGCTTGCCGAGATCAAACCTGACGTCGCCTTCAACGCGCTGCACGGCCCGTTCGGCGAGGATGGTACCATCCAGGGAATTCTCGAATATCTCGGAATTCCCTACACCCATTCGGGCGTGCTCGCTTCGGCGCTGGCCATGAACAAGGAGCAGGCCAAGAAGGTTGCCAAGGCGTCCGGCATTCCGGTCGCGGAATCCAAGGTGGTCAACCGCTTCGCCGTCAAGAACAAGCATCCGATGAAACCGCCTTACGTGGTCAAGCCGGTCAATGAAGGGTCGAGCTTCGGCGTCGTCATCGTGCATGAGGGGCAGTCGCATCCGCCGCAGGTGATCGGCTCGACCGAGTGGCAATATGGCGAGATCGTCATGGTCGAGCGTTACATCCATGGTCGGGAGCTGACCTGCGCGGTGATGGGCGATGTGGCGCTTGGCGTCTGCGAGATCATTCCGACCGGACATTCCTTCTACGACTACGATTCAAAATACGTTCCCGGCGGATCAAAACACGAAATCCCTGCAAAAATTTCACCGAATATTTACCAAAAAATACAGACACTGGCCCTTAAGGCTCATCTTGCCATTGGTTGCCGGGGCGTCTCCCGATCGGACTTCCGTTACGACGACCGCCACTCCGAAAACGGCGAGGTTGTCTGGCTTGAGGTCAACACTCAGCCGGGCATGACGCCGACGTCTCTGGTGCCTGAAATCGCCGCGCAAGCGGGACACTCGTTCGGCGATTTGTTGAGTTGGATGGTGGAGGACGCTTCGTGTCTGCGTTGAGGTGGGGACAGGGTAACGGCGGCGCGGCTGGTCTCGCGCTGTTCGGCGTGCCGCTGTCATTCGACCGTTTCGTATTGCCGCGTCAGCTTCGCCGGCCGATGCGTGTGCTGGCGCGTCTGTGCGGCGGCGAGTACGAGGCGCCGCGCTTTTCGGCGGCGATCCTTTCCGCCGCGCTGGTCGCATCCAGCAGCGCCTATGGCGCTTATCTCGGCGGCTATACCGACAGCATCGTGCAGGGCGTGACGGCGCGCACCGGCTTTGCCGTGGACCAGATCAAGGTGGTCGGCAACCGCCAGACTTCCGAGATCGACGTGCTTGACCGGCTCGGCCTCGACGGCTGGACCTCGCTGATCGGTTTCGATGCCGAGGCGGCGCGCGAGCGCATCGCGACGCTGCCTTGGGTCGAGGGCGCGGCGGTGCGCAAGATCTATCCGCATACGCTGGAAGTGCGCATCGAGGAACGCGAGCCTTTCGCGCTCTGGCAGCAGGGCACTGCGGTATCGGTCATTGAGCGGTCGGGCGAGGTGATTGCGCCGTTCTCGGGCGGCAAGCAGGCGCTGCTCCCGCTGATTATCGGCACGGGCGCGCCGGCCATGGCGCCGGCCTTCCTCGACAAGATCAAGCGCTATCCCGAGCTCGCGGCGCGGGTCAAAGGTTATATCCGGGTCGGCGAACGCCGCTGGGACTTGAGGCTCGAGAATGGCATCACGATCAAGCTGCCCGAAGACGACGAGGATCAGGCGATCGCAGAGCTCGTCAAGGTCGACCATGACAACGGCCTGCTTGCGCGAGACATCGCCGCCGTCGATATGAGGCTCCCCGACCGGCTGGTCGTGGAGCTGTCGCCGGAAGCGGCGACGCAGCGCGAAGCCGCGCTCAGTGACAAGCCGAAGAACCCGGCCAAGCGCAAGGCGGAGACGAAGATATGAGCTGGCTTGGCGGCAGCAGTGATGCCTCTTCGCGCCGGTCGGGCACGCTCACGGTGCTCGATGTCGGTTCGAGCAAGGTTTGCTGCGTGGTGGCGAAGCTCAAGCCGAACGAGGACGGCAAGCTCCTGCGCGGGCGTTCGCACCGTATCCAGGTGATCGGTATCGGCCACCAGAAGTCGCAAGGTGTGAAGTCGGGCGTCGTGGTCGATCTCGATCGCGCCGAGCATGCCATTCGGCTTGCCGTCGATGCGGCCGAGCGCATGGCCGGGCTAACCGTCGATTCCCTCATCGTCAACATGACTGCGGGGCGCCTGAAGAGCGAAGCCTTCTCGGCGACCATCAACCTCGGCGGCCATCAGGTCGAGGAAACCGACATCAAGCGCGTGCTCGCCGCCGGTGCCAAACAGGCGCTCAGGGCCGAGCGCGAGGTTATCCATTCGCTGCCCGTCGGTTTCTCGCTCGATGCCGAGCGCGGCATGCGCGATCCGCGCGGCATGGTGGGCGATGCGCTTGGCGTCGACATGCATGTGCTGACGGGCGATGCGGCGCCGATGCGCAACCTGGAGCTCTGCATCAACCGCTCGCACCTTTCGGTCGAGCGCATGGTGGCGACGCCCTATGCCAGCGGGCTTGCCTCGCTGGTCGACGACGAGCTCGAGATGGGCGCCGCCTGCATCGACATGGGCGGCGGTACCACGACCATTTCAGTCTTCTCGGAAGGCAAGTTCGTTCATGGCGACGCCATCGCCATCGGCGGCAACCATGTGACGCTCGACATGGCCAAGGGCCTGTCGACCTCGCTCGATGCCGCGGAGCGGCTCAAGGTTATGCATGGCTCGGCGCTGCCCGGTAGTGCCGACGACCGCGACCTCGTCTCGATCCAGCCGATCGGCGAGGAGGGCGATCTGCCGCTGCAGATCCCGCGCTCGGTGATGACGCGCATCATCCGCGCGCGCATCGACGAGACGCTGGAGCTTTTGCGCGACCGGCTGAACAAGTCCGGCTACGGCAATGCCGTCGGCAAGCGCGTCGTGCTCACCGGCGGCGCAAGCCAGCTCTCCGGCCTGCCGGAAGCCGCGCGCCGCATTCTCGGACGCAATGTGCGCATCGGCCGTCCGCTCGGCGTGGCAGGCCTGCCGGAAGCGGCCAAGGGACCGGCGTTCTCGACCCCGGTCGGACTGATGATCTACCCGCAGATGGCGAGCTTCGAGAGCCATTCGGCGAAAGGACTTTCCGGTTTCAGGATGACCGGAACGGGCGGAAAACTGCATCGCATGAGTCAGTGGTTGAGAGACAGTTTTTAATTTGACGGGGACAGCCCCATAGGCGGCCGCAGCGGCGAAGCGGCGGGAAAGGCAAAGGACGGAGACAATGACCATCAATCTGCAAAAGCCGGACATCACCGAGCTTAAGCCACGCATCACCGTCTTCGGTGTCGGTGGCGGCGGCGGCAATGCGGTCAACAACATGATCACAGCCGGTCTGCGCGGCGTCGAGTTCGTGGTGGCCAACACCGACGCCCAGGCGCTGACGATGTCGAAGGCCGAGCGGCTCATTCAGCTCGGCGCGCATGTCACCGAAGGCCTCGGCGCCGGCTCGCAGCCGGAAGTCGGCCGCGCGGCGGCGGAAGAGTGCATCGACGAGATCATCGATCACCTGTCCAACACCCATATGTGCTTCGTCACCGCCGGCATGGGCGGCGGCACCGGCACGGGTGCCGCTCCGGTCGTTGCCCGCGCGGCGCGCGAGAAGGGCATCCTCACGGTCGGCGTCGTCACCAAGCCGTTCCATTTCGAGGGCCAGCGCCGCATGAAGACGGCCGACATGGGTATCGAGGAGCTGCAGAAATGCGTCGACACCCTGATCGTCATCCCCAACCAGAACCTGTTCCGGCTGGCCAATGACAAGACCACCTTCGCCGATGCCTTCGCCATGGCCGACCAGGTGCTCTACTCGGGCGTTGCCTGCATCACCGACCTGATGGTCAAGGAAGGCCTGATTAATCTCGACTTCGCCGACGTCCGTTCGGTGATGCGCGAGATGGGCAAGGCGATGATGGGCACCGGCGAAGCTTCGGGCGAGGGGCGCGCGATGGCCGCCGCCGAAGCCGCGATCGCCAACCCGCTGCTCGACGAAACCTCGATGAAGGGCGCCAAGGGCCTGCTGATCTCCATCACTGGCGGTCGCGACCTCACCCTGTTCGAGGTGGACGAGGCTGCGACCCGCATCCGCGAGGAAGTCGACCAGGACGCCAACATCATCCTGGGCGCTACCTTCGACGAGGAACTGGAAGGCGTGATCCGCGTGTCGGTCGTCGCTACCGGCATCGACAAGTCGGCGGCCGAAATCGCGGCAGCGCCGATCTCGATCCGCGCACCGCAGAAGCCCGCCGCCCGTCCGGCGGTTCCGGCTGCTGAAATCCGCCCTGCTGCTGTTCAGCCTCCGGCCTACGAGCCGCGCGCGGTCGATCCGGTCGCCGAGGCGATCCAGCTTGCCGAGGCAAACGCAGCCGCCATGGCGCAGCCGCGGGCCGTGCCGGTCGACGACTTCCGGCCGCAGAGCAAGATCTTCCAGGCTCCGCCGGCCCAGCCGCAGCCGCAACCGGTGGCGCAGCCGCAGGTCATGCAGCAGCCCGCACCGCAGCGCGAGATGCCGCAGCCGGCGGCCGCGGCCCCGCAGCGTATGCCGCGGGTCGAAGACTTTCCGCCGGTCGTAAGGGCTGAAGTCGAAGCCAAGACACGGCCCGCGGACCACGAGAACAGCGGTCCGATGGGGCTGATCAAGCGGCTGACCAACGGCCTGACCCGCCGTGAGGAGGAGCCGGCCCGACTCCAGCCGGCGCAGCCGCGCGAGCCGAAGCTGCGCCAGGCCGCGCCCGAGATGCGCCGTCTCGCCAGCCAGGATCCGGCGCTCTACGCGCCGCGCCGCGGCCAACTCGACGACCAGGGCCGGCTGACGCCGCAGAGCCGCACGGTCCAGGAAGACGACCAGCTGGAAATCCCGGCCTTCCTGCGCCGCCAGGCCAACTGATCGGCATAGCCGGGCACTGATCGTTAACGATATATAACGATTGTTAACAGGCAGACGAGAAATCGTCTGCCTGTTGCATTTTAAAATGTATTAAGAACAATATGTTACGAGGTTTTTCTTACATTGTCCCGTGGTTACACGGGGTAAGAAACCGTGATTTGGAGTCTCCAGGGCGGGCCATTATCTTCGCCCCGGACTAAAGTCGGTTTGCCGGGATTCGGGGAGTAGCCCTGCCTGCCGATTATACCAGAGCCGCATGCTCTTGCTTATTTTGCCGCGTTTGCGCGAGCGCCAGACCATCCTACTGGCCGCAAGATACCCAAGGCCGATTGAGCGGACGCAGGGCATTAGGGCGCATGGGGTTACTCTTGCACGACTATCAGACGACAGTGAAATCGCGTGCGACGCTGACTGGCATCGGCGTCCATAGCGGCAAACCCGTCACCGTTCATTTCCTCCCCGCCGACGCCGATACGGGCATTGTCTTCCATCTTTCGAATGGCAGCCAAGCCCGTGAGTTCCGCGCCTTGGTCGCGGAAGTCGGCGCTACCGATCTTTGCACCATGCTTGGCGATCCGGCCGGCGAGCATATCGGCACTGTCGAGCATCTGATGGCCACGGTGTTCGGTCTTGGCATCGACAATCTCATCATCGAGATCGACGGTTCGGAAGTCCCCATTCTCGACGGCAGCGCCATGGCCTTCGTCGAAGCCATCGAGCAGGTGGGCGTGGAGACGCTGGCGGTGAAGCGTCGCTACATCCGTGTGGTCAAGCCGGTGCGTGTGGAAGCAGGCGCATCCTGGGCGGAGTTCCGCCCCTATGACGGCACGCGTTTCGAGATCGAGATCGATTTTGAAAGCCCGGCGATTGGCCGCCAGCAATTCGCCTCCGACATCAATCCCGATATTTTCCGACGCGACATCGCGCGCGCCCGCACTTTCGGCTTCATGAAGGATGTCGAGCGGCTTTGGGCCGCCGGTTACGCACTCGGCTCTTCCCTGGAGAACTCACTGGTCATCGGCGATGACAACCGCGTCATCAATGTCGGCGGGTTGCGCTATCCCAATGAATTCGCCCGCCACAAGACGCTGGATGCGATGGGTGATCTGGCGCTGGCCGGCGCGCGATTCATCGGCTGCTTCCGCTCCTATCGCGGCGGCCACCGGATGAATGCCTCGGCGTTGCGCAGGCTGCTTTCCGACCGGACGGCCTTCGAGATCGTCGAGACGCGGCGCCGCGAACGCGGCCGAGTCGCCGAGATGATCGCCGTCAGCGGCCCGGTCTACGCGCCTTGGGTCATCTGAAGCGTTTTTCGCCCCAAACGCTGCGCCCGATCTCGTAGTCGATGTCGCTACGCTCCGATCGGCTGGGCC
>Ga0105238_10001970_pt1 | contig 20676 bp, 13 predicted proteins | sample KBSC34metaG_FD_81526 | JGI IMG/M metagenome (GOLD analysis project Ga0105238, IMG submission 81526) | Corn rhizosphere microbial communities from Kellogg Biological Station, Michigan, USA - KBS C3-4 metaG | ecosystem: Host-associated > Plants > Roots > Rhizosphere > Soil | place: Michigan, USA... | reverse complement strand
CCCCGACCGCAGCAAATCCGCCTATGCAGATTTCGATCGGCGAACCTGGACCGCGCGCCTGGGAATGGCCGCAGAAGAGACTGCAGAAGCGACGATCGGCGTTCTGGCGGAAGAGCTGCCATCAAGTATCGAGGTTTCCACACACGTTGAGGGCTCGCTGCGCCGCATCGACGCGAATAGTCTGCTCGGCATCCGGCTTGATTACGCCGTAAATGGAAAGTATGTAAAGAGCGTACTGTTCCACGGGCCATGTGGCAAGCACCCCGATCTATTCGACAAAAGGAGGACGTCGCCGATGCCCTGGGGCTCCAACCGGATGCCTGACATGGTCGTTGCGGTTCCCGACCTCGCGCAATTTACAATGAAGCCGCAGGCATATGCCCCGAAAGGCTGGACAGGCCGCGCCCAGATAACGTACACATTGCAGAACGCAGCTCCGCACACGCAGGCCAAGTTCGTCCTGCGGCGAGGCAAATAAGAATATATCGTGGCTGATCACGCCTTATGTTCTGTACCAGGCTCCAGATTGCCCGCGAGCGCCAAATGATGCTCGCGGGCAATCTGCTGCCGGAGTCATTTCTGAAAATCACCCGTTGACAAATGGGACGGATTGTACTATGATAGACACAACTTACCGATAAGTTAAGTTAAGAAGCAGCAAATCAGCCATGAAACCCGTTGTTACGTTAAACGATATCGCGAAAAGAGTCGGGGTCAGCAAGGTGACCGCTTCGGCGGTTCTGAACAATGTCGGAGCCAATACCAAAGTATCTGACGCGACCCGGCAGCGGATCATGGCGGCGGCAGAGGAGATGGGATATCGGCCCAACAGTTCGGCCCGTTCCATGCGGACGGGAAAGTTCGATTGTGTCGGCCTTGTCCTCAGCACGAAATCTTCACGGAGCACATTGCAGCGATACACGCTCAATGGAATCAACGATGCTCTTGCCGAGCGCAACTACCATCTGACAATGGGAACTGCGCCGGACGAGATGCTGGCCAGTGAGGAGAACGTTCCGAAGATGCTTCGACAGTGGATGGTGGATGGACTGCTCATCAACTATTCGTTCGGCGCGCCGGAACGTATGGCAAAACATATTCAGGAGCATCTGATCCCATCCGTCTGGATCAACGGCTCGAACGAAGCGGATACAGTCTCTCCCGACGACCGAAGCGCCGCTCGCGAAATCACATCGCGTCTGGCGGAGCTAGGACATCGGCGCATCGTCTATTGCGGTTACGATTTTCAAGACGAAACCGATTTGCACTATAGCGTCGAAGCCCGAAAGCAAGGCTATTCGGAAGCCATGCAGGCAGCGGGATTAGATACGGCATTCGAGAGGGTCAGGCTCGATCAGGACGGCCGCACCAATGAAGCGGAGATCAGGCAGCAAATCGGCGTAACAGACCGCCCAACGGCAGTCGTCACGTATTGGCCATCGGTGGCTAATGTCGTAATGCGCCAGGCGCTTGAAATGGGTCTGCGCATTCCTGAGGATATCACAATCGTTACGTTCTCGGATGTATGGGTCAAAGCGGAAGGGTTGCCTATCAACACATGCTTGATTCCATCCTACGAGATCGGCTATCAGGCCGTCAAAATGTTGTGGGAGAAGATCGCCGATCCCACACAGGCGCAGACTTCCGTGACTGTGCCGTTTTTATTCGACGATCAATATTTGCACCGGCTTTTGTAAGGCAAGTCGGCGCTATTCAAGGAGATTTATATTGAGAAACAAGGGATTTACTCTTATTGAATTACTCGTTGTTATAGCAATAATAGCTATTCTTGCAGCAATTCTTTTTCCCGTCTTCGCCAAAGTGCGCGAAAAGGCTCGGCAGACGGCGTGCCTCTCCAATGAAAAGCAGATTGGGCTGGCAATGATGCAGTATGAGCAGGACAATGAGGAACGCCTGCCCATGGGCGGCGGAGACGGCAACATCCGCTGGTGGTCGAGCATCCAGCCCTATGCAAAGAGCACGGACCTATACCGATGCCCAAGCAAGCCGGAATATGGCGGCTACTATAATCCCGGCGCGTATGGGGCGAATTCCAACCTGATGAACTGGAATTACTCTCGTCCTGAGAGCGAGATCCAGAACCCGGCCGGCACGTTCATTGTCTGCGAGGCTGCTCAGTGCGATACCGGCATCAACGGCGTTAACGATCCCACCAAGTGGGTGGACCATCAGCATAATGCGACCGACTGGGGTGTCACACCTCCCGGCGCATGGGGCGACGACGGCTGGCAGCCCTATAGCGTGGCATGCGGCGATAACTCCTGGAGCGAATGCCGGCGGCCGATCGCGCGGCACAACGGCGGGTTGAACGTAGTCTACTCCGACGGCCATGCCAAGTGGAGCGAGATCAACCGGTTCCTGGGTCCCATGCCGCATGGCTGGGCCTATGGCGATCCCAACAACACCTGGGACAATCAATAGCACTGTGTTTCCGGCGGCCGCATATCGCGGCCGCCGGAAACACAGTCACAGAAGAATATGAAAGGTTCAGCGAGAGCAATGAAGCGTCAAATAAATTCACGTATTTTTGGAATATTTGCAACACAATCTTTGTTCGTAATTTTGGCTGTGGCTGCCGCGCCGGCACCACCAGCCTCAGCGGCCTCATTGACGATCACCGACAGCAACTACGGCAACGGCGTCTTCAGCGGTACTTATACCGGCACCAACAGCCAGGCCGCGATCACCATTGCCACGGCCAAGCCCGTTACCATCACCAACGCCACCGTAATCGGTCCCGGGCATCTCATCTATTCCTACTACTCCTGGAACTCGAACATCATCATCAACAATGTCGTCGGAATAGGCACCAATCCCAATGTTGCGGGACAGCAGAAAGGACGCTTCGTCCAATTGAATGGCCCGATCCGAGTCACGATCGAGCACTGTCTGCTGGAAAACACCGGCGGTATCTACTTTGACGACTACAAGGGCAACTCCGACGGCACACAGACACTTAAGATACGCTACAACTACGCCCACAATATCGACGGCCGTAAGAGCAACGGCAGCAACGGTTATCGCAACGGCAATACGGACAATGATTTCTTTCGGGCGCAGTTCGTCCAGCTCAACCATATCGGAAACAACGGAGCCGTTCCCGGCATTGAGATCGCCTGGAATCAGGTAATCAACGATCCCTATGTAAGCCGTGTGGAGGATAACATCAATATCGGCGGCGCAAGCAGCGGGACGTCCGGCAGCCCCATGCAGATCCACGACAACCTGATCCGGGGCGCTTTCCCGGCCTTGCCAGGCGCTCAGTATCAGCAAACGTTCAGCGGAGGCGGAATAATGCTATCCGATGGCGGCAACGCGGGCGCATTCTGGGTTCAGGCGCATGATAACGTTATCGTCGGCACGACTAACTATGGCATTCAAATAAACCATGGCTCGAACTGCGCCTTTTGGAATAATCGGGTCGTCGCATCCGGGCTGCTTCCGAGCAGCGAGAAGATTTGGGGAATGAATGTTGGGGCTGTCCTCGATCAAGGGTCAAGCAACATCGCGCATCAACCCGGCAATATCAATGTTGGGAATGTCGTCGGCTGGGTCAAACCGGCGGGAACACAGACCAATGGCGGTTCGGGCGGTGTCAGAAACGACTCCTATTTCCCGGAGAACCCTGACGACTACAACCATCAGAGCTGGTGGCAGCCCAACGACGGCTCCCATCCGACACTTGCCGATGAGAACAACGAGGTTCAGGGCTGGATCAATCGAGACGCAAGCCAGGGCCTCAACGCAGGACCGACGACGATCCCGGACGGCACATATGCGATCCTTGCAAAGACGACCGGCGACGCTCTCGACTGTTACGGTTACGGAACAACCAATGGCACGATCATACAGCTCTGGCCCTATGGCGGAAGCCCCAACCAGCAATGGAAGATCCACAATCTGGGGAACGGCTACTATTCGATACGCACATACGATACCGCCTTTCCCGGCGGTGTGGGGCGATCTCTGGACGCCAACGGTTGCTCCGGCGCAGACGGAACGATCATTCAACTCTGGGATTCAAACGGTGGAACCTGCCAGCAATGGGCCATCACCCCGACATCGGCCAACAATTACAAGATTTCGACGGCAACGGCAAAAGGCGATGGGTCGCATGACGTCCTTGACGGAGCCGGCTGCTCCGGCGCAGACGGCACACATCTCCTTCTCTGGAACTGGGGCGGAGGAAGCTGCCAGCAGGAATGGCGACTGCAGCTCGTAGGCGCTTATTAATCGGCAAAGAGCCGGAATATAAAGTTTAGACAATCCGGGCTTAGGCCGCCCGCGGCCTTTATCGCTTCTTTCGCCGGCGCTTTTCTCTCTCAATGCGCCTTCATAAATGAAGCCGTTATATTTGAGTAAGGCCTTAGGCAAAATCGAAGCCCGGATCATTTGAGATTACAATCAATGAATATCACTCATGTTGTCCGTCGCAAGCTGTTCGCAACGCTGTTTGGCTCTGCATTACTTATGTCACCCTTACATGCGACTGCGCAAGCCGCATCTTCAGATACAGTCATTATTACAGTTTCGCCAGGAGCGCGGCAAACTTTCGGCGGATTTGGAACCAGCCAGAACGGCGATTTTGGTGGGGAATACACGTCGCTCAACAAGGATCAAAAGAGGCTGTTGTCGCGCTTGGTGTGGCGCGACGCCAGGATGAATACGCTGCGTATGTGGTTCAGCCCCACGGATTATGCGCCTGCTCCCGGTAAACACGATATCTCTACATTTGCGCGCCGCTTTATCGACAGCGGCATCATCCGGGAGGCACAGGCGGCAGGATGCAAGACACTCCTCCTGATTCCAGAAGAGGCTCCCGCCTATATGGGCGATGCGCAGGCAGGATTGCTGAAGGAAAGCGAATATGGAAATTACGGCGCCCTTCTGGCAGACTTTATCAAACAGGTCAAAGACGAACACGGTATCCGTATTCAGGCAACGGGCCTGCTCAATGAGCTGAACGATCGCAAGTTCCGCATCCCGCCGGAAAAAGTCCCCGCGGCAGTCAAGGCGCTACGGCAGGCGCTGGATGCGCGGGGATTAAGAGACGTAAAGATCGTCGCCCCCGAAAACGCCAATGTGGACGGAGTGCTCTATAAAGCATTCGACAGCTTAGTAGCCGATCCTGAAGCCTGGCGCAGCCTCTATGCCTTCGCGTCGCATTCCTACAACAATTCCACCACGAACGAAATCGCTGAGAAGATCGGCGCGGCGGGAGGCAAAGAATACTGGATGACGGAGGCCAGCGCCAACGGCCCGGAACAACTCGGGGATACGCAGGCAGCCGCATCGGCGGCTTCACGCGTCCTCAACGATCTCAATCATCGTGTAACCCGATGGATCTGGTTCTTAGGCTATGAACCCGCAGACCCAAACGACGATCAGACACGCCTTATTCGCTATCACGCCCATCCCTTCCAATATGAGCTGTTGGAGCCTTACTATTACCTCAAACAGCTCTCGGAGACGTTCGGTGTGGGGGCAGTCTGCCGCCGCGCGACAAGCTCTCTCGAAGGTGATATGACGTATACCTTCGGCAAGAAACCGCGTATCACGGCCGCAGCAGCGAAAAATCCGGATGGAACCTGGGCAATCGGCATAAGCAATTACACATCGCCAAATTTCAAAGATGACGACGATCCGAAAGACTTCAACCTGCATAACAGCGGCTATGCGGCTATGACCTACCAGGTAACAGTCAATGTCGCGGAGTTGGCCGGAACACAAACAAAAACCTTCCGTGTACATCGCAGCAGCAAGTCCAACAACCTGCCCGACGAAACCGTGGTGATGTATAACGGGCAGATCACTCTATCCGTGGAGCCGCTTCAATTGATCACGATGCGGTCCACACGCTAAATCAGCTCCTCGCAGCCGGTGTCCTAAATAAGAAGACAAACTCATTGTGAGCGATTCAGCCCTCGCAGGCTCCCCTCCCCAACCCTCCCTTCGAACAGGGACGGAGCCCTGTTCCCACAGGGAGAGGGAGCCAGAGTTAGGATAGGTAACGATTGCGTTTGCCTCTTATCTGGAAGCCCTCTCCCCTTCAAAACCCACTGGTGGGCAGGGCGAAGCGATCAATGTTCGGCCTCCACGGGATTGGTCAGCGCGCCGATCTTCTCGATTTCTATGGTAACCGTGTCGCCGGGCTGCAGCCAGCGGGGTGGCTTTTGCGCCATCCCCACCCCATGCGGCGTGCCGGTGAGTATGACCGTGCCGGGCAGGAGCGTGGTGCTGCCGGATAGAAACTCGATCAAAGCCGGCACATCGAAGATCATGTCCCGCGTATTCCAATCCTGCACGGCTTCGCCGTTTAGGATCGTGCGAATGGCAAGCGCATTCGGGTTCGGAATATCTTCGGGAGTAACCAGACAGGGACCAATCGGACAAAACGTGTCGAAGCTTTTTCCTCGCGACCACTGGCCGCCGCTCCGCTGAAGCTGCCAGTCGCGGGCGCTGACATCGTTGGCGGCGGTATAGCCTAAAACGTAGTCGAGCGCCGTCTCACGCGACGCATTCTTACAGGGACGCCCGATCACCACAGCCAGTTCGCACTCATAGTCGACCTGCTCGCTGAGCAGATGCCGGGGAAGCAAGATCGGCTGATGCGGATCGAGCGCCGCATTCGGCGTCTTTATGAATACGATCGGGTACTCGGGGATCTTGGCCCCGGCCTCCTCGGCATGGTATCGATAGTTGAGACCGATGCAGATCAATGCTGCAGGGGCAATCGGCGTCAGGAGACGATCGATATCTGCCACCCGATCAAGAACCGTGAAATCTCCGTAGAGATTCCCTTCAATATCGCAGAATATGCCGGCTTCGCGCTCGGCGGCGTATCGGAAGCCTCCGTCTTGGCCAATGTAGCGGATGATCTTCATCGTATTGTTGTCTCCCGAGGTCTACTTTCCGGCGCTCCAGCCGCCGTCGATAATCAGTGAGCTGCCGGTTACAAATGCCGCCTCATCCGAGGCCAGGTACAACGCCGCCGCCGCAATTTCATCCGGCGCTCCCATGCGTCCCAGGGCCTGAGTACCGGTCATCGCGGCGCGCGCCTGCGCCGGATCGGCATACTCTCGCAAGCGAGCTTGAACGAAGGGCGTCTCGACACGGCCAGGGCAAATGCAGTTAATACGAACTCCCGATTCGGCATGGTCCAGCGCCATACACTTCGTCATCCCGACCACCGCAAACTTCGTGGCGCAGTAAGCAAACCGGTCCCGAATGCCCACAATCCCGCCGATAGATGCCATGTTGATGATGCTTCCGGATCGTCTCTCGATCATATCCGGCAGAAACGCCTGGGACATGAAGAGAACGCCTTTGACATTCACGGATGAAAGATAATCGTATTCGTCTCCGGTGGTCGTCAGCGCGGTGCCGACATGCCCTACTCCCGCATTGTTGACCAGCACATCGCAGCGGCCGAAACGCTCCAGAACCATAGCGGCAGCGTCCCTGCATGCTTCTTCCTTTGATACATCGCAGGCGAGAAATATCCCGCCCAGCGTTTCCGCCACGCGCCGTCCTGCAGCCTCGTTCACATCGGCAATATAGACCGATGCGCCGGCTTCGGCGAGCGCCGTCGCAATCGCCTCGCCAATCCCCGATGCCGCCCCGGTAATGAGGGCTGTCTTCCCGCTCAAATCAAACATTACTACCTCACTCGCCGGTTGTCAGCAGACACACGCCATAGGGTTCCAGAACAAGCCGATCCCGATAGGACACATTGCCAATCATATCCCGCCATGCTCCATCAAGGACAACAGTTTGCAGTTCGGATTCGTGGTTGAGAATGAAATAGACAGGCTTGCCAGCATCACGCAGGGCAACGACTTCGACATCCTTGCCGTCAGGAACTTGAATGTCCCCTGCTCCATCGATCAGGCTGCAGAAGAGATCGGCATGGAAACGGCCGTCCATCATCCCCGCAATGTAGTAAGCCTTGCCGTCTCCATATCGGTTGACGGTAAGGACAGGACAGTCCGCGGCGGGCGATCCGGCTGCAAACCTAGCGAGGGGCTGCGCGGCTTCAAGGTGAAGATGGTCGCACCACGTGCTGCATGTATATATGCCGGTCAACAGCGGGTTGCCCGATATGTTCTCATCCTGAGAGGATGCAGGATCTAAATTGACCGCCTCGACAGGAACTTGACCGACCGCATTGAGGTGCTGCCAGGCATCGGCGGCTTCGCCAAGACGCTCTTTGGGCGGAGCAGTTGCCTGCGACAGACTGCTCCACTCGAACTGCTTTACTCCAAGGACATCCTGCAGCAGCCACGGCGGACGGGCTTCGGGCGCAACATGATCACGATCCAGCGATGCCGTCAGCGCCGTGACCACGAGCGTCCCGCCGCCATGGACGAACTCGCTCAAGCGCGCGGCCAGTTCCTCATCCATCAGTCGAAGCATCGGCGCGGCGATCAGTTTATAGCGCTTCAGGTCAGTGCTGTCGAAGATCACATCGCATCCTTGCGCCATTTGAACGATCGCATCGAACATCTTTTCCGCACAGGCGCGGCAATCCAGGCCGCCGCCGGGAGAGGACAGAGAGATCGATGCCAGGCTCTCATAGTCGAGGAATATCGCCGCATCATTTCGCCGTTCTAGCCGTGAGAGCGTCCCGCTCAGCGCAGCCATCTCATGCCCGGTTTGAGCTACAACACGATATCGGTCATTGGCCTTCCCCTCATGGTCGAGGATGCCACGCCAGTACTGCTCTCCCCCGAAGCGACAGGTGCGCCACCGGAAATAGAGGATCATATCAGCCCCGTGCGCGGCCGACTGCCAGGCCCACAGGCGGCTCTGCCTCGGGTCGCAGGCGACGCCTCCAGCCGGCGATCCGCTCTGCTGTTCAAGCATCCAGAAAGGATGGCCCGATCCATGCCGTGTTGAAAACCCGCGCGCAATCGCATGTAATAGACCGACCGTGCTCGACTTCGGGGGAGAGCCGAACTGCGAGGGATAGCAGTCCCAGCCGACGATATCGAGCGGCTCAAAGAGCTTCGTCTCGTCCAGGCACCCGCCCCCATGGAACATATGGCAGACGTTCGTGGTAATCGGCTGCGCCGCGCCGCTCTCCCGGATCGCGTCCGCCTGAATCCGCACATAGTTCGCGTAGACATCGGAGAAGAATCGCCAGGAATCAAGCAGGAGGCCGGGATTGTGCAGGTCCTGACGCAACCGTGGCAGGGGAACATCATCGAAGCTCCGGAACTCGGCGCTTCCAAAGATCATCCCAAGCCGCCTATTGAGCTGATCGATCGTGCCGTACTTTGCGGCCAGCCACTGCCGGAACATCCTCACGCAGTGCCCGCAATAACACCTGTGGCCGTACATTCCGATCTCGTTGTCGATCTGGAAGCCGATGATCGATGGATGATCCGCGAAGTGCGCCCCCAGAGCTGCAGCAGCCTTTGCCGATCGATCGATAAACCGCGGATGGCCAGGGCAGCACATGCTGCGCGCGCCGGTCTCCCACCGGATACCGTCCTCGTAGACCTGCCGGCAATCGTCTTCGGCAGCCTCCGCATTCACAAGCCACACCGGCGGGCCGGCAGTCGGCGTCCCGATCACAACCCGGATGCCCTGTTTGGACAGGATATCGATGGCCCGATCGATCCAGCCGAACTCGAATTGATCCTCGGCCGGCTCAAACCGATTCCATGCAAACTCGCCGATGCGCACGACATTGAAGCCCGCAGCGCGCATCAGTTCTGCATCCGTACTCCAGCGAGCCTCGGGCCAGTGCTCCGGATAATAGGCGGATCCATACCACATGATAGACATTCCTTTACACTGTTCGAAGTGTGTCGCCGTTGACGCAGGCGCGGCAGCTTCCGAAGTACCGTTCAGGCGGCGTGACCTCCACGCGGCATACGGACGGCGCTATGACATCGATATGCATCTCGTGATCCCGGATACTCCACTCAATCGAAATCACGCCTTGCGGAGTCCATATTTTGCCGGCGGCATGTGTCAGATCGCCGGGCTTCGGCGCAATCCGTACGGCTCGAAAGCCCGGCTCTAAAGGCTGCGCCCCCAAAATATGGGTGTACAGATGAACGTGCGCGCTCATGCCATAAGCGTGAATATCCGATTCGGGCAGCCCGTCCGACGCCGCAAGGTCAGGCAGCGAGATCATCTCGCCAAAAGCAGTTCCTCCCTTTGCAACCCAGGATCCGTGAACACGCCGCAACAGCTCGACTGCAAGCGTGTCCTGTCCATGCCGAAAGAGAATGTCTGCGAAGTAGAAATAAAAACCAAACGTCTGCAGCGGATAGTTCGGGTAATCCACGGATGGAAGCCCCAGCTTTCCAGTCAGAAACTCAACCAGATTGAGGATCTCATCTGGCTCGACAGCGCCAAAGTATGCGGCGGCAATCTGAAATATCGGGTGATGCGACGATGCCTTCTGGTCGCCGTCTGCCCAGTCGACAAGGCACTTCGAAGCGCCGTCCCAGAATCGATCCTGAACAGACTTGCGAACGCGCCTGGCGCGTCTTGCATAGAAGTCATTTCTATCGCTTCGCCCTGCTACAGTCGCGAGCTCTGCGGCCGCCATGAGGGCGGCGTACCACAGAATGTTGAGGCCGGCCAGTTCGCCCGGGAAATCTCTTCCGGCATATGCGCCGCCTGTCGTGACATCATCGATATAGATGCCCTGCCCCTGCCAGGCGATCGGACGATTGCGGCCTGCCAGCAAATAGCTTTTATCGACGCCCTTTGCCCAGAAACGAAGGTTGTCCTCAATCGCCGGAAACATGCTCGACACGAGATCACCGTCGCCGCTATGCGCATAGTGGTCGCGCAGCCACACGACCATCCACAGGCATTCGGTAGGCTCATCGCTGTTGGCGCCCGAAATACCGTGGCTGTCAAACCAGCCGGAGCTATCTTGGGTTTCAATGGCTTGCAGGAGGTTCTTGCGCGCCAGCCCGGTATCGCCGAAGGCAAGCAGGGCCGCGCGTGACGCATAATTGAACGAGCTGGTATTGAGCGTGCCGCATTCCCGGCGCATGCAATCCTGGTAGCTGTATTGCATGAGGATTTCCAGGGTGTGAAGCCCTACCTCATGGATATTATTCAGCGCCGGGTCAGAACAGTGGAACTCGGCCACTCTCGTAACGGGATAGCCGATAGAACGTATTGCGGCGGATTCTACATTCAATTCGCCGCTGCGGCAGGAGATATGGACATAGCGCAGAGCCCGCCTCTCGAACGGCTCCCATGTCCCAGACTCTGCTCCTGCTTTAACACGATCGCAGTATTTCACCCGGCATCCTGTGATAAATCTCAGCTTGCGATCGCTGCCGATTGTATAGCTATAACCGATATCGATAACAGCACCGTCCGAGTCCGCAGCAGAGAACGCAAACATAGGATGCCCTGCCAGAACTGTTCCAAAATCGACGATAGCCCACTCCCCTTGCCGCAGCATGAACCGTTCGCCTGAGGGTATCGGCCAGGGGTTGGAACGCGTCTCTCTCGCCGTCAGCATGGCAAAGTCCGTAATTCCATGCTCATACCGCTCAAACGGGCACACCGGCAGGGCATTAAGTGGAGCGTTGAGATCGGTGAGGCTTTCCAGGCTGTCGCTCATTCCACTGCTGGGCCATGGTCCGGAGATCACCCAGTGACGATCCGGTCCTGATGCCGTTGACGCGCCAAACGGGATATCGAGTATGGTCTCGTTCACGGCGTCGACGATCACCAGCATGAATCCCCATCCGGATACACTTTGATCGACAACGACAGTGAGACAATTCTCGCCTGGGGTCAGCTTTAAACAGGCACGAACCTCGCCGGTTCCGATACCATAGTGCGTCTGCTCATACTCGTCGTAACCACGCCATACACGGGTGCGAGCAAACGCTTCATCGTAGCTCTGTGCGGCGACTTTCGCGCCGTCCAGCATTACCGCGAAGGCATCGTCACATTCGAATGCGAGAGTGACATCCATAGCGCATTCGGCAAATAAGACACAGCTTGCCTCCACGAGTCCGGCGGAATCCAGCGGTAAGATGCTGTCAAACCCGATACAGTGAACGGCAGGCAGCGCAAACTCGCCCCTCTCGCCGCTCACCGGTTTCACCATCCTTTGGAACAGCGGCGATATCTCACGAGGACGCAGCGCCAGTATCCCGGGGCGATCTCCTCCAAGTCCCAGGACCTCAGGAATCTCCCAGGCCGAATCGTCGTAACCGGGCAGGAGGGCGCCCCGGTCCCAGCGTGTAAGGTCCGCACACTCCATAAAGCCAGCCGACCAGAACTGCCGCGGCGCGTTCCTCGCCTTTGAACAGTCCTCACGAACACGCCATGTTTCATCCGTTGCGGCGACAGTTCGAACGCTGCCGGCTTCCTCCACATCCAGCTGCAGGAGAAGACCAGCGGCCGCCCGGTGCTGCCAATGCACTCCAAGACCGAAGTTGTGACAGACCACAAAGATCACGTTTTCGGATCCGCGTGTCAGGCAGTTCGTGACATCGTGACTGTCGAACCGGGGAAGTTTTGGATCGCTGAACTCAGGGCCGCTGCCGACGTATCGGCCGTTGATATAGAGGGCATACTGTGTGAACGCCGATATCCGCAGGAGGGCCCTGTCAAAGCTTTCGGCGCACTGAAACGACTTTCGGCAAAGCGCATGAAAGTTGACAGTTTCCGATCGGCCTTTTGGCCAAATCCAGTTCGCCCGCAAGTTGCCGCATTGAGCGGTATCACGCTGTATAGAGTTTATGAGCATGCGAAGCATCTCTCCAAATTGAACGCGGCCTTCATTTCACAGCCCCTTTGCAGGTCAGGTAACATAGCGATATCATGCTCCGTAACAACCGCCTCGATGTCGCCCGCACGCTGGAGCGCGCCATCCTCACCGGACAGTATCGGCCCGGCGATCGCCTTCCCGAGATGCACATCGCCCGTAACCTGGGCGTATCGCAGGCCAGCGTTCGCGAGGCGCTGCAGGATCTCGAAGGGCTGGGGCTCGTCCTCAAGTACCCAAACCGCGGCTCCGTAGTGACACAGCTCAGCGGTGAGGATCTCGTTCAAATCTACCAGGTCCGCCGGGAGCTGGAACCCCTGGCCGCATCACTCGCCGCATCGCATATGACGGCTGGGAACATGCAGGAACTCCAGCAATGCATCGACGCCATGAAGACCGCCGGTGACAGCGCTAATTTCCAGGCGTTCTCGGAAGCCGATGTCCTCTTCCACCGTCTGATATGGCGGTCACAGCCTAACCGCTATCTGGAAAAGTCCCTTCAGGCCGTCTGTCTACCCCTATTCGCCTTCGATCTCATCCGCCGCCATTCATCGCCGCACATAGACTTCACGCGCACAATCCGCCAGCACCAGCTGATCATGAACGCCCTCAGAGCGCGCAACCCCGAGCTTGTCTCTCGCATGACCCTCCGCATGGTTGATCGCTGGCTGCGCCAGGATCTTGCAGACTATGAACGGCTTCAAGAAACTGAGACGACTGCCGGCGATCCCCGTCATAATCCTTCGCAAATTGTTCTCAGCCCCGATCTTACCTCATAATTATCGATAATCAAATACATCGACATATTTCAGAAATCGATTTAGATGTTTTTAAAGCCGATCATCTCCAATTGGCAGGCGGTTAAACGACTTGCAACCCCATTAGGAGGCAGGCGGTTAAAACCGCGCCTAGAGAGTACACATGTCCGCCTTCGCGGACTAAGAATGGGACCTTTGGCCCTTCTTTGTGTCCGAAGGGACACTGTTGTACTCTCTAGCCGTGACTTTAGTCGCCTGGCAGTTTCTTCTGTGCATTCTCTTAGATGCCTCTTGAAAAATCCCAATTTTACCGCCATACTTAAATATTATCGATAATTTAAAAATCGAGTATTTAGTAAAATCGGAGCGCGCGGAATTATGAGGATCACAGAAATCGAGTGTCACGTTCTGGTCGACCCGGGACTGCGGGAAGATGCGACCTCATCTTCGCAGGACGACCTCGTGGTGCTGGTCCACACGGACGCCGGTATTATCGGTATCGGTGAAACGGATACCGGTCCCTGGCTTGCGAAGGCCGCCATCGATTCGCCGGGCAGCCACACGATGGCGATGGGAATGCGGGACCTGCTTATTGGGGCGGATCCGTTCGACACCGGCGCGCTCTGGGAGAAACTTTACACCTACACAGCCATGAGCGGACGGCGAGGCGCGGTCATCTGTGCGATGGGCGCTATCGATATGGCCCTCTGGGATATCAAGGGCAAGGCCCTGGGACTGCCCGTTTACAAGTTACTTGGGGGAGCGCACAAAGATCATATCGTCCCGTATGCGTCGCTGCAGCCGAATGGGAACACAGTCAAGGAATACGGCAGCTCACTTGTGTCATGGGCTCGCCGCGCCAAGGATTACGGGTACTCGGCCGGAAAAATGGAATGCACGCTGGCCGGTCCATACAGACATCTTGGACTTAACGGCACGGATGAGCAGATGACGGAGATCGTGATGGCATGCCGGGAAGCAGTCGGGCCGGACTTTGCCATGATGGTGGATGTCCAGTACCGCTGGGCCGACGCAAAAAACGCGTTGCGGACACTGCGCCGCTGGGCGGATCTGGACCTGTTCTTCGTGGAGACTCCCCTTCCTGCCGACGACCTCGACGGCTACGCTATCCTGGCCCGCGAAGCGCCCATGCGTATCGCGGCAGGCGAATGGCTGAACACACGGTTCGAGTTCCTGGATCTGATGGATCGCGGTAAGGTGGATGTCGCACAGCCGGATGTAGGCCGTGTCGGCGGGTTGACGGAGGCAATGCGAGTCTGCCATCTCGCCCAGGACCGTGGACGGCTGATTGTGCCGCATTGCTGGAAGACCGGCATCGGGATCGCCGCTTCGGCACACATAGCCGCGGCAATCCCGAACTGCCCATTTATCGAATACCTGCCCCTGGAACTCTGCGAATCGCCCCTGCGACGCGAATTGGTCAACGATGGACTCGTGATGCGCAATGGCCTGCTATGCCTGCCGGATAAGCCCGGACTGGGGATCGAACTCGATTACGGAATTCTGGAGAAGTTCGCGCCACGCGTGAACTAACATCGTTAAGAAGGGAACTTGCGATGACATTGGTTAAGACTGCGCCGGTGCTGACGGCGCAAGACCATACTCATTTCCTTGAACACGGTTTCGTCGTCATAAAGGGGGTTGTGTCCCCGGAGACGATCGCCGCCGCGGTTGAGACGCTGGAGGCCGGCACATATTCCGGCAAGGTCGGCGATGCGAATTACCGGCCGGTGCGCGCTGAAGCTGTCGCGGAGTGTATCACGGACAGGGTTCACAATGCGATCGGTGAACTGTTCGGCGAGGAGTATCCGTTCGATCGCATTCGTGACGGCGTGGATATGCCTCGCCCGCTGCGCCAGGGCGCTGCCTGGCCGATTCCGGTGGCGCACATTGACGATGACTATCCAACCATAATGCCGAACGGCTGGGCTCTGGGCATGTTCCTATTCCTGACACCCGTGCGTTCACACGGGGGAGCGTTCATTGTATTTCCTGGTTCGTACCGCCGCTATCAGCAAATTCTCTCAGCGAGTCCTGACAAGATCTTCGGCGTTGTCGCGACGGCGGAAGCAGCCGGCGAGTATCAGGAATTGCTGGCCGAGCCGGGAGACCTTCTGCTATTCCACCATCTGGCAGGCCATACAGGCTCCGAGAACATTGCCGATCCATTGACACGTCATGCCTTACTTGGACGCTGGCACCCCCGAAAGCGTATCGATCCCGCAGGCAAGTCCATCTCCGATATGAGCACCATTGAAAAGGCAAATAGCTTGCGCCATCAACGGAGAGCCTTCGAGGGAGTTTTTGACGCGCCGGCGTGCAACACAAGCGCCGAAGCGCAGCGGATCTTGAGCGAGGGAATCTCTCGTCCAGGCGGCATCCGCGCACAATCTCTGATTCACGTCGACGGAACATCGCATTTGCTATGTGTCGACGGCGCAGCAAGAAACGTCATTCAGCATGCGGTTTCAGGCGACCTTCTGAACTGGAAGTTCGGACAGGCGCTGCCGGCTTTCGACGCCCCCATCACATCATTTTCGCTCTATCAACGTGGGAAAGACATCCTGCTTTTCGCGAGTGTGGGCGGCAAGATCCGGATACTCGCCAGCCGCGACTTCGACACATGGGAAGAAGTTGCGACCGTGCTCTCGGCGGAACATGGCGCGGGACACTTCAACACGAACTTCGGCAGCGCAATAGCTCGCGGCAATGTCCTATTCTATATTTCTCCGGCAACAAAATCCCAGGTCCGCTGCTGTTGGGCAGGTGAATGGAGCACGATCGGCGCCGTCAAAGGTCAGGAATCGGTCGTGATCGAGACCGCAGACGGACACAAAATCACCGGCGTATGCATAAAGCCCACACTCGGCGAAGTCCAGTTTGCGGTAGTCCTGGATATCGCTGAAGAGGGTATCGTTGAGACGCATCCTTTCTACTCACTGAGCAGCGATAGCGCATCATATCCAAGTGCTCTGCGCCCTCTGGCATACACAACCTGGAATGCGCCCCGAGCCATCCAGGTTTATCGCCGCGCGCGCAATTACTGGCTCATTACATATATTCGCGTGCAGGGAGACCAGGAGCGCTGGTTCTGGGGAATCATCGACTGGGAGCAGGAGACGCCTGCGATCGAGGAGATCACGGATACAACTCAATGGTCCCGGGCATTCGATATCGTTGGTCTGCGCTGAACGGCATCGCAATAAGCCTTCACAGCGTTTGCACTGATCTTCCAAAATCCGAAACACTCGCCCGCTGCCCATAGATCGCGTGTCGCGGGATTAACCCGGACCCACGTTACCTCGTGCGGTCCTCCGGGCTGCGTTGCATTGACAAGCGGGCGCGTGATGGTAAGATTCGTCCAGGTCTTGCCGGCATCTATGGAAGCGGACACGCTGCAGTCATTGGCAAAAATGTTAGACGGCCCAGCGGCATACACAAAAGAGGGATCAACCGGATCGACTGCGACCGAAGAGGCGTGTGTGGCGCCGGTGGAGTCTTTGGGGAGACTGAGTTCACTCCAGGCGCCTCCAGCATAGCAATGAATTTTATCGTCCGATGCGACGTAAATGCGGCTGCGAACCTGGTCGTATCCAATATCGTTGATCTTTCCCCCCGGCAATGGCGATGTGACATCGGTCCATGTCACTCCGTGATCTACGGATCTCGCGACCATATGGTCATGGCGGCCATATAATTCCCTTGAGCCGGACGGGTTGGATGTATACACGGAGTCGACGCCGGTCATCCGTGACCAACTTTTCCCGCCGTCCGCGCTTCGCCAGTTGGATGCAAAGAGGATGGCGCTATAGATGGGGTCGCTGTAACTCACATCGCCGCCCTCGAAGTGGATATCTGCCCCTGTGGCATCCCTGGCGACAGTCCACGTCTTGCCCGCGTCGAACGAAACCTTCAGGGTGCGTGGGTTGGTCCATCCCGACGCGTCACCGCTCCACATCACCTTGCCGTCGGCAGTAGATCCTCCATACTCGAATCCGCCCCATGCGTTTCCCGCGGGATTCAAATAGGTCCATGTATATCCGCCGTCTTCGCTTGCTGCGGCGTTGAAATCCTGGAAAGAGAGGAAAACCCGTGACGGATGACTTGGGCTGAAGTTAAATGTGCCCCCATTCATGACCGTGTTCGCGCCGTTGTTGTGCCACAAAAAGCTTCGCGCAGCGTCGGCGCTTCGCATGATCGGTCCGGTCGCGGTATTACAGTAGGCCACGTATTCCTCAGTTGGGCTAAACTGAAATCGGCTGCCGGGCTGCGTGATGGGAAGGAAGTGATCTGTTGTTTTGTAGTCGACTTTATTCCACGTCGCGCCTCCATCCTGAGACGAGTACGTATATGCTTCCCACCACTGCGCCCCGCCGTGATTAGCCATCATATTCTTCGGGTTGACCGGACTTACGCGCAAATTGTCGATAGAGGCGTTGTCTGGTATGCCCGTTCCAGCGCCGGCAGAGTGGAATGTTTCGCCTGCATCATCGGAGAACATGACTTTCATCTGGCCGCCAATCCATATCCAGTCAGGGTGCGTAGGAACGACTTCCACACAGGCGACGCGTTCATCGCTGAGTTTCTGAAAAGTGAGTCCGCCGTCTTTACTGCTATAAAGTCCATGATCGGCGTCGCTCGCCACGCCCACATACAGCCAACCCCTGGTGGGATGAACCTTGATTTGACCGCCTCCGTATTTTGCGTTGACCTTCGCCCACGTTTCGCCTCCGTCCCGCGATTTATACAGCCCGCTGTCGCGTGAGAGATAATAGGCGACCGTGCAGTATCCAAGCTTCGGATCGAAACTCGACGGATCGAACTGTAGGATGTTGCTGCGCCATTGCTTTCCCTCGTTGCTCGGCATGGTTTGCGTCCAACTGGCCCCCTGGTCCTTCGACAGGTAAATGCCATCCGGAGACTTTCCCCAGTCGTTGTTCCAGTCGTCCCCGTTGCCGCCGAAGCCAATCACTCGCTTTGGGTTCATGGGATCGATGGCAAACCCGTTGCCTCCCCGGGCATGCCAGCCGACCATACATACCTGCCAGTAGTTCCCGCCGTCAAGGGTTCGATAAATGCCGCCGACATCCGTGCCGAACAGGATAAACCTGGGATCCGACGCCGAGATCTCGATACATCGCACGACTTGAGCGCCCTCGCCGCCGATCTTTATGCCGGACTTGCGAGACGCCGCCGTGATCATGGCAATATGCTGCCAGGCAGGGCTAAGACTGGATTGTCCTTTCTTAACCGCCTGTGCCGAATTCTTTTCGGCATAACATGGGATCTTCAAAACAGGGACAAATGCCAGTGCGGCAGCGAAGATCGCAGCCTGATTCCTTTTCACCGCACAAACTCCTTTGCAGCAGACATTATCTTAACCGAACCAGTCTCTTCATTCCTGAGGATATGAATGCGCGCCACATTGTACGATGTATCCGCATTTTCGACTGCAGTTTGAAAACCGAGAGCGATCGGCCGGACTGTATTTCCGGCACGTTCCTGCAGCCGAATCCGCAGATCGTATTCGCCGGAAGGAATATCACCGGGAACATTCAATGTATAGGTCTCAACGATATCCTGGTTCGGCAGCCAACGTCGATTACCGGAATCCGCAATCACTTCGCAATGCTCATAGATGTTGCCGGAGAGAATAATGGCCAGCTCAAACACGTGATACGCCGGCGCGATCCCCGCATTGTGCCATGTAAGCCGAAACTCGGTCGTCCGGCCCGGCAGCGAGGTCTCCACAACATCAATCGTCCTGACAAGGTACCAGTAGCCACAGCGATTGGCCAGGCGGGTCGCGATAAGGGGATTATCTTCAAGAAAGTGACGCGCATTGCCATGGTAGCCGATCCAGGTGGCGCGCATCAGTTCCATGGCGCCTTCCAGGGTATCCGCGCCGCGCACCGAACGATTGGCGCCGGCCCAGGTTGTATCGGAGTCCCCATAGCACATTCCGTAGTGCTGAAGTTCGAGGATCGTCGGCCGGTCGCCGGCAACAAGGGCAAAATATTCCGGCGAACGCACTGAGTGAGTATCGGGATACTCGTCCACATAGTATCGAACGAGGATGCTGTCGTCCCGGAATGTAATCCCGCTGTCGACGAGATAGTCCAGCATACGAAGACTGTCATCCGCAACAACGCCCTCGTACGGCAGATCATCGGAAACGGCAAGCAGGGTTTTCTTGTAATGCCGTTTATAGATGTCTATGTGCTGCTTCAGGACGTCAAACGGAAGCTGCAGACGATCGCTCGCGCTGTTGTGTCCCTCGCCCCATTCGCCGTAGCTCCCAATATCTACATATTCCACCCAGGGCTGACCGTCATAGCGGGCGGCAAACGCTTCGTGAAAAGAGTCGAGCGCCTTAAGAAAGATCGGGTCGGCATACTCCGGCCGCCAATCTCCCTTGCTGCAGAAGGAATCGATGAAACACCCCTGAGCTCCCAACATACGCACCCACTCGGGTGTGGCATATACGGTTCCCGTTTCTTTGCATGTAATTCTAAAGCTGATTGTGTAGCCCTTGGCCACCCACTTGCGGATGACGTCATCGATCAACTCCCATTGAAATACACCCTGTGCCGGTTCAAGATCGCTCCAGGGAAGTCGCAAGTATATGTGGTCAAGCCCGGGAAACTGCTCAAGATCCTCATCACGCTCCGGCACATAATTGCTGGTGCCATTGTCAAAATAATGGTGATACCAGCCTTTATGGGGATTTCGGAGAACTCGATCGGCATCCCAAAATTGCGAAAGATCAGTTGTTATCATCATGAAGCCTTAACGGAAATTGTAAAATGGCTGCGTCTTCAGAAACCGCATGCAGCGGCTCCGCGCGCAGTGGTTAGGAGGCGAGGCTGTTATCTTGCCGGCCTCCCAACCACTGTGCACATCGGAAACGAGCATCACGAGGATGCGCGCTTTTACGGAGTTGGGGTAACTTTTACCTCGTTGGAGTTGGCAAGCTCGTTGCCGCTGCCATCAAGCGCAGCCACAACATAGTAGTAGCTTGTGCCGTTTGTTAGTCCACTCTGTGTATAGCTGGTGCTGCCCCACCCCGTCACGACCCAGCTGTAGCCGGAACCGCTCGTCGTGCTGCGCTTG
>Ga0105238_10001969_pt1 | contig 20677 bp, 10 predicted proteins | sample KBSC34metaG_FD_81526 | JGI IMG/M metagenome (GOLD analysis project Ga0105238, IMG submission 81526) | Corn rhizosphere microbial communities from Kellogg Biological Station, Michigan, USA - KBS C3-4 metaG | ecosystem: Host-associated > Plants > Roots > Rhizosphere > Soil | place: Michigan, USA... | reverse complement strand
CGACGGTATACTTCTACAATACCACCAATGACTACGGAAATACCAACACCACCTATTCGTGGGACTTTGGGGACGGAACCACTTCGACCGATCCGTATCCATCCCATACCTATACCGTGCCGGGCACCTATACGGCGACCATGTCGGCGTCCAATCCGGCATTACCCTGTAGCTCCACGGCCACCCCGGTGACCATCATCGTGCGGAATTTCAACTCGCACTTCCAATTCAACTCGTCCTATGTGGCAGGCGTCTGTCCTCCCCTGCTGGTGTCCTTTACCAACACTTCCTACAACGCGGTGTCGGTGGCTTGGGACTTCGGCGACGGCAATACGGCCGGCAACGTCAACTACCCGAGCCACGTATACGAGAAGCCCGGAACCTATATCGTCAAGCTTACTGTCTATACATACAACGGTCTCCAGGGAGAATATATCGATTCTGTCATCATCCGCAAGCCCACCGTGATCATACCCAAAGTTCCTCCGGAGACATGTATCGGCAATCCGGTGACCCTGTCCTCCAATATACAATACGGCAGCAACTATATCTGGGACTTCGGGGACGGCAGCATCGTCGCCTCCCCCGATGGCAATGCCACCCATAGCTACCAGACAGCCGGTTCGTATATAGCAACACTTCTTGTACAAAACGATGCCGGCTGCGTCACCGATACGACATTACCAGGTCCCGTGAAGATCCGGCCCAATCCGGTGGCCATGATATCTCCTGCCAGACCTGTACTTTGCCGGGGCGATTCGCAGCCCATTACCGCCAGCGGCGGCAGCGTCTATCAGTGGAGCCCCGCCACGGGTCTCAGCGATCCCACTATTTCCAATCCCATCGCCAACCCCACAGTCACCACCGATTATGTGCTGACAGTAAAAGACGACATCGGCTGTCAGAATACGGCGCCGCTGACGATCCAGGTGGTCCAGCCGGGTAACCTGCAGCTCCGGCCAACGGCCTCGATCTGTGCGGGTGATACCCTTCAGCTGAACGCCACCGGCGAGACCCTCTATACATGGATCGGCGATACACAGGGGCTGGATCACACCGACGTCGCCAACCCCGTCGCCAGTCCTTCAAACGATATCACCTATACGGTCCAGGGCTCCGACGACCATCACTGTTTTGTACATACGAAATCCATTGTCGTGGCAGTACATCCCCTGCCCACTGTCAATGCCGGCCCCAACATAATGGTCGAAGCAGGCTATGATGCAACGCTGAATGCTACGGGCAGCGCCGATGTCATCCGCTGGCAGTGGACGCCGGAAAAATACCTCAGCTGCTACAACTGCCCCTCGCCGGTGTGTCTGCCTCTCGCCACTAGCGAATATGTGCTGAAAGTATATAATCAGTATTGTCAGGCTTCCGATACGATAGTCGTGGCGGTCGACTGCCAGGAAAGCCATGTACGTATTCCCAACGCCTTTACTCCCAATGGTGACGGCGCAAACGATGTCTTTATGATAAAAGGCATTTCCATCGTGAAGCACATGGTCATCTTTGGACGATGGGGGGAGAAAGTATTCGAACGGGATAATTTTATCGCAGGCGATAGAACTTCATGCTGGGATGGCACCTATAAAGGACAGAAATGCGCCCCCGGCACCTATGTTTATTTCGTGGAGATGGAATGCCCGTCCGGCGGCACGTTCAGCCGCAAGGGCAGCTTTATACTGGTGAGATAGGGCAATGGGCAGGCTCACTCGGACCGAAGGCTCTTCACCGGATTTGTCACCCCTGCCTTCACGGACTCATAGCTCACCGTGATCCAGGCGATGACCAGCGCTGCCAGCGGCCCCAGCACAAATACGCCCCATCCGACATGGATGTGATAGGCAAAGCTTTCCAGCCATTTATTCACCGCCCACCAGGCCAGGGGAATGGCAATGATCATAGCGACGATGATCAAGCGGGTAAAGTCCGTGGACAACAGCCGGACAATGTTGAAGAGGGATGCGCCCAACACCTTCCGCACGCCTATTTCCTTGGTCCGCTGCTCGGCCATATATGCCGAGAGCCCATACAGCCCCAGACAGGAGATAAAGACTCCCAGCAGGGCAAATAAATTGAAGATGCTGCCCATCTGCTGCTCGCCCTTGTATTGATTGGCCAGATCCTGGTCGAGGAAACCATAAGACACAGGATAGGCAGGATCGAATTGTGTGCTTATCTTACTCAGCGCCTTGATAGTGCTTTCTGTGCTGCCGGGCAGGGCCCTTACGACGATGACCCCGCCATACCGGTTCAGCTGAAGGACCAGCGGCTCGATGGTCCGCTGAATAGGCTTGTAGTTGAAATCTTTCACCACTCCGACAATGGTTCCCTTCCCATCCTGGAAGGAGATCTGCCGGCCCACCGCGTTGGCCGCCGTCATACCCATGGTGCGGGCCGCGGTCTCATTCAGGATAAAATTGCTGGTATCCGACTTGAAGTCCTTCGAGAACGGCCGGCCGCTAAGCATCTTCATGTGAAAGATATCAAAGAAGCTCTCACTGACCTGCATGGAAGGGAATACGACCTGTAGCTTGGGGTCCTTACCTGGCCAGTTGACATTGATGGTGCCGCTAAAAAGATTGATCGGCAGCTGGTCTGTCACGGTAAACTGACTGGTCAACGGGTTCTGCGCTAATTCATCATACAAGGCCTGCTTCTTATTCCACATATTACCCTGCATATACATATACACCAGGTTCGATTTCTCAAACCCGAGGTTCCTGTTCTTGATATAATGCAGCTGGTTGTAAATAACCACGGTGCCGATCAACAGTACGATGGATACGACGAACTGTACCACCACCAGCGCATTCCGGAAGAGCCGGTTGCCTCCCAGACTTTTCAGATTGCCTTTCAGCACCTTCACCGGCTGAAAACCCGAAAGGAAAAGGGCGGGATAGCTCCCTGAAATAAGCCCGGTACCCATAGAGATACCGAGAAGGGTCAACAGCAGCCTCCAGTCCCAAAGGCTCACGGACAATGTCTTGCCCGCCAGCCCGGCAAAAGAAGGCAGCACCAGCCATACCACAAGCATGGCTGCCAGCAGCGAGAAAAAAGAGATGAGGAGGGATTCTCCCAGGAACTGACCGATCAATTGCCTTCTCACGGCGCCGACCACCTTGCGCAATCCCACTTCCTTTGCCCTCCGCGCCGAACGCGCCGTCGCCAGGTTCATAAAATTGATACAGGCCACCAGCAGGATAAAGATGGCCACGATAAAGAATATATTCACATACTGGATATCTCCTTGTCCAGGCAAGTCTATCTGTAGATTGGAATGCAGATGTATCCGGGTCAGGGGCTGCAGGCGCAGGTCTATTCGGATGCCTGTCTTTTTGTCTTTAAAGATCTGGTTCATCGTACGCTCCATCCCCGCCAGCGCGGCAGGCGTAGCGTTGAAATGGTCATCCAGCTGGAGATAGTCGTAGAAGCTGAAGTTATCCCATAGATTGGAATTCAATTCACGACGGGCGTCGGGGGATGAAAAGGGCAGAAGCATATCGAACTGCAGATGGGAGTTCGCAGGGATATTCGCCAGCACCCCCGTGACCACCACGTCTTCGCGATTATCCTTTCGCAGCACCTTCCCCAGCGGATTGTCTTTCCCGAAATATTTTGTAGCCAGGTCCTCGGTGATCACGACAGCATCGGGACGCATCAGAGCGGTCTTTATATCTCCCTTCACCAATTGAAAGGAAAAGACATCCAGGAAAGTGCTGTCCACATAGAATGTCCTGTCCTCTTTGAATTTCTTGTCCCCTATCGAGATCAGGGTACTATGGACAGACGAAAGACGCACGGTGTTCTTTATCTGTGGCATCGCCGCCTGAAAAGCCTGCGGCATACCCGAACATGACACCGCTGTCTTGAAATTATCCGCCGCCGATGTGATCCTGTAGATCTGTTTCGCGTGCTTATGCCACCGGTCATAGCTCAATTCATTCTGCACCCACAGCAGGATCAGAATGCTGGACGCCATACCGATGGCAAGACCGGCAATGTTGATAACGGAAAAAGCTTTGTGCCGCAGGATGCTGCGGATCGCGATCTTAAGATAGTTTTTGAACATGGCGGAGCGATTAATCCCCTGTGTCTCCGAAAAAAGATGCCATTTTTACATCAAACTGTCTTTCAGATATTTAGACCACCACTACCCCATGAAACTGTCCGTTTTTGATACTGATACTGTCCGAAGTTTAGTAATGGTAGATAGCCGCAGGGCCGTCATTCACGCCAAACAGCAGCCTGTTCCCCGGCAATGGCAGTACGCCACGCACATCTTCCCTCAAATGCAGACCGCTCTCCGGCTGCGGCACATATTTAAACCCGCCCTTCCCGTCATTCAATAACAGCACGCCATGACTGGCACGCCACCGGCCAAATCGTATACGGGTCCATTGGTTGCTACCAGCCAACACCAGGTCCTTATGCCCGTCCCCATTGACATCGACGGCGGCTATTGCGTACACGGGCGCATACTGCGCTTCCACAGGCAGCTCCCTTAGCTGGAATCCTGCATCTCCCTTGTTCTGCAGCCATACGGTGCTGAGCATATTTGCCCGCAAAGGCCCCGCATCCTTCAGCTCATCCGCGCTGAACATATCCTGGATAGTAGCATCCGCATAATCATGATATTCCAGGAACTTCTTTTTCAGCATCGGCACCTGTGTGGTAAGATCATCCCTGGAAGCAGCGGGATAAGACACACCATTGATATAGTAGCAAAAGACGGGATCGATAGTGCCATTATTGTCAAAGTCCTTATAGTATAATGTCAACGGCTCTTTGTCGCTGGCATGGAACTGATTGTTCAACCCCTGATTGCCCAGCACCAGGTCAGGACTGCCATCGCCGTCCAGGTCCGCCGCCGCAATACGGTTCCACCAGCCGGAGGAAGGGAAATGGATGTATTTGTCGGAAGCATCTTCCAGCCGCCCTCCCTTGTTAAGATATACCTTTACAGGCATCCACTCTCCCACTGTGACCAGGTCCGTTTTTCCATCCTTGTTCAGGTCGATCCACAATGCATCGGTGACCATGCCGCTGTGCTCCAGACCGGGCGCCGCCTGCGAGGTGCCATCCGTAAAATGCCCCTTGCCATCGTTCAGCCAGATCCTGCTGCCGGGTGATAAAGGATACTTGCCGGGGATCACTCTTCCTCCCAAAAAAAGATCCAGGTCCCCATCTCCATCTATATCCGCCGCGCGAACGACCCCTACACTGGCAGGCCATGCAGGAACAGCGCCTTCCGCCTTTGTGAATTGCCCCTTGCCATTATTCAGATACAGCCTGCCCTGCAGCAACGGATCATTTTCCTCCAGCTCGTATCCGCCGCCCGCGACAAAAAGGTCCGGCATTCCATCTCCGTTGGCGTCGAAAAATTCAGCCGCTCCATCTTCGGCCAGAGAATCCCGTTCGATGGCAGGCTGAAAAGTTGGCTGCAGCGCTCCGGAGGCCGACTGTATATAGATATGGGCGGGATGTCCTTTGGACCCTCCTATAAAAATAACTGCCCCACCGTCCTTGTTGATATCCGCCCGGGCCATACAGGGGCCGCTGCGCGAGAGATAGTTCAATAGCAACGGCTGTCTGTCGAAATCATTAAAGCTGTTCTCAGGGTAATCCGGTCCCGAGGCTGCTTCCGCCTTCAGCAATGGAACAACGGGCTTTGGCTTGTAGTCCCATACTCCAATGGCGTCCTTCTTCTGCAGGTGCATCAGCTGATCGGCCTTCACCGCTCTCAACACCTGGAAATGATCATCCGGCCAGATCACCAGCAGCGAGTCCACCGTCTCATGATCTCCCAGCCCAAAGTTCAGTACAGCATCCACGGATGATTGAAAACCTCTGACGGGGAACGCTTCCTGGTAAAAGACGGTATCCTTGCAAAACAGTTTGACCTTGGACCCGATGCCCGTGCCATTGGCGGGATCTCCTTTCAACGCCACTTTCAGATAATGGTTTTTCGTCTTCGTACGCGCATTGTTCTTATAGATGCCCGCATATTCATTCGTATTGCTGATCACCAGGTCCATCGCACCGTCATTGTCCAGGTCCGCATAAGCGGCGCCGGCAGAAACGGTCTTCTGCGTGAGCCCCCAGTCGTTGTTAGCCTTTACAAAACCATTTCCACCCGTATTGCGGAAGACGTACGTTACGCTTGGACTGGATGGCATCCTGCTGATGGCATCTTTTACCATTTCTTCCTGTCCTCCGCCACCATTTCCCCGCAACGCCTTGTCGGCTGAATATTTCAGAAAATCCATGTCGGTATAGTCTTTTACATAGCCGTTGGTCACGAGCAGATCTTTGTAACCGTCGTTGTCCAGGTCGGAGAAAAGAGCGGACCAGCTCCAGTCGGTATTGGAAACTCCATCCAGCTGACCGACCTCACTGAACGTGCCATCGCCGTTATTCTTCTGCAGCATGTTGCGGCTGTACTGGTAATAGAAGCCGCGGCCGAACAGCTGCTGGAATTTATTAAAGTTCTCCGCTCCGCTATGCATCTTCTGTGTATGGTTGTCTTCCGGAAGCATGTCCAGGGTCATCAGGTCCACCCAGCCATCGTTGTTGAAGTCGGCAGCATCGTTCCCCATGGAATACAACGAGCTCTGATCCATGCATTCGCTGAGACGCTCCGTGAAAGTGACAGGACCGCCGCCCGCCGATGGGCCATTATTGATAAAGAGATAATCGGGCTCGTTGAAGTCGTTGGAGATATAGACGTCGGGCCATCCGTCGTTATTGATATCCGATATGGCCAGGCCAAGCCCAAAGGTCAGTACATTGGAATGGATACCTGTTTGTTCCGACACATTCGTATAGACGGCATGTTTCAGCTTCGGATCATAGTCGCAACGATACAATTTACATTCGTAGGCAGGCTGCCGTTCCTTGCGCCATCCGGGGTTGTCTACCGCGCCCGTGGCATACTGGTGTAAGGAGTGATTGATGAGGAACATATCCAGGTCGCCGTCCTTGTCGTAATCGAAGAACGCCGCCTGTGTGGAAAATCCGGGATCGGCCAGGCCATAGTCGGCCGCCTGCTCGGTAAAGGTCTGATCGCCGTTGTTGATATAGAGCAGGTTGACCCGCTGAGAAGGCAGTCCGGCGGCGCTGCGGCAGATATAAATATCCATCAATCCGTCCCCATTGATATCCACCATGGTGGCGCCCGTACACCATCCTTCCTTGTCGGCAATATGGCTTTTGGCAGTGATATCCTCGAACTTGAAGTTGCCTTTGTTAAGGAACAGGCGGTTGTGCACCATATTGCCCGTGAACAGTACGTCGGGAAGCCCGTCGTTGTTGATATCTCCGATGGCTACGCCGCCTCCGTTGTAGAAATAAATATAGTTCAGCACATTCAGCGTCTCTCCGTCAAAGAGGGTGTTGCGGAAGTCGATACCTGTCCTGTCTTTGTCCAGCTGCGTAAAAAGAGTGTCCTGGGAGTCGTTGCCTCCACAGCCGGCACAGGAACAGATGAGCCCCAGCCATAGGAGCCCCTGACGAAGAGATATAGACATAGATATATGAAATTGATAAAGGCCGCCTCACCTGTGAGACGGCCTATTAAGGTAAACTATTTTTTTGTTAATTCTTGTCCCACCAGAGAGGGGTCGTGATCTTGTCACCACCGCTGCCCAGCAGGTTTTTTGCAGCCGCATCTACTGCCTCGCCATTGGTTTCCTTTTCCGATGTCAGGAATGTGAGCCTGCGTATCCACTGAGTGGTGGGATCGGGAAGATCAGGATTGTCCGAATTGACCACAGGATACATCTTCATATAATGTCCCCTGCGCCAGTCAGCCCATGCTTCCATTCCATCCGGGTAGAGCGCCAGCCATTTCTGCGTAGCTATCTGCTGTAGGGCGATATTATTGTCCACTGTATTAAATAAAACAGGAATAGTCGATACAGCCGGAGAGTTCATGTAATCGCCAGGCGCTACCGGAGTTTTGACGCTGTTGATATAACTCTGCTGCACCGTTGGGTCCGTGACATTCCACTGGGTCAGCGACTGGGTAATGCCCTGGTTATAAAGGTCCTTTGCAGTACCACCCATATTCCATCCAAGAATGGCGCCCTCAGCACGGTTGAAATACGATTCGGCAACAACCATTACATTCTGTGCAGTAGAGATGGAGTTAGCGGATCCCAGAACATTGCCGCTTTTGTCGACGATATTAGTGGAAGACCACCGCTGCCCTACATGGGAATTATTGGCGGCCAGGTTTTGCGTCTTGCCTAACTGATCGATGGAAAGGCCATTTCGCAATCCGGAGTACAGGCCGGTATTTAATGACGGTAGAAAATAGGATGGTTCGCGGGGATCCTGGTAGCCGTTTAGCACGGAGGCCATGGTGGCGCTCATACGGAACTCGTTCCAGTCCGACATGGACTGAAGACCATTGCCATCCGTATTTTTAGCGCTACGCTGAATGAACGCATCGTCCCCGGCAGTGGCAGCCGTCGGATCGGTGATGGCTGCACTGGTAGTCATTACTCCCGCAGCTACGGCGGCTTCTGCCTCGGTTTTGGCTCTGGCCGGATCCACTTTCGATATACGAATGGCAAGCCGGAGGCGAAGGGAATTCGCAAATTTGATCCACCTGTTCACATCTCCCCCATAGATCAGATCATAGGAACCATAGTGGTTCTCGCCGGCATGAGTCTTCAGCACGGCGACGGCCGCGGTCAGACGTTTAAAAAAGTCGTCGTAGATCTTGTCCTGTGCATCGTAGGGCACACTCGTTCCGGGCTTCCCGGCCTGGAAATAAGGGATAGGGCCCCAATAATCCGTCACACGGTGGAAAGTGAAAACCCATAAAACATTTGCCATGGCATACTCGGCCGAGGTCGCGCTGTCCGTAGCCGCAAAAATGGATTGCAGCTGGGGCATCACCGCGGTATACATGGGGTCAAAAGCCGCCTTGGACCAGTCGGGACGCATGGTATAACGGTCTGACTGGAAATAAGTGGCTTCGCAGGCAAAATACTGGGCGTACTGGTCGGCAAAAAGGTTCTGTGCTACCTGGTAGTTCCAGTACGAATTGGTCGCCTGATCCTCGGCCTGAGAGAAGAGGAATGGCAGCTCGGCAGGACCGACGGTGGCAATTTTGTTCTTGTCGACATTGATATCTTTAAAACTTTTGGTACAGGAGCTCAACAGCGCCATACTACCCAACAGCGTACCATATATCGCTCCGTTCAAAGAATGCTTTATTTTCATATAGTTACCTGTTTATTTAATTAGAATGTGAATTGGAGGTTAAGACCATAGCTGCGGGTAGCAGGCAACGTACCATAAGAGATACCCTGATAGTTGCCGTTACCCAGGCTCATGTCCGGGTCGAATGACATGGTCCGCTTGCCAAGTCCGGGCAGATCCAGGATCGACTTGCCGCGATAGATCCACATCAGATTACGGGCAATCAGGTTGATCCGGGCCGTCCTAATGAACATGCCGCTTTTCACGGGGATGTCATATCCTACTGTCAATTCGCGTACCCTGAAGTTGGTGGCGCTGTACGTAAAGAACTCGGCAACGCCATAACGTTGATAGGATGCCTTCTGCCAGAATTGCTGGGCCGTAATCGTGGCGCTTACCCCCTTGCCGGTTGTATCCACACCGCCCAGGTTCAGGCCTCCCTCACGGTACTTCGATGTTGCGTCGGGAATTCCGCTGAAAGCCAGGTTCATTTCCGTTCCATCCACGATGATGCCTCCAATGCGGCCATCGATCAACAGACGAAGATTGAAGCTCTTGTAGTGGAAACTATTGGTCATCCCCATTGTCTCTTTCGGCATAACATTACCGATATAGGTCTGAGGCTGTTTCAAGACGTCCGTGGTCAGCGGGGTACCGTTTGCGTTGACGAGGTGCTGTCCGCTGGAATTCTTAGCCCATTGGAAAGACACAAGGTCGCCATAGCTGCCGCCCTCGGCTACTTGCGGCGTCGCACTGCGGCCAAAACCACCGGCCAGGTAAACCACCTTGATCTGAGGATCCAATGCAATGACCTTATTGCGGTTCATCGCAAGGTTCAAATTGATATCCCATCCGAAATCGCGGTCTCTCACCGGCGATGCGTTGATCACAAATTCAAAACCCTTGTTCTGGATATTACCGGCATTGATATATTTCGTGGAATACCCTGTTGCCGACGGCAGCGGAATTGCCAGCAGCTGGTTATAGGAGTTGCTCTTATAGTATGTAGCGGTAAAGCCCACCCGGTCGTTCATGAATCTTGCCTCGATGCTTGCTTCCGTGCTCTTTACAATTTCCGGCTTCAGATCCGGGAAAGGCAGCGTTGTGCCGCGGCTGAGGAAGCCGTTACCAGCCCCCGCTCCATAGCTATAGCTGGGGGTCAGCAATCCGAACTGGCCTCCGTTGCCCACTTGAGCATAGCTAAGGCTTGCCTTCAGGAAAGAGAAAGCAGACGACAACGCGAACAGATCAGTGAAAATGGCCGAACCTCCTACGGAATAGTATTGATAAGTATGGGGAGGTCCAAGGCGGGAATCCCACTCATTGCGGAAACTTCCATCGACGAACAACCCATTCTTGTAAGCGAAATTTGCCTGTCCGAACACAGCCTGGTTCTGCACCTGCGACCCTTCAGAGTACATAGTGGGTGTGGCGGCATAGTTCAGGCTGAATTTGTTGGTAACTACCAACCCGCTTGCAGTATTGGTCAACCTGTTCCATAAATGGTCCTCATAGATAGCGCCCACGTGGTAGTTGACTTTGAGGTCTTCTGTGATCTTGTTATTGCCTTCAAATATACCGTCAAACCACTTCTGCGTTTCTACGATGGTTTGTTCCTGGTAAGAGCCGCCGGGATTGGGTGTCCATAGTACCGTACCCTGATCATACTTGGCATTCAACCTATCGAAAGTCCGGTCGAGATTAGCACGGGCCGTGAAGCTCAACCAGGGCGTCAACGTGAATTTGGTGGACAGGAATCCAATGAGACGGTCGCGCGACTCGCCCAGCGAGGTATTATAGACCATCCAATACGGGTTCTGATAGATGCCGGCATTCGTAGAAGGCCAGGCCAGTGGCTGCGGTACACCCACGTTGTTGATGAACTGGTAATTCTTTGCTTCGGCAAGGCTGACATTACGTGGAATATTGTAAATGTCGATGACAGGCGCATTTTCCTCACCTGTACGAGGCTTGTTCTTGATATCCTGAACGAGATAGGTGGCCTTTGCATCGATGGAGAACCATTTGTTCACCTGGTTGGTCACACGCGCCGTCATGGTGTGACGAACAAGGCTGTTGTTCGTGATGATACCATTGATGGTATTGTTAGTATAAGACGCATAGGTCTGCGTTTTATCTGAACCACCTGATACTCCGATGGAATTGTTGAAACTGGAGCCGGTGTTGAAGAAATCCTTGATATTGTCGGGCTGCGCGGAATACGTGGTTTGCTTGCCCAGGAAATTGGTCCAGTTCTGCCCGGTCATTTTCGGGCCCCAGCTGGCGCCGAATAACGAATCTACAATAGCGCCCGAGTTGCCTTGTCCGTAGCTGTTCTGCACTTTCGGCAGGGCCCAGGCCCTCTCCATTACAGCGCCGGAGTTCACGTTTACGGTCAATCTGTCCTTCGCTCCCTTCTTGGTGGTGATGACGATGACACCGTTACCGGCTGAGCTACCATACAGCGCAGCTGCCGATGCGCCGGTAAGAACGGTCATAGACTCGATGTCGTCCGGGTTGATGCTGGACGCACCGTCGGAACCTTGCACACTACCAAAATCACTGCCGGCGGTACCGTTAGTGCTGTTGTTGATGGGCACACCGTCTACCACGATCAGGGCATTGTTCGACCCCTGGATACTTCTATTACCGCGAAGGACGATCCTTGCGCCGCTGCCGGGTCCACCGGAGCCCTGTGTGATCACCGCATTCGCCACTTTCCCCTGCAACGAGTTCAATACGTTGTTGGGGTCTCTGACCTCGGTGAGCTGTTGCGGCTTGATACTTTGCGTAGCATACACCAGCGTCTTGGCCTGCCGTTGTATACCCAGCGCCGTTACAACTACTTCTCCCAGCTGTTTGGAATCGCCCAGCAGCAGAATGTTGGCCTCGGAGCCCTCGCTCGCAGCAATTTCTTTCGTGGCAAAGCCTACAGAAGATACTACCAGCGTTACTGTGGCGCTGGATGATGGAAGAGAAAAAGTACCGTCTGATTTGGTGGAAGTGGCAGTATTCGTGCCTTTGATTCTCACGGTGGCTCCCCCAACCGGGGCCGCTTTATCATCCGTGATCTTTCCTTTGATCGTGTGTCCCTGCCCAAATACTATGCCTCCGCATAGCAGGACGAGCAAAAGGAGCAATACCCTTTGATAGGTCATAAGCAGATGTAGTTTAGAATTTTCAATTGTGTAATAAACTTTCCCTACATGTCAGTGCTTATGGCCTTATAAATGTAATGTTAAATTTTAGTATTTAAATTAAAATAATCTGTAATCAAATGATTATATGTTAACTAAATCCCAGAACTGCTCTCTATGGGCGCGGGATGCAGCATCACCCGGATAGAGAGCTCCTTACTATTGGTGCTGTCGCTGGTGGACATGGGAGTCAGCTCGGGATATATGTTTTTGGGGCTCAGCCGGTACATGCTTCCATTGACGGCATCCACGGCAATCCCCACCAAAAGGAGATTCCCGAATACCCATCCATCCAGCCGCCGGGTCAGCGTCGTCTCAAAAGGCTTATATCCCGCCAGCTCGATCCTCAGGTGGTGACCCTTCCTTCTGGACAGCACCGTATTCATAGGCGTATGGCCGATGTATTTACCATCCACATATACGGATGCCACACGGGGCTCGCAGGTGAGGAACATCGCCTGACGGGATCCATGAATGATAGTAGCACAGCTGGTGAAGGAAAAAATTACAAAGATGAACAGGCTCAGGCGCAGGGTCTTTCTGGGCATCGGATATGTTTTCTTTTGGTACGAATTGAAACCGTAATATACAGAAGGTTTTCTGCACTTGCAAGCGCTATTCGTCGGTGGGTGAAAGGTTTCTCTCTATCCGCCTGTCCGGAATAAACCATATCATCGCCACCAGCACATACAGGGCGGCTGAGATCCATGGATTGATAAACGCCAGGGCAATGGCAAGTAAATAAATAACCACAGACAGCTTGCCTTTCCAGTCCTTTCCCAACGCCACAGCCAGCGTGGAGCCTTCCCCGGCCTGTCTGACCAGCAGCCGGCAAAGGAGATTATACGCCATTCCATTCATGATCAGCACGACGCCATAGAGAATGACAGGCCAGCGGGAAAAATGGTTCTCCCCCATCCAGGCCGTGGTAAAAGGTATCAGCGACAGCCAGAACAGCAGGTGGAGGTTGGCCCAAAGAATGGCGCCATTGATGGTCTTTGCCGCATAGATCATATGATGATGATTGTTCCAGTAAATCCCCACATAGACAAAGCTGAGCACATAGCTTAAAAAGACAGGCAGCAGCGGCACAAGGTCCTTTACACTCTCTCCATGCGGCACATGCAGCTCCAGGACCATGATGGTAATGATGATTGCGATCACCCCGTCGCTAAATGCTTCCAGTCTCCCTTTTTTCATGCTGTAATTTCGTGTGCGTTCATATTTGATCAGGAGCTATTCCGAGCGCAGTGTTTTCACCGGATTGGCATGCGCAGCCCGGATGGCCTGGAAGCTGATGGTCAGCATCGTGATCGCCAGTGACAGGACCCAGGCCAGCACAAAGATCCACCAGCTAAGCTCCACCCTGTATGCAAAGCCTTGCAACCAAGAATGCATTCCCAGCCACGCCAGGGGGAAAGCCACAAGTGCCGAGATGGTCACGAGCTTGAGGAAATCTTTCGAGAGCATCCCGATGATATTCCCCGCGCTGGCGCCCAGCACTTTCCGGATGCTGATCTCACGGATCCGCTGCTGCGTGGCATAGGCCGCCAGTCCAAGGAGACCGATACAGGCAATAAAGATGGCCAGGACGGAGAATACGGTGAACACCCGCTGTGTTGTCTGTTCCGCCCGATATTGCGCAGCCAGGTTCTGATCCAGGAAAGTATAATGGAATGGCTTCTCCGGCACAAAATTATGCCAGACGCGCTCGATGGACCTGACAGTGCCGGAAAAGTTATCGCCCTTTATCCGCACGGTGACGGTAGGCGCAAAGTCACGAAACCGGGCAGAACTGGTAAATATCAGCGGAGCGATGGCCTGGTGCAGGGTCTGATAATGGAAATCTTTTACCACGCCCACGACGGTATAGATATACGGCGAGTCCACGGGCCGGGGGTTCAGGTTCTCATCCGTAGTGGTCAGGCGGGCGCCTATTATCGGAGCCTTCAGCCCCAGCGCTGACACCGCCTTTTCATTGAGCACTATCGCAAGACTGTCTGTAGGATATTCCTTTGAAAAGAACCTGCCTTCCTTCATCTCCAGGCCAAGGGTCTTTGCAAACTGATCGTCCACGATGATCCCCCTCCCTGTCATGGATTCCCGGGATCCTATCGGCTGCCAGCTCACTCCAAAAAAACCCTGATCGCCGGGCATGGACGTAGTACCGGTGACATTTTCCACTCCGGCAATGCCAAGCAGCTCGTTGCGAAAAGCCAGGGTCTTGTCATTGAGCAGGTCTCCCCGCTGTATCTCGATGACATGGTCCTTCTTAAAGCCCAGCTTATCTCCCAGCATAAACCTCATCTGCCTATTGACGATAATGGTGCAGATGATGAGGACGATGGAAATCGCAAACTGGAAAACCACCAGCACGTTACGCAAGGCCGTGCCGTACCGGCTGGACTTGAATTTCCCTTTCAATACTTTGATAGGCGCAAAAGAGGAGAGCACAAAGGCGGGATAAAGCCCTGCAAACACGCCTACCATGCCGCCAAATGCCAGCAGCCCCAGCAGGATCACCGGGTTGAAGAAGCTCATGGCAGAAAGGTCCTTGTCCGACATCTTGTTGAACACGGGCAGCAGCAGCCAGATAAGACCCAATGCCAGCACGATGCTCAGCAGGCTGACCAGCACCGACTCCATAAGGAACTGGAAGATCAGCGACTGCTTCTCCGAACCAAAGGTCTTCCGTATGCCCACCTCCTTGGCCCTTTCCATGCTCCGCGCCGTAGACAGGTTGATAAAATTGATACAGGCGATGCCCAGGATAAATATCGCAACGATGCCGAAGATATATACGGCCCGCATGCTGCCGTTCGGCTTTGCCTCGGCTTCCATATCCGAGATGAGATGTATCTTCCGCAGGGGCTGTAAAAAATAATGATAGCCATTGCCCGCGGCAATAAAGGCGTCATAGGTCATACCAAAGTTCCGGGCTATGTCCCCCGATACATATTTCCGTATGATGAGGGGGAACTTTGATTCCAGCGTGGCAGGACTGGCTCCCGGTCTGAGCAGCAGATAGGTCCAGGTGGAAAACCCCGTATAGTTGGTTTGTCTTGCAAACGGGAAGCTGCCAAAGGACAGCAGCACATTGAACTGCTGATGCGAATTCTCCGGCCAGTCCTTGCAGACAGCCGAGATGGTAAACCGCTGTTTTGCATCCGTCTCGAAATACTGCCCCATGGCCTTCGACACGGAGCCGAACATCTTTTTGGCCGTGGTCTCATTGATCACCGCCATGTTGGGTTTGGCCAGGGCCTCGGCCGCATCCCCCTCCAGCAGGGTCGTGCTGAAGACGCGAAAGAAATTGGAGTCGGCAATAAGTATATGCGGCTCCTCGAAAAGCTGATCGCCCACTTTCAAAAACACGTTGTTATTCCCTGCGAAATTTTGCAATCCTGTACACATGGCTACTTCAGGGAACTCTTTCTGCATCGCCGGGCCGATAGAGAGAGGAATGATGGAATAAGGCGTCATCCGCTCGGGATACTTCCGCTCCAGCACCACCCGATAGATACGATCCCCATTCCGATGGAAATTGTCGTAGCTGAGCTCGCTCCGGATAAAAAGAACGATCAGCAGACAGACGGCCATACCGGTGGCCAGTCCTAAAATATTGATCAGGGTGAAGGCCTTCCGCTTGAGCAGGCTTCGAACAGCGACTTTCAAATAGTTCCTGAACATAAAAATGAATTGATAGGTTGAATATAACGATTTTAGTCCGTACCCAGGCCCCAGTCTATCCCCTTCATCGTGGCGGGGACCCCTTCTTTGATCCACCGGGCGGGAGGCTCGCCTTTTAAATAATATCCAAAGAACTGCGCAAGCCGTATGGACCAGTCCTTTCGGTTACGCCTCTCAGTTAGGCCATGATCCTCCCCGTTGTACTGGATCAGCCATGCCTTCTTACCCAGTCTTCGCAGGGCTGAAAAAAATTCGATGCCCTGGTACCAGGGTACGGCCCCATCCGCATCGTTGTGCATCATCAGCAATGGCGTCGTCACCTTGTCGGCCCTGAAAAGGGGCGAGTTCTTTAAATAAAGATCAGGCCGCTGCCAAAGGGTGGCGCCAAGCCGGCTCTGGCTCTTCTCATACTGGAACTGACGGCTGATACCGGCGCCCCAGCGGATACCGCCATAGGCGCTGGTCATATTGGCCACAGGCGCGCCCGCCTCGGCAGCTGCGTACTTATTCGTACGGGTGACCATATACGCGGTCTGGTAACCACCCCATGAATGTCCCTGCAATGCCATCTTCGCCGTATCTATCCATTTGTACCGGGCCGCCAGATATCGCACGGCCGACATGATGGAATTGTAGGCATCTTCTCCGGGCTGACCCCTCTTATACCAGATGTCGGGGTCGAAGACCACATATCCGTTGCTGGTGAAATAAGGGATATTGATGGATGCGCGCACCGGCTGGGGTGTAATATAATTGTACATCGTCTCCGCATCCCGCTCGTAGAAATAAAAGATGACAGGGTATTTCTTCGTGCTGTCGAAATTCTCCGGTTTGTATAAAAGTCCTTCGGTAGGCTTGCCGTCCAGCATCTTCCAGTGATGCAGCTCCACCGTGAACCAATTGTATTTCGACTGCTGGGGATTGATATGGCTAAAGGCCTGGGGCCCTTCAGTCCCTTCTGCATACACATCATAGGGCTTATCATAGCTGCCTTTCAGATAGCCCAGCCGCCATATGTTCTTTGCCTTGAAAAATCCATTGTAGCTGACAGGATAGGCGCTTGCATTTGTATAGTCACTCCCCCACTTATACACCTGGACGCCACTGGTCATATGCTTCGTATCGAAGTTCGTCAGCAATACCAGCTGTCCGTCGCGTATGAACCGCTCCTCCCTGTCCAGTCGTATATAGCGTATGGCGTTATGCGCCGCACGTCCCATCCCACGGGTCATATTCACAGGCGTCGCACCACCGGCAGGATCACATTTCCATATATCATATTTATCATAGATATACACCCATTGATCACCCTCATGCCAGCCCATGATACCATGCGGTGGCGGATCATCGGGATGATCGTCCTCTTCGTCGAACAGGGGATAATGGATGCCGGCCGTGATATTCACTACCTTGCCATCGGCGACGGCATATGTAAACCAGTTCCGCTGATGCCTGTCATACCATAAGATGTATTTCTCCGCCGGGGATAGCGTACCTCCTTCCCGTACCTTATCCTGCACCAGCTTGCGGGAACCTGTACGCACATCGATGAGATAGAGTTTTTCCAATCCACTCTCCTCCCACTGCTGCTGTATACGATATCCTTTGTTGCTGCTGCCAAGGGCATAGGGACCATTCCCTTCCCCGCCGGGAATGACATTCTCGCAATCTCCGTCGCCCAGCATCACCAGCCTGCCATCTTCTCTGCCGATGGTGACCAGGTAGCTGCGCTTCAGCTCATTGTTCAGCTGTATCAGCTGCTGGGGGGAGAGATAGTCGTCTTTGTAATTCCATATATCCAGCCGCGCCGTCTCGAAATCCACCCGGTTGGTATCCTTGGGAGGACGTATGGGCGCCAGTCCCAGATACAGGCGGCTGCCATCCTTGCTGAAGTTATTGGCGAAGTCGGGACTGATCGTTAGATGCGACCCGTTACCGGCCTGCCCGATCATGGTCCTGTCCGCGCGTACTATCGCACTGTCCATGCCTGCCGTAAAGTACCAGAGCCGGTAGAACTTTGCCAGCGCCCTGGCCACGCTGTCCCTTTCGGCTACAAACGCCAGCTGACTCCCCTGCTCATCCAGCGCATAATTTTTGGCGTCGTTGAAACCCTTCATCACCGTGTCCACCCTGTCCTCTCCTGTACGCACCCACAGCACCAGGGCCTTTACCAGCGAATCGCCGTTCTTACGGGTGGTTTCGACTACCAGCGTTCGGCCGTTCTTTGAAAAGAAATACTCGCTTACGAGATGGAACTTTTTTTCCTTTCCGGTGTTGAGGTCTCGCAGCACAAGCGTGGCGCCTTCTTCTATATTCTCGCCGCTCCTTCCTTTCGCCGGCGCCGCCGGAGGCGATACGGAAAATCCTTTCAGCGCTATCTCCTGTATCTTTCCGCGCAGGCTATCCGCCATCCTGGCCAGACTGTCCGCCCGGGCCGTCATCTGGTGTATACGGGTGAGAGAATCGGGAGCATGGGCGCTGTCGCTCCGGCCTCCGGGTAGAGCCTTTTCCTGCAACCAGGCCAGCCAGCTACCTTCCTTTTCCGGAATTTTATAAGACTGTACGCGGGGGATCTTTACCAGGCTGTCCTTGCCCAGCTCCAGCCAGGCCAGCGTATCCTTTGGCATCTGGTCCGGCGTCTTCTTTTTTATACGGGCTTCGCGGGTGTCTTTGAAAAAAGGTTTTATGTGCAGGACGACCCAGCGGCTGTCCGGCGTAATGGAAGCCATCGCCCCGCGGGGTATTTCTTTTGCATAGCTCCCCTCCGTACTACAGATCACCAGCCGTCCATCTCCTTCTTGTGGTACGACAGTATAGATCAGGTATTTACCATCGGGAGAGAAAGCTTTTTCCACAATACTTTCCCACCCGTCATAGACGGAATGGTCGAGAGCAGGCTTCTGGGAATGAGCACTAAGAAAAATAAAAGTTAGAAGGATCAGGCCAGGCGCTTTTCTCATGCAGTAAACATTTTTAGTTGGATCGCGGTTATAATGTCCGGAAAACGGGCCTCCGGCCCGTTCCGAATCACGACGAATTTAATTAAATACATTACAATATGAGTACTCAAACCATCCCGTCCATCAAAAAAGAGCTCACCATTGGTGGTGATCTTATCGTACGCCGTATGGGGTACGGAGCTATGCGCATTACAGGAAAGGGTATCTGGGGTCCTCCCAGGGACAAGGGCGAAGCCCTGCGGGTGCTGAAAAGAGCGATAGAGCTGGGCGTCAATTTTATCGATACGGCCGACAGCTACGGCCCCAAAGTGTCCGAAGAGCTGATCGCCGAAGCTTTATACCCCTATCCTTCCGGTCTGGTCATTGCCACCAAAGGCGGTTTGCTACGCACAGGCCCCGACCAATGGCCTGTGGACTCCTCCCCCGAGCACCTGAAAAATGCCCTGGAAGGCAGCCTCGAACGGCTTAAGCTGGACCGCATCGACCTCTACCAGCTCCACCGGATCGATCCCAAGGTCCCCGCGGAAAAGACCTTTGAATTTTTGCAGGGCGTGCAGGAAGAAGGGCTGGTCAAACATATCGGCCTGTCCGAGGTCAGCGTGGAAGAAATAAAAAAGGCGGAAGAATATTTCGAGGTGGTGTCCGTACAGAATATATACAGCGTGGACAATCGGAAGTGGGAGTCTGTATTGAAATACTGTGAAGAGACGGGCAAGGCCTTTATCCCCTGGTTCCCCCTGAATGCAGGTAATGTAGACAGCATGCAAAAGGCGGAAAAGGTGGCCGCAGAGATAGGCGCCACTACACACCAGGTGGCATTAGCGTGGCTATTGCATCACTCGCCCAATATACTGTTGATCCCCGGGACATCCAGCGTGGCGCACCTGGAAGAAAATATCCAGGCGGAAAAGATCTCGCTGACGCCGGAACAGATGAATGTCCTGAAAACGGGCCTTGAGGAAATGTAGCCCGTTTTCCGGAAAAGTCTAATGTTTGAGACCTTCGGCGGACCTGCTTCGACACGGTCCACCTCGGTCGTAACCTTGCGGTTACGGACAACGAGCCTCCGGCCCGTTCTGGGTTGGAGTAAGGAGGGCTACAACAACGCCTTAATATGCGCCTCGATCTCAGCAGGCCTGGTGACGGGAGCAAACCGCTTCACCGGCCTGCCATCCTTATCCAGCAAGAACTTGGTAAAGTTCCATTTGATACGCCGCCCGAACCATCCTCCCAACTTTGATTTGAGGTACTGGAATACAGGATGGGCGCCCGGTCCGTTGACTTCTATCTTTTCAAAAAGAGGAAAGGTCACTCCATGATTGACCTTGCACGTCTCTTCCATTACATCATTGCCCAGGGGCTCCTGTGAACCAAATTGATTACAGGGAAAACCCAGTATGACCAATCCTTTCCCTTTATAATCCTGGTATAATTTCTCCAGCCCTTCGAACTGAGGGGTAAGACCGCACTGCGTGGCGGTGTTTACTACAAGAACTACGTTGTCTTTATATGCGGACATGTTCACCGGCTGCCAGTGGGGGTTATTGGCGGTGAGCTGATAAAATTCGCGTGCCATAGTGCAAAGCTATGCTATCTTTAGCTTCTAAAAACCGG
>Ga0105238_10001966_pt1 | contig 20696 bp, 18 predicted proteins | sample KBSC34metaG_FD_81526 | JGI IMG/M metagenome (GOLD analysis project Ga0105238, IMG submission 81526) | Corn rhizosphere microbial communities from Kellogg Biological Station, Michigan, USA - KBS C3-4 metaG | ecosystem: Host-associated > Plants > Roots > Rhizosphere > Soil | place: Michigan, USA... | reverse complement strand
GTGTTCCTGGGCAGCTGGCGCAGCATGGTCATCGTGTGCACGTCGATTCCGCTCGCCATCTTCTCGGCCATCGCGGGCCTGAAGCTGACGGGGCACTCGATCAACATCATGACCCTCGGCGGCCTGGCCCTGGCCATCGGAATGCTGGTCGACGACGCGACGGTCGAGGTCGAGAACATCCACCGCAACCGCTTGCTCGACAAGCCGCTCACCCGCGCCATCCTCGACGGCGCCCACCAGATCGCGCTGCCCGCCATCGTCGCGACCCTGTCGATCTGCATCGTCTTCTTTCCGGTGGTCTTGCTGGAAGGGCCGGCCCGCTTCCTATTCACGCCGCTCGCGCTCAGCGTCGTGCTGGCCATGCTGGCGTCGTACCTGCTCTCGCGAACCCTGGTGCCCGCGCTGGCGCGGCTCCTGATGGCCAGCGAGCACCACGGCGCGCCGGCCGCTGGCGCGGGCGGCTGGACGCGCTTTGCGTACCGATTCAACCAGCGGCGCGATCGGGCCTTCGACCACTTTCGGGACTTCTACGCGGGAATCCTGGCCGCGGTGCTGGCCCACCGCTGGTTCGCGCTGCTCATCGGCGGCGGGATCGCGCTCGCCAGCTTCGGCCTGGTGCGGGTGGTGGGCACCGACTTCTTCCCCACGGTCGACGCCGGCCTGATGAAGCTGCACTTTCGCGCGCCTCCCGGCACCCGCATCGAGAAGACCGAGTCCATCGTCGCCGACGTGGAGACGAAGATCCGCGGCATCATCCCGCCCGCCGAGCTCGAGACCTTGAACGTGATGCTGGGGGTGCCCATCTCGTACAACCTGGCGTTCGTCCAGACCGACAACGTCGGCGGGATGGACGCGGAGCTCCTCATCGCGCTGAAACCGGGGCACGCGCCCAGCGCCGGCTACATGCGCCGGATCCGCGCCATGCTGGCCCACGACTTCCCGGGCGCCGCCGCCTACTTCCAGCCCGCCGACATCGTCAGCCAGGTGCTGAACTTCGGGCTGTCCGCCCCCGTCGACGTGCAGGTCGAATTCGCGGACTTCGAGAAGTCGTACCCCATCGCCCGCCGCCTGCGCGACGCGGTGGCGCGGGTCCCCGGCACCGCCGACGTGCACATCGTCCAGGTGCTGGACTACCCGGCGCTCAACGTCGACGTCGACCGCGAGCGGGCCGCCCAGATGGGCATCAGCCAGCGCGACGTCGCGAACAACATGCTCATCTCCTTGTCATCGAGCGGCCTGGTGGCCCCTTCGTACTTCTTGAATCCCAAGAACAACGTCAACTACACGGTGGTGGTCAAGACCCCGCTGCGCGAGCTCGGCTCGGTGGGGAGCCTGATGGGGACTCCCGTGACCGCGCCCGGCGCGGCGGTGTTGCAACCGGCGGCCCCGACCGCGCCCTCCGACGTCCCCGAGGCTCCGACCCAGACGCTGGCCAGCTTGGCGGGTGTGCGCCCGAGCGCCAGCCCCGTCCAGATCAACCACTACACCGTCCAGCGCGTGCTGGACATCGCCGCCAGCGTCGAGGACCGGGACCTCGGCTCCGTCACCGCGGACATCGAGCAGAAGATCGGCGAGCTCGGTCCGCTGCCGGCCGGCATGCGGATCACGGTGCGCGGCCAGAATCAGGTCATGAACCGATCCTTCAAGAGCCTGGGCCTCGGGCTGATCCTGGCCATCGTGCTCGTGTACCTGCTGATGGTGGTGCTTTTCCAGTCGTGGCTCGACCCGTTCATCATCATGGTCGCGGTCCCCGGGGCGCTGGTCGGCATCCTCTGGATGTTGGCGGTGACTCACACGACGCTGAACGTGGAATCTTTGATGGGAGCGATCATGGCCGTCGGCATCGCCGTCTCGAACTCGATCTTGATGGTCAGCTTCGCCAACGATCTGCGCGTCGAGAGCGACAAGCCCGTCACGCCGCTGCAGGCGGCGCTGGAGGCGGGGCGCACGCGCCTGCGGCCGGTGCTGATGACCGCGCTGGCCATGATCATCGGCATGGTTCCCATGGCGCTGGGCCTGGGCGAGGCGGGCGAGCAGAACGCGCCGCTCGGGCGCGCCGTCATCGGCGGCCTGGCGGTGGCCACGTTCGTCACGCTGTTCGTGGTGCCTGCCGTCTACGCCACGTTGCGTGTGAAGCTGCCCACCAAGCACGTCATGGAGCAACGATTCCTGGAAGAGGAGCGCGGGGCGGAGGGGCCTGGCGCGGGCGCCGCCGAGCCGCACGGGAGCCGGGCCTGACATGTCGCCCGCACGTCGATCGATCTTCATGTACGTGGCCGGCCTCGTCGCGCTCGGCGCGACGCTGCTCGGCGTGTGGGGCCTGGGGGCGCGCCGCAGCTCCCGAGCCGCCGACGAGGCGCGCGGCCGAACGGAGGAGCAGGCCCGCGGCCCGCGCGTGCGGGTCGCGACCGTCGCGCGATCGGCGCCGGAGCGCGAGCTGGTGCTGCAGGGCGAGGCCCGGCCGTTCCTGAGCGTGACCCTTTACGCCAAGGTGAGCGGCTATCTGACCAACATGCGCGTGGACAAGGGCGACCGGGTGAAGGCGCGCCAGACCATCGCCAACATTGCCTCGCCCGAGCTGGACCAGCAGTACGCGGCGGCCACCGCCGATGCCCGGAACAAGCGCATCAACGCCGACCGCGTGAACGCGCTCAGCCCATCGGGCGTCGTCTCGAAGCAGGAGACCGATCTGGCCCGCGCCAACGCGGACGTGGCCGAGGCCACCCAGGCGTCCTTCAGCGCGCAGCGCGACTATCGGACCATCCGCGCGCCGTTCGACGGCACCGTGACGGCGCGCTTCGCCGATCCGGGCGCGCTGATCCAGGCCGCCACCAACGCGCAGACCGGCGCGGTCCCCATCGTGACCGTGTCCAAGACCGATCGCCTGCGCGTCTACGTGTACCTGGATCAAGGCAGCGCGTCGCTCGTGCGCGTGGGCGATCCCGCGCTGCTGCGCGTGCCGGAGAGGCCGGGCTTCGTGCGCAAGGCGGCCATCACGAGGGTGACCGGCGAGCTGGCGCCGCGGACGCGCACCATGCTGACCGAGATCGACGTCGACAACGCCGACGGCGCCATCCTGTCGGGGAGCTTCGTGCGCGTGTCGATCCGCGTGAAGACGCCGCCCTTGCCCGAGATCCCGGTGGAGGCGCTGGTGAACCGGCAGGACAAGGCCTTCGTTCCCGTCGTCGACGGCGGCGGCCACCTGCGCTACCGGGCCGTCAACGTGGCCGACGACGACGGCAAGAACGTTCGCCTGCTCGACGGGGTGGCGGTCGGCGAGCGCGTGGCGCTGAACGTCGGCAACGAGGTGGAGGACGGCGCGCAGGTCCAGGTGGTGGCGCCTTCCGCGCCGCCCCAAGGTACGACGGCCGCCGCTCCGCCGGGCCACGGGCAAGGCGGCGGCGTGCCCGAGGGCGCTCCCCCGAAATCACGCGCGGAGCGCCCCGCCGATCGATAGGCCTGGGTGGGTGGTGCGCGGACGCGCGTCACCTGCCCCCGGCGCCGGGATCCTGCGGCGGTGATTCGAACGAGCGGTAGCCCAGGTGGGCATCCACGATCTGCCAGGTGTGGGGAGAAAACGCGTACGAGGGCCCTGCCTGCATGAGGCCCCGGCTCTTCAGCTCCCTGAGTCGGCCGAGGTACTCGGAGAACTGGGGGCGCCGCGCGAGCCGGGCCCGCGCTCGGTCCGCGGACGCACGCCAAACGTCGGACTGAAAGGTCGACCCGCCCTGGTAGTAGTAGCTGATGACGTCCTCCATCTCCTGCACGGCCTTGGTGAAGAGTCCGTTGCAGCGCGGGGCGTCCTGGCCAACGGCGATGTAGTCGTAGATGAGTCGCGACGCGTAGGTGTAGAGGAACATGGAGTTCGCGAGCAGCGGCTCGAAGAACAGGGCCCTGTTGCCGTTCTTGCAGACGCGCCCCGAGATCAACTCGTTCGCGTAATAGCAGCGAAAATCGTAGCGCGCGTCGTAGTTCCCGGCCTCGAGCTTGTCCGTCCCGAGGAGACGCAACATCTCCTCCTCGGCGGCGCGCGGTTCGGTGAACGCGTGGCTGTAGAGGTAGCCGTAGGTCTTATACCCCTTCAGGGGAACGCCGAACATCCAGCCATCGCGGGTCGCGATGTGATCGGTGAAGGGCTCGTAATCGTAGTCCCGGACCGTGTGGATCAGGCAGCGATCCATGAGGGTGCAGTCGCTCAGCGTGTAACCATCCAGAGCGCTGGGGGTCCCCGTGCAGTCCACGATGTAATCGAAGTCGTGGAGCCCCTGATCCGTACCCACCGCGACGTGGTCGGCGTAGTTCTGTATGCTCTGCACGTCCGCCTCGAGCACGCTGAACTGTCCAGGCCATAGCTTGGTCAGGCGCCCGATCACGAAATCCCTCAGTCTCCGGTTGTTGAAATGAATGGCGACGTTCCCGCTGAGCAGCGGGTTGATCCAACTCTCCTGCCGCCAGTTCACGAATCGGCTGCCGTACTTGATGGTCGCGTCGAGGGCGGCGAGATCCTCGGGATAGGCCAGGGAGAAGTTCGTGGCCCGCTCGAGCACGCTGATGACGCCGCCGTTCGTGCTCTCGCCGATCCCGAGGATCGGCTTTTTTGGGTTGTAGATCGAAAAAACTTTCCACGAATCATCCAGCCAAGTGCACAAATGAGCGGCGGTCAAAAGACCGGCCGACCCTGCACCTATGACCGCGATCTTTTTTGTCATGAAATCTTTCTGGCTTTCATCGAAAGCCCTACGATTCCGGTCTCGCCTCTGAGCTTGGAGACACCATGAGCGCGCCAGACGATACAATGGATCGCAAGACCTTCTTGCAGGCGAGCCTCGCCTGGGCCGCGGCGACGTTGAGCGGCTGCGGCAGCACCAGCGGCGGCGGCGGCACGGGTGGCATGGGCTCCGGGGGCCGGGGAGCCGGGTCCGGGGGCACCGGCGGAGGTACCGGCGGCGCCGCCACGGGCGGAGCTCCGGGCAGCGGGGGAGCCGTCGCTGGGTCGGGCGGCACGAGCGGCTCAGGTGGCATGAACGGCTCAGGCGGCGCCAACGGTTCGGGCGGCATGAACGGCTCGGGCGGCGTGAACGGCTCGGGCGGCATGAGCAGCTCAGGCGGCGCCAACGGCTCGGGCGGCATGAACGGTTCGGGCGGCATGGACGGCTCCGGCGGCGACGACGGCTCGGGCCACATTGCCGATATGTGTAAGGTGGACACGAACAACGGAAATCATTCGCACGCCGTGATGATCCCGAGCAGCGACGTCGACCGCGGATTTCAGGAGGCGCCGTACCTTTTGGAAGCTGGTGGGACCGGCCACACCCACACCCTGGAGGTCACCGCCTACGACTTCATCTACCTCAAAGCCGGGATCTCGAAGACGATCGACTCGAGCATGGACGCGGGGCACCTGCACCCCTGCATGATCGTGTGCACGGCGGGCTGAGCCCGCCCCTCTCGCCTACCTGCCCGTCGGAGGGCCGTACAGCGTCGATCGGTGCTTGGGGTAGCCTCCCTTGCACAGTCCTGCGAAGGACTGGACCAGCTTCTGACTGGCGTCGATCTCGTTGCTGTTGCCGGTCTGGCTGTTCGTCACCAGGAAGTTCCCGTTCGGCAGGTGCTGAGCGTCGCTGAACGTCGGCGAGTTGCCCGCGCCCGTGTACTGCCAGTCGAGCTTCGCCGTGGCGCCGCTGATCGTGTAGTGGAGGACCTTGGAGGTCCCCCCCTGGAAGTTGCCGTTCGACCACAGCACGATCTTGTTGGGCTCGTACTGATCGTGCCCATGCTGGACCCGCCAGGTCGACGTGGTCTGGGAGTCGGCCCCTTCGGCTTTCGCGTGGTTGGGGGTGGTGCCGGTCGGCGTGGCGCCCACCGAGCCCAGGACCTCGCCCTTGCTCGAGATGAACGCGATCGCGTCCTTTTCGCGATCCGAGACCGAGAAGCTGTCCGTGTCCTTGTAGTACCGAATCGCGTTGACGTGGCACTTCTCCATGGCCTGCGCGCCGCCGCCGAGCTTGAACTTGCCGAATACCACGTCCAGGTCCACCAGGGCCTTCGAGCCCGCCCCGTCGACCCCGGCCGTGAAGATGCTGTCGCATTCTCCGGCCGCCACCTTGGCGGGGTATGCGATGCCGGTCGGGGTCACGGTGAAGTCGTGGTGAGATCCCCCTGACAAGGTCAGCTTCATCTCGCCGCTGCCGTCCATCCCGACGCGGTAGATCGCCCCGCCGCTTCCCGAGTCGAAGTTACCGACGTCGCGGCCGAACATGTAGTTTCCGTCCCAGGACATCAAGGCTCGGGTCAGGCTGATCGGAAACTTGTAGGCCCACACCACCGAGCCATCCAGTTTGTCGACGACGTACGCGAACGACCCGGACTGGGCGATGATGAAGCCGGCCGCCGGAGCGGCGGCGCTCGTCCCCTTCTGGGGCGGATTGTTGGCAGGCGCGCCGCTCGGCAGCGCGCCGGTCTTGTAGGTCGCGTCGGCCTGAAGGCAGGCTTTGTCCCCCGCGATGACGACGATCCGATAGTGCACGTCGGTGTTCGCGGGCATGCCGAGGAGCAAGGTCTTGTGAGTCGAGTCGGCCCAGTTGACCGGAGCCTCCAGGGTGTAAGCCGTCGTCTTGCCGAACTGGATGATCGCGCGCTCGGCCGAGGGCATGTCGGTGGTGAACGTGGCGATACCGACCATGGGAATCTTCGCGGCGGTCGTGACGATCGGCGTGATGGTGCACGTCGTCGGGGTGAACGTGCTGACGTCCGTGAGGCCACCCGGGGCGCCGGCCGCGCCGCCGGCACCGCCCGAGCCCGTCGCGCCACCGGCAGCGCCCGACCCGGCCGCGCCGCCCGATCCGACGCCGCCGCCAGAGCCGGCCGCCCGCCCTCCGCTGGCGGTGGTCGCACCGCCCGAGCCCGTCGCGCCGCCCGAGCTGCTCGCGCCGCCCGATCCGAGGGAACCGCCCGAGCTGCTCGCGCCGCCGGATCCGACGGAACCGCCCGAGCTGCTCGCGCCGCCCGAGGCCTGTGACGCCCCGCCGGTTCCCGTACCGGAGCCGCCCGTCGATTGACCGGCACCGCCCGAGCCCGAGGTCGCGTTCCCGCCCGAGCCTCGTCCCCCACTGCCGCTCGAAGCGCCGCCCGACCCGCCACCCCCGCTGCCGTCGTTCTGGGTCTGTCCCGTGGAGGAGCAGGCGGCGATCGCCAGCGCCAACCCAAAGAAGGACATTCGCGTCATCGACATTCGAGGAATGATAGAGGCAAACGATCCGCCGCCGTAAGCCGCTGCGAATTCAGCGACGCTGCGCGTGCAAAGGAGGAGTACGCTTGGGTGGCGACGTCATGGGCCGCTTCGATCTCGAACGCTTCGTGAAGGCGCAGGACCAACGACACGTCGGCTTCGCGTCCGCCCTCGAGGAGATTCGCGCGGGCGGCAAAGATGGGCACTGGATCTGGTACGTGCTGCCCCAGCTCTCCGGGCTCGGGAGCTCCCCGATGGCCCGGTCCTATGGGCTGGATGGGGTCGAGGAGGCGCGGGCTTACCTGCGGCACCCGGTGCTGTCATCTCGCCTGCTCGTCATGGTCCGCTCGATCGCAGAGCACGTCCGTCGGGGCGCCGACCTGACGGCCCTGATGGGGTCGAGCATCGACGCGCTGAAGCTGGTGTCGTCACTCACCCTGTTCGAGGCCGTCGCCCGGCTCGAAGCCGGCGAGGGCGATCCGTCGCAGCTCCCCCTCGCCCAGGTCGCCGAGGAGATCCTGACGCGAGCGGAAGCCCAGGGCCTGTCGCGATGCCGGTACACCCTCGGTCAGCTCGAGCGCGCTGGCGTGCGGCGAAGGCCTCCCGCGGACTGAAGGTTGGGCGCCAGGCGTCACCGCCCACGTCAGGGCATTGCGCAGGCGCCCGGCTCGTCGGCTCTCAGGCAACTAGCGCCGCACGGGCAGACCACGGCGCCGACGCACTGATGGAACGCGCAATCCTCGTTTCGCCAGCACGAGGTGACCGAAGATGCCAGTTTCGGCTTGCACTTGCCCTTCGTCATCTCGCCCGCAGCGCAGAGCCCCGGGTTCACGCATCCCTCGGTTGGCAGGCAATCGGCGTCGGTGGCGCAGCATCCGGCTGGCACGGTGCACGCGCCGTGACCAGCGGCGCCGCCAGCGCCGCCACCGCCCACCTGGCCGCCATTCCCTGCCGAGCCTCGACCTCCGGTCGCACCGCCACCACCACCGGCCTGGCCGCCGCTTCCCGCCTGACCGACGCTTCCACCCGCGCCGCGCCCTCCCATCCCGCCACGGCCGCCGCTTCCCCCCTGGCCGACGCTTCCACCCGCGCCCCGCCCTCCCATCCCGCCACCGCCGCTGCTTCCCGCCTGGCCGACGGTGCCAGCCGAGCCCCGGCCTCCCATCCCCGTGCTGCCGGCTGTGCCGCCGCCCGCACCGCCAGGAGGTGTGACGCCCGAATCGCAGCCAAGCGCCGCCGCCAAGACGAGGATCACCGTGACTCTGAGCGGCACGTTGCACATGAGGAGAGATCGAAGCCGCTATCCGAGGCAACGTCAAGCGACCGCCTCGAAGGGCACACGCCCCTTTGGGGCGCCCCAGAGGGCCGATCGAACAGCAAGCCCCGGAAAGACGAGCCGGCGCCCCCGAGCCATCGTGCTCGGCCGGATGAAAGCGAGGGCCCACTCATGATCAATCGCCTGTTCTTTGCCGCCGCCTTCGTCTCCGCGCTGGGGACGGGCCTGGTGGGGGGCGCGTTCTTTGCGTTCTCGACGTTCGTGATGCCGGCGCTGGCGCGCCTCGCGCCCGTCCAGGGGATCGCGGCCATGCAATCGATCAACGTGACGGTGCTCCGCCCGCCGTTCATGCTCGCGATGTTCGGGACGGCCGCGCTCTGCATCGCGCTCGCGCTGCGCGGGCTGCTCCGCTGGAGCATGCCGGGCAGCGGATGGTTCTTGGTGGCGAGCGTCGTCTATCTGGCGGGCACCATCATCGTCACCATGGCGTTCAACGTCCCCCGCAACGACGCGCTCTCGGCCTTGCCCACCGAGGGAGCCGCCGCGGCGGCGTTCTGGCCGCGGTTCCTGGCCGAGTGGACGCCGTGGAACCACGTGCGCACGGTGACCTCGCTGGCCGCTTCGGCCCTGTTGATGGTCGGCCTGATCGTGCAAGTCTTCAAGCGATGAGACAGGGACCATCCTGGCCGAGCGTGCTCGTGGCCGCCGCCGTCGCCGCCGGCTGCGCGGGCAGCTCGATCCGGCCGACCGTGTCCGAGCCGTTCAGAGCCACGGCGGTGCTCCTCGAGCGCGGCAACTACCTGGTCAACTCGGTCGCGGCCTGCGGCGTGTGCCACACGCCGCGCGCCGGAGACAGCTGGCTCGGCGGCGAGCGCACCGACGCGTTCCTGGGCGGTGGCAGCGTCCTTCGCGACGAGAGCGAAGGCCTGCGCATCGTGGCCCCGAACATCAGCCAGGATCGCGCGACCGGCGTGGGCGCATGGACCGACGACCAGCTCGTGCGCGCCATCCGCGACGGCGTCAGCCACGACGGGCGGCTGATGACGCCCCTCATGCCCTTCCTCGCCTGGGAGGCCATGTCCGACGAAGACGCGCGCGCGATCGTCGTCTACCTCCGGACCACCCCGGCCGTGCAGCGCCCCATCAGCCGCGCCGGCGACCAGATCGGCTTCACCACCCGCATGGCGATCCGCATGGGCGCCGTCCATCATCGGCCGGCCCGCGACGTCGAGACGCCGAGGCGCGCCGACCGAAGGTCATACGGTGCGTACCTGGCCAAGGTGGGCCTTTGCTGGCACTGCCACAGCCTGGGCGAACGCGGCCCCACCGACGACGCGGACATCCTCATGTCCGGCTCGCGCGTGCCGTTCGAGGATCCCGACTACGGCAAGGTCTACGCCCGCAACCTCACCCCGGATCGCGCTACCGGCCTCGGCGGGTACAGCGCCGCGCAGATCAAGCGAGCGCTCCGGACAGGGCGGCGGCTCGACGGCCTCGCCATGGCCCCGCCGATGTCGCTCATGATCCCGCACGTCTCGACCTGGACCGACGACGATCTCGACGCGCTCATCGCTTACTTGATGGCGCTGCCGCCCATCGACTACCGGCCGCCGGAGCCGAAGGTCACGCCGGCCGCCCGCGCGATCATGATGACCGTTCCTTGAAGCGAGGCGGTGCGCTCCGCCTCACCGCCCCCGGGGGCACGCCGATGAGGCGCTTGAACGCGCGGCTGAACGCCGCCTCGGAGTCGTACCCGAGGCGCGTGGCCAGCTCGCCGAGGGGGACGTCCTCTTCCTTCAGCCACAGGAGAGCGGTCTGCATCTTCAGCCGCGCCACGTAGTGCATGGCGGGCTCGCCCACCAGCTGCGTGAAGCGCGCCGCGAACGTCGACCGCGACATCCCGACCGCCCCGGCCAGAGAAGCGACGGTCCAATCGCGCACCGGCTCGCGATAGATGAGCGCGATCGCTCGCCCGATCTGCTTGTCGCGCAGGGCCCCGAGCCACCCGGCCTGCGCCGCCGGATCACGCGAGATCCAGGCGCGAATGGCCTGGATGACCAGGATGTCCGCCAGGCGCGTGATGACCGTCTCGCCACCGGCCCGCAGCGCGCGGGCCTCGTCGGCGATGAAGCGCACGGTGCTCTGGATCCACTCCATCTCGGGCGAGCTCCAGCTGTCGACGCGGATGACCCGCGGCAGCAGGCTGACCAGGTGGCGGGCCGCCGGGTGATCGAAGCGGACCACCCCGCAGACCATCGTCGTCGAAGAGCCGCCGCCCCCGAGTCGGATGATCTCGTACTTCTCGCTGACCTGCTCGCGCGCCAGGTCGAACAGCCCCGGCGCGGGCACCCCCGGCTCGCTGCGCAGGACGTGTCCGTCGCCGTGAGGCACGAGGGCCAGATCGCCGGCGCGCACCAGACATGGCTCGGCGCCTTCGGACTCGAGCCAGACCTCACCGGCCGTCACGACATGGAACATCATGCAGGCCTCGAAGGGTGGCAAGGTCAGGCCCCACGGCGCGGTGAATTCGCAGCGGCTGTAAAAGATGCCGCTCATCCGCAAGAAGTGCAGCGCCTCGCCGAGCGGGTCGATGGGGTCGAACGGGTGCCGCGCGATCATCGCGGGCCCATCATGCCCCAGGGCCATCCGGCCGTCCCGGGCTCGGACGATCGAGCATGAATCCCGGACCCTCTGGCATTTGCGACCCATGTACGCCGATCTATGAGTGAGCGCCGAGAGCGACATGAGCGCGACGGGCACCAGGATCGAGGCGGCGGACGCGCCGCCGCAAAGCCCGCCGCGAGTCGGTGCGCTGTCGGCTCGGGCGCTCCGAAGGGTGTGTCTGTTCGTCGAGGCCAACCTGGATCGCCCGCTGCAGCTGCGCGATCTGGCGGCGGCGGCGCGCCTCAGCCGTTTCCACTTTGCGCGCGCCTTCAAGGCCGCGACCCGCCGGACACCGCGGCGTTTCCTGCTGGAGACGCGGATCGATCAGGCGGCTCGGCTCCTTCGCCTGACCGAACGTCCCCTGGCCGAGGTCGCGTTCGCCTGCGGCTTCAGCAGCCAGAGCCGGCTCACCACCGCGTTCCGCCTGGCGACCGGCTGGACGCCCGCCCGTTTCCGCCGCGGTCGCGGTCCGGCCGGCCTCCACCCGTCGATCGTGAAGAAGTGTAGCGACGGGGGCGCAGATGAGCCGAGGGATGTTATTCGTTTGCCGGAGAGTCGTGCCTTCGCGACGTGACTACATCCGCGCGCCGTTGCGGCGCGCTTTCACTCTGGTCGCCACCTTCGTCGCGCCATGGGTGGTGACCCTGGCGTCCGGGTGCCAGATCGTCGAGAGCTACCGCTACTGCGCCGATCCAGCTCCGTCGCGGGCCGCGGCGTTGCCGGCGCGGCTGTCCGAAACGGGCCTCTACGCCGACCTCCCCGCCGACGCCGTCGCCCCCGGCGTGCTGCCCTATCGGCCCGCCTTCGAGCTGTGGAGCGATCAGGCCATGAAGCGCCGATGGATCTCGCTGCCCGCCGGCACGCAGATCGACACGACCGATCCGGACGGCTGGCAATTCCCGGTCGGGACCAAGGTCTGGAAAGAATTCGCGCGCGACGGCGTTCGGGTCGAGACCCGGCTGATCCAGCGAATCGGGCCGGGGGCGGACGACTGGGCCTTGATGGCCTATCTGTGGGACGACACCGGCCGCGACGCCTTCGCCGTCCCCGACGGCGTGGTCGACGCCCGACAGACCTCGCACAACGTGCCGAGCGCCGCCGAGTGCATGGGCTGCCACGGCGGGCGCCGGAGCCGCCTCCTCGGCTTCTCCGCGATCCAGCTCGCCCACGACGATCCGGAGGGGATGGTGACCCTCGACGTGCTGGAGAGCCGAGCGCTGCTGACGGCGCCCATCGCCGGTCCCCGCACGCTGCAGGCCCCGGCCGAGGCGAGCGCGGCGATCGGCTATCTGCACGCCAACTGCAGCCATTGCCACAACCAGGATCGCCCGGCCCGAGAGGGCGGCTCGCGCTGCTTCGACCCCGAGCAGAAGTTCGACTTCTTCCTGCGCACGAGCGACCTGGGCGCGGCCGAGCAGACGGCGGCCTATCGCACGGCGGTGGGCTCGGTGATCAAACGCGGCAACCCCGGCGACAGCGAGGTCATCAAGCGGATGAGCGGCCGCGGACGCTTCCCGGTGAGCATGCCGCCGCTCGGCAGCGAGCGCGTCGACGATCATGGCGTCGCCGTGGTGCGCACGTGGATCGAGGGGCTGTGACGTGAGACGGGTCTGGTCGATGCGCGTCCCCTCCATGGTCATTGGCGTGGCCACCTTCCTGACCGCATCGACGTTCGGCGCAGGAGCCCCCAGCGCCGCCGTGCTCGAACCATCGGCGACGGCGCCGAGCGCGAGCGCCCATGCCTCCTTGGCCGGCGACGGCACGCAGCCCCACCTGCCCGACCGCCTGGCGCTCCGCCTCGGCGCGCAGATGGGAGTCGCCCACAGCCCCTACCCTGCCCCCGAGGCCCACACGATCTCCGGGCTGCTGACCGCCCTGATCGTCGAGGGTGAGGGGCGCGTGGCGCCCGCGCTGGCCGTCCAGGTCCGGGTCCCGCTGGCGCTCGCCGGCGTCGATCAGCCAGCCGGCGGCGCCCACACCAGCAACGCCCTCGGCCATCCCGAAGCGGGCATCGTCTGGCGCCCCTGGGCTTCCGCAGCCACCGCCCTCTTCGCGCGTCTCGGCCTCGCGCTTCCCATCGGCAGCGGCGACGCCGCGCTCGGAAGACGTCCCCTCGCAAACCAAGCGCTGTCCCTCGCCAGCGCCCTTCACGGCTGGCGCGAAGAGGAGCTCTTCGCCCCGGGCCGCCTCGGCCTGACCGCCGCGGCCCGCGGCGAGGCCGCCTTCGACCTCGGAACCGCGCACGCCTGGCGGCTGGACACCTTCGGCGAGGTGAAGCTCCCCGTCATGATCGCCGTCGACCGAGGCGCCCCCGATCCGCGCGTCGACGTCCACCGGCTCGCCCTCTCGACCGTCGCCGGCGCCGGCGCCGCCCTCTCGTGGTCGCGCCTTCGCCTGGGCGTCGCCCCCTGGCTCGCCTTCCACGCCCTCCCCGCCGCCGACATCCGCGACCAGCCCGCCTCGCGCTGGGCCCTCTTCCTCGTCCCCGATCTCACCGTCCGGGTGACCAGGCAGGTCGGCCTATCCGCCGGCGCGTCCCTCCCGCTGGCAGGCGCCCTCGCCGGCTCGACGGCGGTGACATTGCGGGCCGCCGCCGCCTGGTAGGGGCCGCCAAAGGCCGTGATCTGGAGAAGCTCGATCGCGACATCGGTGTGGCCTCTGCGCGAATCCGCTGGGCAACAATGTCGTTGCGGCGAAGGGCCTCGATTCTCGCCGTGCGCGCCGTCATAGCCCGGTCCCGCCGCCGGTGCTACGGTCGCTGCGGATTCATATTGCGCCGACCGGGAGGCGAGAAGGGACTGTTGAGATGACAGCGGGGATTCAGCTTCCGACCAAGATTCGCCTTCTGAGCGACGCGGAGTACAAGATCGTGTCACGCGTCTTTGGCGTGACGCTTCCGTGGCGCGTGCGCATCCTCGTCACCAACGCGTCGGGCGTCGATGGACGGCCCTTCACGATCCCCACCTCACTGCTGTCGACCATCGTCAGCAGCAACCCGGCGACGTTCCTCGCGAACATCCAGCTCGGTTACCTGGCCAGCTTGGTCAACCTGGCTTACCTGATTAACGCGGGGGCAGCCTATAACCTCCTCGCCACCTCCGAACAGGCGCTCCTGGTTCACGAGATGACACACGTGTGGCAGGGCAAGAACAGCACCTTCGCTCTGTCCTACGTCTTCAACTCGGTTTACAACCAGTGCGTGAGGGGTAACGCGTACACCTACGTAGCCGGCCGATCATGGTCCGCTTACAACGTCGAGCAACAGGCGTCCATCGTCGAAGACTGGTTCACTTTTGGCGAATCGACCACCAGCCAGCTCTATCCCTACATCACGAACAACGTCAGGAAAGGCGATGCCTGATCGGAGCGGACGGCGCGGCGCCTTGGCCATGATCGCCCACCCCCGTCGTTCGCGCATCCGTCTCGGTCCGCTCCTCATTGGCCTCGCGCTCGGTGTAGCCGCCGCGCCCGCCTGCGAGCCCATGTTGCGCGTCAACGGCACGGTTCGCGATCGCAGCGGTCACGCACTGGACGGGGTCGCCGTGCTGTTGCGCGCCGAGGGCCGCGGCCCTCACCCCGCCACGACCGACCAAGAAGGCGTTTTCCACGTCTCCATCGTCGGAGCAGAACGCGCCATGATCTCCTTCTCGAAGGACGGCTACCGCCCGACCGAGGTCGAGGTGAAGAGCAAGGCACCGCCCCTGAGCATCGTGCTTGACCCAGCGAGCCCGGCCCCCCGATAGCGGGCGATATAGGTCAACTTCTGACTGCCGCCGCGAACGGGGCCGTGCCTCCCAAAATTCGCTACGTTCGCTGAGCCACAGCGATCGATGGAAAAGATGATTGGAAGCGATTGCTCTCGGCGAGCTGGGCGGGAGCACTCGGCCGAGACCCGTATGGCGCGTCGATCGAGCGACGTGTGGTGGCAACGGAGGCGCGCCTGCTCGGTCGAGCGCGAGAACGGGACCTCGCTCGACCTTCAGAAAACCCACCGCTCACGGCGCATGAGCCCGAGGAGGTTGATGCACGGAATACCGAGCTCGCGACAGACGTCGGGGATGAAGTGCGTCCGCTTCGGATTTCGCTTCTCCGCCGCTGACGTCTCCTGAGTGACGACGATTCCGTTCCGCATCCTTGCCAGGGCAATGACGTAGGAGTCCGCCTCTTCGGACTGGGCCTTGGGATCTCGTAGTCCGGTGAACTGGTTCTGGATGGCCAGCGCTTCCGCTAGAACCTCCGACGTTGGAACGATCAGGTCCCTGCGGTCTTTGAACCATTTGGCCATGTCCCCCGTACCGACGGCACGAACCTCCTCCTCGACGAGGGCGACAGCGAAGAGCCGCCGGTTTGTGCCGAGGTCGTCGATCCGCGTCGCCAGTCCCTGGAAGACGCCGAGGGGATAGTGACGGGCCTGCCAGTCCATCAAGGAGCTGGTGTCCACCGAGTAGATCTCACCCACAGCTTCAGCCATCGAGAGCTGCGTCTCCTGGGCTCGTGGACAGATGCTCGCGCAGCGCCTGGAAATGCTCGAACCTCAGGTCCAGGTAACGAGAGGCTTCCACCGCGGTCAGCTTGTTTGCAGACAGGGCCTCGAGCACCAGCTGAGCGAAAGGGCGTCCTGCCTTGTTGACCGACTTCTGCGCTGGCGAAGCCATGCCCCCACGCCGCGGCGGAAGCGTCGCGACGAACTCCTCCCAGGCTGAGCGCCAGCGGTTGTAGGTGGCCCAGCTCATGAACCCCGAGGCACGAAGCCGCGTCGCTGTCGCGCTGGGCGTGAGCTTGAACTTTCGAGCCAACCGACGGACTTGCTCGATATCCCAGGTAGACCGCGACGAGAGACCTTGCTGTCGCGTTGTCTCCTGAAGCGATTCTTCGGGGACGAGAGCATGGCTGACCGCCGCTTCGACAAATTGCTCGACCTTGGCCCACTCCTCTTCGGACCGCGTGTCCTCGAGAGCGGATTCTTCCTCGTGACCGGCCGCGAGCATGAGGTGGACGACCTCGTGAAACAACGTGTACGCCTTCGCTTCGGGGGTCTCCTTGCCGTTGACTGCGACCGAGGACAGCTCCGCATGAAACAAAGCGACGCCGCGGGTTTCCTCGAGGTCGACCTTGCCAAACTGGAACACCAGCACGCCCAAGCGCTCGATGGCCGCCCGCCAAGCCGCCCACGCCTGGTATCCATCGCGCCAGCCGAGCTGGGTGGCGACGTCCACACCGGTGGCGTTCCGAAGGCGCTCACCAACCTTCACGGGACTCTCGCGCATGTGGGCGACAAGCGAGAAGGCCGGGACCTCTTCACCCAACTCGCCCATCAAGTTGATGGTGTTCTCGCGACGACTGACCATCTGGCGGATGGCGAGGCGAAACTCGGGCGTCTCACGTCCTGGGGTCACGCCGGGCAAGCGGCGATACTCTGCGGCGAGAGGCGGCAACCGCGGCGGCTCAGCCAGGAAGAAGACACTCAGCGGGCGGTGAAACAGCTTCGCCAGCCCCTCGACCTGCTTCAGGGTCGGTTGCCGCTCGCCGGATTCCCACGCCAGGATCCGGTCTTCCTTCACTTGCAGCCGCTTCGCGACAACCGCGGGAGCATAGCCACTCTGCTCCCGCGCCCAGACGAGCACGGATGGCGTGATGGCGATGGCCCGCGAGCCTGGCATGACGAAGAACCCTAGTCCGGGGTGCGCGACGTCGCCAGATCCGACGCGATCCGAGTCGGAGCCCAGGCGCCGATGGGGAACGAGCCGGCCCCCACTCGGGCCCGCGCTGCGGAGGTGATACCATTTTGGGCCCGTGAAGTGGATCGAGCCTCCCGCCAAAGACGCTGGTATCGAAACCCTGGAAAAGAAGCTGTGGGAGGGCGCGGACGATCTCCGGGCCAACAGCGGGCTCAAGTCCCAGGAGTACTCGACCCCGGTCCTCGGCCTCATCTTCTTGCGCTTCGCTGACGCGCGGTTCGCGCTGCGGCGGGCGGCCTTGGAAAAGGCGGCCACGGGGCGGCGCGGCTCGCGGGTTGACGAGCCGGGCGCCTACCACGCGGAGGGCGTGTTGTTCCTGCGCGCCGACGCGCGCTACGGCGCACTGCTGGAGTTTCCCGAGGGCGGCCGCGACAAGAAAACTCTCGGGCAGGCCGTGGACGAGGCCATGCGCGCCATCGAGAAGGACAACCCCCAGCTCGCCGGCGTCTTGCCGAAAACGTACCAGATCTTCAACGCCCGCCTCCTCAAGAACCTGCTCAAGACCTTCTCCACCATCCGCGCCGATCTCGAGGGGGATCTCTTCGGGAAGATCTACGAGTACTTCCTGGGCGAATTCGCCATGACCGAGGGGCAGGGCGGCGGCGAGTTCTACACGCCCACCAGCATCGTGCGCCTCCTGGTCGAGGTCCTGGAGCCCTTCGAGGGGCGCGTGCTGGATCCGGCGTGCGGCTCGGGCGGCATGTTCGTCCAGAGCGCCCGCTTCGTGGCCGAGCACCGCAAGACCCGCAGCGTCACCCGCGGCCTGTCGCTGCACGGCGTGGAGAAGGTTGACGAGACCGGGCGCCTCTGTCGCCTGAACCTGGCGGTGCATGGGCTGGAAGGCGACATCCGCCACGGCGGCGATATCAACAGCTACTACGACGATCCCCACAACCTCGTCGGCGGCCGTCTCCCTGTCGAAAGACGGCTACCGACCGGCGTCGCTCAATGACCTGATTGCCCGCCTGAACCGCCCGCGCTCCGAACGTCTGGCAGAGAATCTGAATTGAACGGCACCAGAGGGGTTTTCCTCCCGTCGCCCGGAGCTGGCGCTTTCAGAGGCTTGATGCGACGACAGTCGGACCGATCCTGGGAAGCCACGCCCTTCCACCATTTCAACGAAACGAGCTTGGCCGTCGCGAAGTCGAGGAGGGCGACCGCCTTCTCGCATCCGCTGTCATAACCCCATTTCAGGTACGTCAGCTTGATCTTGTCCTTTTCGAGCGTCACCAGCACCGGCGCCGCGCCGTCGGGCCCCCACTGCTCAGCGCAATCGGCCGCAAGGAGCCTGTGCACGAAGCCGGCGACGTGCCAATACTCGCGCCGCTCGCAATAGGGGTCTCCGGGCCCGATGAAGCGACTCGCGTCGGGAAATTTCGCCTGAACGAGAAAGGCCCCGTGCTGGGGCGGCGTCATCACCACCCGCCAGCACGGTTCCTCACCGTGGCACAGATCGCGAAGAGCCTCGTCACTTTCTGGTTGCTTCTGCGCCGCCGCCACGCTCGGAGCAGCTCGCGGGACGGGATCCGGTGCATTTGCGGCCAGCGTCGCCGCCAGGACACTCACGACGAGGCACATTTGCTGGGATCATAGCCGGACGACCTACTTCGTCGAAGCCACCACGATCTGGTCCACGTAGAAGGTCACGGTCCCCGGCGTCGTGTCGCCCTTGTCGCCTGTCGAGAAGATGGCGCCCAGGTAAAGGACGGCCGTCGGGTCGAAGTCGGGATTCATGGTCTTGGCGGCGACCGGATCGAAGACGATGGTCATCCACTCCTCGTTGGGGACCAGGGTCCAGCCGGCCGGGGTCCAGCTCTTGTCGCTGGCCGAGCCGGCGAAGAACATGATGCCGCCGTCGAAGGCGCCCTTGCGGCGCACGTTCATCTGCAGCTTCTTCCCGGTGAGATCCAGCATCTGGTTGCCCATGGTGATCTGCGCCTGCTGCGGCCGCCCGTTGAACGGGATCTCCAGCGACAAGGAGCCCGCCTTGGGCTTGCCTTCGGTGGCGTTCCACTCGAGCTTGGCGCCGAGCGTGGTCGGCTTCAGCGACGCCGCGTCCAGCGTCCAGCCTTCCACGTCCTTGTCGAAGGTCCACCCGGTTTCGGTGACCATGGCCGGGCCCGGCCACGAGGCGCCGCTCGGCGCGGTCGCCTCCACGCTGGGCACCACCATCGCCACCGACTGGGCGGGCAGCGGGACGCTCAGCTCGTTCGCCGTCGTGGCGGTCACCGCGGCCGCGAGCTGCGGGTGCGCGGCCTTGTTGTAGGTGTCCAGGGCAGCCGCGCTCAGCACGTAGACGAGCGCGCTCTTGTACTGGGTATCGCCCTTGATGGTGATCTTGGCGACGTGAGGAGCCGTGTCCTTGTTGATGGCCACGATGGTCAGGCGCTGGGCATCGGCGGCATCCGTGGCGGCGTAGATGCTGGAGACCGAGACGTCGGCCGCGGTCGCTCCCACGCTGGTGTCGCCGAAGTGGGCCCCCTTGCTGTCGTAGTTGCCGAAGATCTGATACGCCCCGTCGCGGAAGAAGGAGTCGGGATTCGCGAGCCAGTTGCACGCGAGGTCGACGCCGTCGCGGCCGAAGATGCCGAGCGCATCGGCGGTGGCGACCCCGCCGGAGATGTGGGCGTCGGCGCCGTAATTCCACTCGGCGAACGCCAGCTTGGTCCCGGGGTAATGATCGGCGATCTGCTTCTTCAGCCGCGGGATGAGCGCGATGGCGCCCTTGCCGTCGGGCTCGCTCGTCTTCAAGCCGTCCGAGATCCAGCTCGGCTCGACGTAGGTCGAGTCCCACAACGAGCGGGGCGCCTGCACGCGCGCCTTGATCTCGGCGTCGGAGGTCCCGCCCGCGGTGACGCGCGTCTTGGCGTCGCTCGAGACCCCGCGGGCCTCCGAGTACCAGTGCACGTCGAGGTAGTCGATGGCGCGGCCGCCCACGTCGGCCTCGCCCGCCTTCATCTTGTCGAGGTAGTAGTCGAGGAAGTTGCCGCTCTTGTACTTGTCCTGAAACGTGGTCCATCCGTACCAGCCATAGCTGGCGTAGCCCAGCAGCTCGGCCTTGGCGAACTGCTGGCGCGCCATCTTCGCGTAGGCGAGGTCGCGCTTGATGAAGTCGTCATAGGTAACCCCCATCGGCCAGATCTCCTTGTGCGTCCCGTCCCAGAGATCCGGCTCGTTGTCGAGCGCGATGAGGACCTTCGACTTGGCGTGGGCAGCCTGCACCCACCCGAGAAACTCGTCCTGGTAGACGGAATCATCCGTCGCGTCGGGCATCGCCGACAGCGCCGACCCCTTCGTGAGGACGTTCTTCTTGAACCGCGTGGTGAGGTAGTCCGGCGCCGTCGTGACGTCGCCGCCTCCGTTCTTGTCGGCGGCGACGTAATCGGCCAGCTGGCCGGTCACGATCGTCGCGAGGAGCCCCGAGTCGGCGGTGGCGAGCGCGCCCTCCATGGCCGTGCCGGGGATGTCGCTCGCGCTCAGGTATTCGTCGTTCTGGAACATGTAGTCCGAGCCGGCGTTGGACGCGTTGTTCTCCCAGTTGTAGGCGCTGAAGCGGTTGCCGCCCACGCGGACCAGGCGCAGCCCGTTGGTCTTCGCCAGATCAGTCACCGTGGCGGCGTCCGAGGTCCGAGAGACGCTCTGACAATAGATGTACGGCGAGATGGCGTGACTGCCCTGCGACGGGTCGACGGTGAAGCTGATGGGCGTCCCGGGATCACCGGAGCCCCCCGAGCTGGTCCCGCCCGAGCCCCCCTTGGCCCCGGCGCCGCCCGTCCCGGACGACGAACCG
>Ga0105238_10001960_pt1 | contig 20722 bp, 18 predicted proteins | sample KBSC34metaG_FD_81526 | JGI IMG/M metagenome (GOLD analysis project Ga0105238, IMG submission 81526) | Corn rhizosphere microbial communities from Kellogg Biological Station, Michigan, USA - KBS C3-4 metaG | ecosystem: Host-associated > Plants > Roots > Rhizosphere > Soil | place: Michigan, USA... | reverse complement strand
GATCCCCTCGCGCAGGAGACCGGTCAGGGCGGGAGCGTCGCCTCCGCTCGAGATGGCGATGGTGACGCCGGCTCGCCTGACCACCCCCGCCCCGTACGCCGTCGAAGCCGCGGGATCGTCGACCGCGACCACGAAGACGCGCGCCGCCTCCGCCGCCTCGCCGACCGCGCGGTTGACCTCGGCGGGCGCGGCGGCGATCGCCAGCCAGGCGCCCTCCAGATCGGCCGCCGCGAACGACCGCACCTGAACCTGCCACCCGCGAGCGGCCGCCAGCGACTCCAGCTCCGGCGTGACGGCGGGCGCGACGATGGTGACCCGCGCCCCTGCCTGGGCCAGGGCGCGCGCCTTCGCGGTCGCCACCGGACCGCCGCCCACCAGCAAGACGGGCCGCCCGCCCAGCTTCAGAAACAGGGGGAACAGCGCCGTGCCGGTGTCGTCGTCCGATGGGTCCTTCGTCATGGCAGATCCGGAACCGGCGGGCCTCCCAGCTTGGTCAGGAGAGCACCGAGCGGAGCGGTCTCCCCGGGGCTGAACATCTTCACCGCGAAGAGGGACTTGGTGTCGCCGACGCGGGTGAGCTCGAAGGGCCCCGAGAAGAGCCGCCGCCCCAGCGCCTCCAGCTCGGGACGCACCGCCGCGAACGCCGCATCGGTGGGCGGGCCGGCCAAGCGGTCGTTGATCCGGAACAGCAGCTCCTTGGACGAGAACGCGAGCGCCCCGCCCAGGGCCGGCTCTTTCTCGAGCAGCGCGGCCGCGTGCAACGTGCGACGGACCAGGTCCTCGAGCCGGGACTCGGCAGGAAGCGAGCCGCGCTTGCGGTTGTGGAGCAACCCCAGGCGGCCCTCGCTCTCGTCGACGAAGTAGTCACAGTTGTGGCCGATCAGCACCACGCCCGGCCCCTTCGGGACGTGGGCGTAGTTCGCGACGTCGATCGCCAGCTCCTGCAGGACGTGGTCCTTGATCCACTGATGGAAGATCGGGATGAAGGTCTCGAGCGCCAGCGGACGAGCCGGCGAGGTGGCGAAGATCTTGAGCTGCAGCTTCGAGGGAATGGAAGACATGGCTCGTGATCCTCAGGTCCCCGAACCGGTGGCGGGAGCTGCCGCCGGCGCGGCCGGCGCCAGAACACCCGGCACGATCGCGCCCGCCGGGCCGCCCAGCGAAGCGCCGAGCCGGGCGTAGCACTGGTGGGCGGCGTCGACGAACAGCGTCGCCTCCTCCACCAGCTGGTGGACGGCCTCCGGGCTGGTCGCGGCCGCATGCTCCTCGTGAACGCGGAACAGGTACTGCGCGAACTTCGCGCCCGCGAACGGGTCGTAGAACAGCTGCGTGTCGCAGAAGTGCTTGCGGAACTCCGACACGATCTCGCCGGCGTCGCTGCCGAGGTTCGGGTTCTTCTCGCGCGTCAGCGCGCGGGCCGCCTCGAGCATCGCGCTGTAGGCGCGGCGGACCGCCTCCTGCGGCTTGTGCTCGTCGATCAGCACCTGCGCCTCGAAGATCTCGCGCTCGGCGCCGGCCAGGGTCATCTCGACGATGGGCACCACCTCGCCGGCGCACTCGCCGACGCCCATGTCCTCGATGGTGTACTCGCGGGGGTCGCCCCAGTCGGAGTAGAAGCTGCGGTCCTGGTCGTAGCTCGGCAGGATCTGGGCCTCCTCGACCATGGCGCGGATGGTCTTCTTGCCGATGCGGGTCACGAACGCCGCGAACGTCTCCTCGCCCTGGCGCTCGGCGGCAAACCGCGCGGTCAGGCGCTTGACGATGTCCGGCACGCGCTTCGACGGGACGGCGCCGATGGCCAGCCCGTAGGAACCGGCGTTGTGGGTCCACTGCCCGCCCACGACCAGCTGGAAGTGGGGCACCCGGTGGCCGTTCACGTTGCGGCTGACGCCCAGAAGGCCGATGTCGGCGACGTGGTGCTGGCCGCAGGCGTTGAAACAACCCGACGCCTTGATGTGCAGCCCGCGCGCGTTCGCGTCGCTGGCCAGGCCCGACGCCTCGATCTGGCGCCCGAGCTCCGCCGCCAGCGCGCGCGAGGACGAGATGCCGAGCTTGCAGGTATCGGTGCCCGGGCACGCGGTGATGTCGGTGATCGTCCCCGCGCCCGGCGACCCGAGGTCGATGGCCGACAGGGCGGCGTGCAGCGCCGGCAGATCCGCCTCGCTGACCCAGCGGAGCAGCATGTTCTGATCGGCGGTCGTGCGGATCGCGTCGCCCGTGTACTTGCGCGCGACGTTCGCCAGCGCGCGCGCCTGATCCGACGTCAGGTCACCGAGCGGCAGCGTCACCAGCGCCATCACGTAGCCGGGTTGGCGCTGCGCGACGACGTTCGAGGCGCGCCAGGCCTGAAATCCGGGAGCCAGGCCCACCGCGGGCAGCGCCCCGGCCGGGCGGGCGGGCTTCTCGTCGAGCGCGTGCAGGTCGGCGAGGAACGCCGTCCAGCGCGGATCCGGCCGCAGCGCGGCCCGCTCCTCGAGCACGAGGCGCTTGAACTCCTCGATGCCCAGCTTCTTGACCAGGAACTTCAGGCGGGCCTTGGCCCGGTTCGCCTTCTCGCCCAGGCGGGCGAAGACCCGGCTCATGGCCTGGGAGATGGGAAGCAGCTCCTCCTCGGGCAGGAACTCGTCGAACAGCTGCGCGTTCTGAGGCACCGAGCCGAGCCCGCCGCCCACGTACAGCTCGAAGCCACGCTTGGTCTTGCCATCGACGACGCGCGTGCGCGCGATGGCGCCGATGTCGTGGAAGTTGGCCAGCCCGCACGGCTCGTCCTTGCAGCCCGAGAACGCGACTTTGAACTTGCGCCCGAAGTTCTGGGTGTCGTCGTGACCGAGCAGGAAGAAGGTGATGGCGTTGGCGTAGGGCGTGACGTCGAACGCCTCGGTTTTGCACACGCCCGCCATCGGACACGCCGTCACGTTGCGGACCGTGTTGCCGCACGCCTCGCGCGTGGTGATGCCGGTGGCGGACAGGCGGCGCATCAGGTCGGGCGTGTCCTCGATGTGCACGAAGTGCAGCTGGATGTCCTGGCGGGTCGTGACGTGCAGGATCCGGTCCGAGTACTCCTCGGCCAGGTCCGCCAAGCGGTCGAGCTGGTCGGCGGTCAGGCGGCCGAACGGGACCTTGATCCGCTGCATGCCGGGCGCGTCCCACAGCGTGGCGGGCCCCTTGGTGATCTCGCCCGACGGGAACACCAGCGTCTGCGTCGTCGCGCCGTCGTGGCGCTGTCCATTATCGTATCGCTGGCCGTAGGCCCCGCGGCGCAGCCGCGTCTCGGCGAACAGCTTCTCCTCGATCTTGCCCTTCTTGCGCAGCTCGATCTGGGTCTCGAACACATCGATCTCGCGCGACCACGCCTCGGGGACCGAGGAGCCGAGCTCTTCTTTCCAGGTCTTTGCCAACGTCATCTTGTTCCGTTCTCGTTTCGTCGGTGTCGCCGGCGCCCCTGCACGCCCCTTTTTCCGGCCTCAACCCCGCCGACGGGGGTCCCCCCTTGCTACCACAGCCGGCGCCCCCGAGCCCGGGCTGGTGCGCCGCCGCCACTCTGCTTTGCGAGCAGAAATGTCTACTATACCGGACGAGACTTGTCGATCGGCAGAGTCCGACTTCAAAGCCCTTGAACCCGAGCGGCGGGCTTCCCCAGCACCTCGTCAACGCTCTCGACCAGGATGGCGATCATCCGGTCCACCTCCGCTGGTGCGCTGTTGAGGGGCGGAAAGAGGTACATCGTGTCGCCGAGCGGCCGCAGCAGCGCGCCGCGCCGGACGGCCGCGCGAAAGACCTATAGCCCGTGCGGCGCGCCGGGTCGAGCATCGCGCCGCCCGCGTCGCGCAGATCCACGGCCGCCATCATGCCTAGGCCGCGCAGGTTGGTGAGAGCCGGGCGCGACGCCGTGACGTCCGCCAGGGCCGCGCGCATGCGCGCGCCCGAGGCGGCGGCGCGCGCCGGGATGTCTTCGGTGGCGTAGGCGTCGAGCGCGCCGAGCGCGGCGGCCACCCCGAGCGCGTTCCCGGTGTAGGTGTTCGAGTGGAGGAAGGCGCGGCGTTCGCTCCAGGCGCCGCCGAAGAGGTCGTAGATGGGGTTCGTCGTCAACACGGCCGAGAGCGGCAGGAAACCGGCGGTGAGCCCCTTCGACAGCACGACGAAGTCGGCCGCCGCCCCCGGCGGCGGCGCCAGGTGGCTGGCCAGCATGGCCCCGAGCCGCCCCATCCCGGCCGCGATCTCGTCCGCGATCAGGAGCACGTCGTGGGCGTCCGCCCAGGCCCGCAGCCGCACCAGCAGGTCCGGGCTGTAAAGACGCATGCCACCAGCGGCCTGCAGCACGGGCTCGTAGACGATGGCGGCCAGCGTGGGGGCGCGAGAGGCCAGCTGCGCCTCGAGGACCGACCACTCGGGCGCGGCGTCCAGCCACCGCGGATCGTCGAGCCCGCGACGCAGCGGCAGCGGGCCGAGCTTCGTCACCGGAAACATGAGCGCCTGATAGGGATCGGCGTAGAGGCCGAGATCGCCCACCGACAACGTCGCCGCCGTCTCGCCGTGGTACCCGCCGGCCAGCGACGCGAAGCCGGTGCGCTCGGGGCGTCCACGCAGCGCCTGCGCGTGCAGCGCCATCTTCAAGGCGATCTCGACGGCGGTCGAGCCGTTGTCGGCGAGGAAGACCTTGGCGTAGGGGGCGCGCCCCCCGGCGGCTTTCCCCTCACGTGCTCCGACCGTTGCCTGGGCGAGCGCCGTCGGCCCCCAAGCCGTGGGCGGCGCGCCGTTCGCCATGCGCAGCAACCGCTCGCACAGCTCCACCAGCGGCGCGTTGGTGGTGTTCGCGGTGATGACGTGCTCGAACTGCTCGAGCTGGGCCTGCAGGCGCGCACGCACGCCGGGATGTCCATGCCCGAGCGACTTGCACCACCAGCTCGAGATGGCGTCCAGCACCTCGCGTCCGTCGGCCAGCACCAGCCGGGCGCCCTGCGCCGACACGACCTCGAGCGGTGGAAAATCCTGGTAGTCGTGCATCTGGCTGCACGGGTGCCAGAACACGGCCAGATCGCGATCGCGGAGCGACGTCATGGGGGTGGAAGGAGGCTGCTGCGGCGGACCGCGCCGCGCAAGCCCATCGCGACACCGCCTGGCTGGCGACGGCGCTCGGTAGGGTGCGGCGCCGCTGACCCTCCGTCGTCACCAGAGGGTCAGGTAGGCCCACGGCTGATCGCCGGCGGTCACCTGGATGCAATCGCCGCCGTTGCGGCTGGCAGGCAGAGAGCTCCAGTTGGAGCCCGTGTCGCACGGCTCGACCACGCCGTTCACGCGAAGCGCCCGGGGGCTGACGAAATTGCCGCAGTTGCCGCCGGCAATGGGCGTCTTGGTCTGAAAGCAAGCGGCGGCCGTGCCGAGATTTCCCGACGAGTATCCCTTGGCGAGGTCGACGACCACGGGGTTCGTACACAACCCCGAGCAGGGCTCGAGCACCCCGCTGATCCCGCCCGAGCCATTGCCACCGCCGCTTGCGGCGCCGCCCGTGGCGGTACCCCCTGTGGCCGTACCACCGGTCGCGCGGCCCCCGGTCGCCGCGACGCCACCCGTCGCCGCGATGCCACCCGTCGCCGCGACGCCGCCCGTCGCCGCGACGCCGCCCGTTGCCGCGACGCCGCCCGTCGCCGCAATGCCGCCCGTTGCCGCAATGCCGCCCGTCGCCGCGACGCCGCCCGTCCCTGCGGTCGCGGCCGCGCCACCGGTCGCGGCTCCGCCCGTCGTGCCGCCCGTCGCATTCGCTCCACCCGAGGCCCCGCCGCTCCCCGCCCCTCCGGTTGCCGCGCCGCCGGTCGCCCCGCCGTCCATCGATTCACCCGCATCGCTGTCGCCGAGGGCCCCGCCGGAGCCGGCCGGCGTCCTGCCGCCCGTTGCGGTCTCCGAACCTCCATCCGACGGCGCGCCCTTGCCGGCTGACCCGTTCGCCCCGGTCTCGGAAGGGTCGTACCTCGAGTAGACGGGCGACGAGCCACAAGCCGCGATCCCGATCGCGGTCAGAGCAATTGCGACGTGAGTGACGCCGAGCCGTGGACGTTCTCGCCAGAGGAGACCGTCGACACGCCGGCCCGGACCGGAGTCTCGCACGCTGCGGGCTCCTGCACGTTCGGGACCGCGGGCCGGGTCGCCTGAAGTCCCCGAAAAGCGCACCTCGTCCCCTGTTCGGGCCCTCCTTTGTTGCACGCCCCGACAACAGCCATGACCTGAAAAGCAACAGCGGCGCAGGCACCACGAGCGCCAGGTTCGGAAGATGACGGCGCAAAAGAGGCTCGCGATAGGTCGCTGGGGGCAGCTGCGCTACCAGCCCAAAAGGAAGGCGCCAGGGTTCTTCGCGTTCGTGGGTCGGCGGAGGCGACGGCGCCGAGCGAGTCCGTGCCGTGATGCTGGGCCGAGGCATCTTGACAGGCAAGCGAACCATTGCCTATACACATGCAAGTAGTTACTTGCATGTGTATAGGCAATGACGAGCACGGACCTTCTTTTCAAAGCGCTGGCTGACCGCGGTCGGCGAAAGATCCTCGACCGCCTGCATGCCCGCGACGGCCAGACGCTGAGCGAGCTGTGTCAGCACATGGACATGACCCGGCAGGGCGTGACCCAGCACCTCGCGGTGCTCGAATCCGCCAACCTGGTCGCGGTGGTGTGGCGCGGGCGAGAGAAGCTCCACTTCCTCAATCCGACGCCCCTGCAGGAGATCTACGACCGCTGGATCGGCAAGTTCGACCGGCCGCGCCTCGAGGCTCTGCGCGATCTGAAACGCCGCCTCGAAACGGAGGGGCCGAGCAACCGCGGCGCCGGCAAGCCAAGAGACGACGAGAACGAGGACGACTGATCACCCCTGGAGGACACCATGAACGCAGCCAACCGAAGCGCCTTCGTCTATGTGACTTACATCCGCACCACCCCAGAGAAGCTGTGGAGAGCGCTCACGGACTCGGAGTTCACTCGCCAGTACTGGTCCGGCGTGAACCTCGAGTGTGACTGGAAGAAGGGCGCACCTTGGAAGATGGTCTACCCGGACGGGACGATCACCGACACGGGTGAGATCCTCGAGATTGCCCCGCCGCGCCGGATGGTCATCCGCTGGCAAAACGAGTGGAAGCCCGAGCTGAAGGCCGAAGGGTCGAGCCGTTGCACCTTCGAGCTGGAGCCGGCAGGCCGCGCGGTGAAGCTCACCATCACCCACGAGATGGAGCGGCCCGGATCGAAGTTCATCACGGCCGCGTCCGGCGGCTGGCCGCAGGTTCTCTCCAACCTCAAGTCTTTGCTCGAAACCGGAGACGTCGCCTTCGACGAGAAATAGGCCCGCCCCTCACGCCTCGCCGGCCGCCGCCCGGCGGTCAGCCGGCGCGCGCGATCAGGTCGTTGGCGGCCGCCGGGTTCTCCTTGCACTCGAGGAGCGCGCGCAGCATGAGGGGCGCCACGATCGTGGCGTCGGACTCGATCACGAACATCGGCGTCTCGGCGGTCAGCTTGTCCCAGGTGATCTTCTCGTTCGGCGTGGCGCCCGAGTACGAGCCGTACGACGTCGTCGAATCGGAGATCTGGCAGAAGTAGGCCCAGGGCTTCACCGGCTGCTCCAGGTCGTACTTGATCGACGGCACCACGCAGATGGGGAAGTCGCCCGCGATCCCGCCGCCGATCTGGAAGAAGCCCACCCCCGCCCCGCCCGACAGCTCGCGGTACTGGTCATAGAAGGCCGCCATGTACTCGATGCCCGACTTGGCGATGGCGGCTCCGCACTCGCCCAGCTTGACGTGCGACGCGAAGATGTTGCCGAACGTGGAGTCCTCGTAGCCGGGGACGACGACAGGCAGCTTGGCCTTCGCCGCCGCCAGCAACCAGCACTCGTCGGCCTTGCCCTGGTGGATGGCCGGATCGATAGCCTGCACGAGCTCGTAGAAGTACTCGTGCCAGAAGCGGCGCTCGCCCCGCTCGGTGGCCTTCTTCCACATCGGCACGACGTACTTCTCGACGGCGCGGAAGGCCTCGTCCTCCGGGATGCTGGTGTCGGTGACCCGCCGCATCCGGTCGTTCAGGATCTTGGTGTCGTCCTGCTTGGTGAAGTAGCGGTAATCGGGGAAGTCCTTGTAGTGCTCGTGGGCGACCAACCGGAAGAGCGACTCCTCGAGGTTCGCGCCCGTCACCGACAAGCCGTGAATCAACCCGGCGCGAATGGCGGGGGCCAAGGTCACGCCCAGCTGTGCCGACGACATCGCGCCCGCCACCGCCCAGAACATCCGGCCGCCCTTCTCGATGTGGCGCCAGTAGGCCAGCGTCGCGTCGCGCGTGGCCCGCGCGTTGAAGTTCTTGTAGTTGCGCAGCACGAACTCGAGGATCGGGAGGTTGGCGGAGGATGGGGCGGCGTTCGCGGTCGGCATGGCGCTGTCTCTAGCACGAGGCTCAGGAGCTGGGGAGTCGTCGCGTAGTGTCGATCGTGAAACGCGCACCCGGTACGGCCGCACCCCGCGCGCCAGGCGCGCGGCCTTCACGCGTGCCATGCTGCGACGATGACCGCCACGCCGCCCGATGGCTCCCCCGAGGTCGAGCTCGAGCTCCCGGCGCGCGTGCGCGATCTGGGTGGCGGCGTCAACGTGCGACGCGTCCTCCCCGCGTCGGCGCGCCGCATGGTGGGGCCGTTCATCTTCTTCGATCACATGGGGCCGGTGACCGGTGAGCCTGGTTTCGGCTTCGATGTGCGACCGCACCCCCACATCAACCTGGCGACGGTGACGTTTCTTTACGAGGGCGAGATGGTCCACCGGGACAGCCTGGGCTCGGAGCAGGTGATCCGTCCGGGCGCCGTGAACTGGATGACGGCCGGACGCGGGATCGCGCACTCCGAGCGCTCGCCCGCCGCCGAGCGGAAGGCGGGCGCGCGGCTGCATGGCCTGCAGCTTTGGGTGGCCTTGCCGCGCGCGCTCGAGGAGGCGGAGCCGTCGTTCCAGCACCATCCGGCCGACACCCTCCCCGAGCTCGAAGTGGGCGGCGCCCGGCTGAAGCTTCTGGCGGGCAGCGCCTACGGCGCCCGCGCGCCGGTGGCGGTGTCGTCGCCGCTCCACTACGTCGACGCGACCCTCGATCGCGGCGTCACCCTCGACATGCCCGAGGGGGTCGACGAGCGTGCCGCCTACGTCGTCTCGGGACAAGTGGCCGCCGAGGGGCGGCTCTTCGGCGAGGGGCGCATGATCGTGTTTCGCGCCGGAGGTCCCGCGCGCGTTCAGGCCACCGAGCGCGGCGCGCGGCTCGCGCTGGTGGGCGGCGCGCCGCTGGACGGCGACCGCCACATCTGGTGGAACTTCGTGTCGAGCTCCCGCGAACGCATCGAGCGCGCCAAGGAAGACTGGCGCGAGGGTCGGTTCGCTCGCATCCCGGGGGACGACCAGGAATTCATCCCGCTGCCGGCGGCCTGACGGCGTCGCTCGGCCAGCGGCTCGGGCGGGCCAGACGCCCTTGCTGCCGCGGCGCCGGTTGGGCAAGCTGCCCCGCCATGCAATACCGCCCGCTCGGCCGCACCGGCTTCCGCGTCTCGACCGTCAGCTTCGGCGCCTGGGCCATCGGGGGAACCTGGGGCCCCATCGACGACGCCGAGTCGCTACGCGCCCTCCACCGCGCCGTCGACCGCGGGGTGAACTTCATCGACACCGCCGACGTCTACGGGGACGGCCACAGCGAGCGCTTGGTGGGCCAGCTGCGCCGCGAGCGTCCGCGCGACGGCATCGTCATCGCCACCAAGGCGGGCAAGCGCCTCAATCCGCCGGTCGCCGCCGGTTACACCCGCGCCAACCTGACGGCGTTCGTCGAACGCAGCCTGACGAACCTGGGCACCGACACCATCGATCTGCTGCAGCTCCACTGCCCGCCGCCCGACGTCCTGTACATGCCCGAGGTGTTCGGCCTCATGGACGACCTGGTCGCCGCCGGCAAGATCCGCTTCTACGGCGTCAGCGTCGAGCGCGTCGAGGAGGCGCTGAAGGCCATCGAGTTCCCGGGCGTGCAGACCATCCAGCTCATCTACAACATCGTCCGCCAGCGCCCGTCCGAGCTGTTCTTCCCCGAGGCCAAGCGGCGCCAGGTCGGCATCCTGGCGCGGGTGCCGCTCGCGTCGGGGCTGCTGGCTGGGAAGATGACGGCCGCCACCCGGTTCAGCGCCGACGACCACCGCCAGTACAACCGCCACGGCGAGGCCTTCGACGTCGGCGAGACCTTCGCGGGCCTGGGCTTCGAGAGAGGCCTGGCCTTCGTCGAGAAGCTGCGCGCGCTGGTGCCCGCGGGCACGAGCATGGCCACGTTCGCGCTGCAGTGGATCCTGCAAGCCGACGCCGTGACCTGCACGATCCCGGGCGCCAAGCGGCCCGAGCAGGTCGACGACAACGTCGCGGCGGCGGACCTGCCGCCGCTGTCCGCCGACGTAATGGCGCGCGTCCGCGCGCTCTACGAGAGCGACGTCATGCCCCTCGTTCACCAGCGCTGGTGACGGCCCCGGCGCTGTCGATCGGTCACGCGCCTCGGGCGCCATCTGGCGATACGCTGCTCTCGACGCAAAGTGCCCCGATCATTCCCACCTCGCCCTGCCACCTCAGCCCCCTCCGGGCGGCATGCATGGCTCATCCAAACTGGTCGCGTCCGCGGTTCCGGCGCCCGAGCCGCGGTTGACCGCGCTGCTCGACATCGTCAGTGAGAAAGAAGCAGGTCTGGTGGCTATCGTCGGAGGCCAGGGCTGGCAAGCCGCCGACCTGGCCCCCCCAGAGCTATCCAGCGTCTGGCTGTTCGCGGGCTGTCCGTCCAGGCTCGAGGCAACGAACGCAGCGAAGGCCGGAGGCCGGTAGGGACTATTCGCCCTTCCAACCGGGTAAATGCAAAACGGGCGACCCATCCGCCGGCCCCCTCTAGTTGGGGCTTGGCGGTGATCGCCCGTCTCGCTTCTTGCTTCTGGCGTGGGCCGTTCGCGACGGCCCCCTTGCTTATTTGTATCCGACCGCCTGGATGTTCTTCATGACCGCGAGGTCGGTCGCGTTCGAGGGAGCGCCGTTGGTGACGGCGCCTTCCCAGAAGGTCCCCTCGGAGTTGTTGCTGTTGTCGCCGCCGATGCCGAGGCCGATGCCGCCCGCGTTGCCCCACGTCTTCGGGCTGGCACCGTCGTAAGCGGTGGTCAGGTCGGTCGCGGTGGAGGTGTCGGCCATGCGAAGCGCGTACTTACCCGCCGGGGTGTGCAGGATGCCGAGGGCGAACTTGAACCCCTTCATGGTCGGGTTCATCGGGTTGTTCGTGTGAGCCGCTCCGGAGCCGCCGGCCCAGACGCCGCCTTCGAAGTCGCCCATGAACCAGGGCCCTGACCCGGCGCCAGTCCCCCACGAGGTGATGGTGCCGAAGAAGAGGGTGTTCATGGTGACGTATTGCTTCGGGTCGGGCGACACGCTGCCGAAGTCCCAGCAACACGCGCCGCCGTAATGGTTTCCATCGACCAGCATGTAGATCCCCTGGTCTTTGTTCCCGAGGGGGATGCCCTTGCCTTTGACGTTCAACATCGTCCGGTAGCCGCCGTACTTCTGGATGTAGAGGCCGTAGACGGAGTGCCCGCCCGCGGTCAGCTTGACCTTGTCGGCGACCGCTTCGTAGTCGTTCTCAGCGGTCCGAGTGCCGTTGCCGGCCGGACCGGCCGACGCTCGGATCAGGTCGTTGCCGTTGCCGGTCTGGTCGTAGAGCTTGGAGATCGAGCACACCGTCCCCGCGCAGGCGGTATCCTGAGCCGCCGCGTCGGCGTAGCCGTCGGGCAGCATGCCGATGTTTATCAGCATCCCGCCTTCGCCGGTGTTGGTCGCCGAGCTCATGGTGCGGACCTGGTAAAGCGGCCCGTTGTACGTGCTCAAGAGAGCGCGAATCGTGCTGTACGCCGCGCCGCACGGCATGTTGGCGGCCGCGTAGATGTCGCAGGGCCCCATCCCGCGGGTCCCGGGGTTGGACATGCCTCCGGACCCGGTTCCGGGCCCCGCGCCTCCCGCGCCCCCCTTGCCGCCGGTCGGCGTCCCGCCACCAGCGGCTCCGCCGCTGCCCATCGAGCCGCCGCTGCCCTTCCCGCCGCCGCCCGACGAGCCACCGTTGCCGAGCATGCCGCCGCTGCCCGTCGCCGACCCCGACGACTGGAGGACGACCGTCCCCGCGATCTTGGGCCCCGTGGTGGGGGCCTTCGGCGTAACCGTCAACTTGCTTCCGGACACGCAGTAGTCGTAGGCCGACTTGTCCTGGGTGATGTTGATGGTGTTGCTGGCGGTCGTGTAATTGCCCTCGGCCAGCGACTCGCCGGTCACCAGGCCCATCGAACCCTTCTGGTTCACGATGCCCGTGCAGGTGCAGCCTTCACCCTCGGGTTTGCACGAGGCGGAGTCGTAGTACGGGTGCAAGAGGCCGTCGAGCTGATCGCAGGTCACCGGCGTGTTCGACAGGATCAAACACTCCTTCGGCAGCTTGACGATCTCCGTGCCGGTCGTCATCGTCTCGTCGGTGAACGTGCCGTTGGTGTTCGCCGTGAACGTGCCCGTCACTTGCAACGAACCGCTGACTTGGCCGGTCTTGCAGCTCAGAGCGAACAGAGTCTGCAGGTCGATATCGCCCGAGACGCTCACGCATCCGGACATGACGGTCCACTTCCCCGTCACCATGCCCCCGCACGCCGTGACGTTGGAGGTCGCCGTGCAGGTCGAGCCACTCGAGCCACCCGAGGAGCCGCCGGACGTCCCGCCGCTGCTGCCGCCGGAGGTGCCCCCGCTGCTGCCGCCGGAGGTGCCCCCGCTGCTGCCGCCCGAGGTGCCGCCGGAGGCGGTCTTGCCGCCGCTGCCGGAGTTGGAGCTCCCGCCGCTGCCGTTGGCACCGCCGGGGGGGCTGGAGGAACTGCATGACGCCGTGAGTGCGACAGCGGCGACCAGGAACAACTTGCCGCGATGGGCCTGCATGAACTTCTCCTTGCTCGGGGGGAAAGGCGCTTTCACCGAGAAACTCCTGTGGTTACGGGGGGGTCGTGACCGAGACGGGGCTGGCGAGAGCCAGGACCATGAGCTGCGGGTGACGAGACTGCCGGGGAGAATAACGTCTGTATTGTCGTTGATGGGATCACATTGTGACGAGGGCCCAGATCTCGTGACGCAGGTCGCTATCCGCGCGGCGCCGGACGGGGACGCGGCGCTTTGGCCCTGCTGGCTGGCCTCGCGAGGCGCGCGCGCCGCCCGACAATGGCGAAAACCAGCAGCGCCATCGGGAGCGGTGCTGTCGCGTCCTTGGCGTCGTCGTGAGGCGAGCCCGCGTCACACGCGCATCCGGCGGGCGATTGGCCCGGCGGCGTCGCACCGCCGGGCCGAAGCGTGACCAGCGAGACCCCGAACCGCGGGAGGTCGAAGTCGAGGGTGATGACACCCCGGGACACCGTGACGGTCCGGTCCGGAATCAGCGATGAGGGATCCATCGCACCTCGCAGGGCCGCGACCTGATCGGGCGACGGGCTCGCCGGCATCCCTTGCGAGACCCAGACCGTGTACGCATCGCCGTGCGCCTCGTCGACGCGGAGGTGCGAGACACTGGCGGCGCTCCCGAAGGTCGTGGGCACCTTGATCGCGAGCCGCACGGGCGCCGCCGGAACAGCCACGATGTCGTCGTGGTAATTCCAGACCAGGACCCTGATGGCGTCGCCGTCGAGCGCCGCCAGGCCGTCGATGTCCGGCTCGCTCCGCACGCCGTTCGCGAGAATGTCATCGAGCGGGCGAGCGCCGCGGCTGGTGACGGGCAGTCGGTTTCCCGCCAGGCGCCCCAACAGCTCGAAAGCGCTGAGCACGGGCAAGTTGATGCCGTTCGTGGCAAGCGCGCGATACCCCGCGAAGTAGGGCGTGCCCGGAAAAGTGAACGCCCAGGTCAGCACGCCCCCCAGCTTGACCCCGAGCTGCGCCTCGAGCTCGAGCGTGTGCTTCATCGTCGCCACCACGTAGGCGCCGTAGGCGGTCGAGCTCCGGTAGGTGCTGGCTTGATCGGTGGTGCTCGCGCAGGCGGCGCAGCCGTCGGGATCGGCCTCGGTGATGTAGATGGGCTTCTGCTTGAACTGGGGAAACGCCGCGACGGCAGCGAAACCGTCCCGGTGAAGCCGGAGCTGATTGCCGAGGTTCATCTCGACGTGGTCACCCACGACCGCCACGCCTCCCTTCGCGTGAAAGGTCACCAGGTCGAGGCGCGTCCCGGTGTCGCCCGTGACCGCGTTGCTGCCGTCCGCGCAGTGCTGGAGAAACTGGGTCAGGAAGGGGTCGCCGAGGTTCACCACCGCGGGTCCCCCCAGGGGCGCGTCGGGAATCACCTGGTGCAGGGCCGCCTCCGTGTGGTCGTAGAGCTTGGCGTACTCGTCGAACGTCCCGTGCCAGTAGGGCCCCTCGGGCTCGTTCCACAGCTCCCACAGCCATCGCGCCGCGACGTTCGGATATCGCCCGTCGGCGTGGGCCGCCCACGTCCGGATGAGATCCGCCCACTTCGCGTAGTCGGTCGGAGGATAGAAGCACCCGCCGTTGAGCGCGAGCGTGCTCCCGTTGCGGTATGGGGTCGGGTGGCTGGAGAGCGCCTGGGGCATGAAGCCGATCTCGACGAAGGGAAAGGCGCCGTCGGCGGTGAGGGTGTCCATGATGCCGTCGGTCAGCGTCCAGTCGTACACGGGGTTGCCGGCGGCGTCGGTGGTGTAGACGTTGGTCGATCCCCACTTCAAGTCCGGGACCCCATCCCCTGTGTTGAGGAGGAAGTGACTGCGCACGTGGACAGGAGCCGTATGCGCCGTTACCAATGTCCCGAGCAAAGCCTTTCCTTCCGGCACCGTCGTGTAATTGATCTCGTCGTAGCCGTGAAAGGCCCAAACGCGCTCGAGCGGAGCTCCCGCCGCGGTTGCGTCGACCATCACGTCGACAGGCGCGCCCCCCTGTGCGCGCGCCGGGACCGTCACGGCCAGCAGCACGAGCATCACCGCCCGGCGCGCCCGCGAATGACCCCGATTCCTCGCGGCCACGGCAGGACGGCCAAGGCCGGAACGATGGCGAGCTTCGTCAGCTGCCGTGGCTATGACCGGTCGCATCCGTCGGGGTCAGCATAGCCGACACGGTGGCGGAGCAAGCGCGCCATCGGAAGTGACCGCAGTCACCGCCGCCGAGCGCCTCCGCCCGAGCGCCGCGGCTCGAGGATGATCCAGCGGGCGCGACGCCCGTCGCGTGACGTGAACCGCTGGCGCCGCACACTTTCCGAGCATACTCTTCCGCCTTCTTCGAGTTTTCCCGAGGGCGGCACCAAAATTCATGACCGTCGTGGGTTTCGCGGCGCCGGCCAAGGAAAAATCGTTGCAGGGAAATGTCGCAGGAGAAATGTTGATGCACACCGAGACACGGACGTTGAATGCAGCTCGCACGGCCATGCTTTGCGTGGCTCTCGTGATGGTCGTTGGAGGCGGGGGCTGCTTCAATTCCCTGGACACGGCGAAGGTGTGCACGGATGACTCCAGCTGCACCTCCCCTTCCCGTTGTGTGAAAGCGCCCAATGAGAGCCGCGGAAAATGCCTGAGCGCTTCGGGAGGTGCAAGCGGGTCCGGCGGGACGGGCCCTCATGGTTCCGGCGGCAGCAATGGCTCTGGGGGCGGCAATGACGGTGGCGTAATCGATGCGCCCATGGACAGCCAGGGGCCGGACCCCGTCGCATGCAAAATGGACGCGGACTGTCCCACTGGACATTGTGTCGATGGATTGTGCTGCGACACCACGTGCGAAGGACAGTGCGAATCGTGCAAGCAGCCTGATTCCCTCGGCGTCTGCAAGGCCGTCAAAGGCGCGCCGGTGGGACCGCGCGACGCTTGCGGAGGCACCGGACCGTGCGCCGGCACCTGCGACGGTGTCAACGGGAAGACCTGCACGTTTCCCGACGACAACACCGTGTGCACGGCCGCGACGTGCGTGAGCGGCAAGGTGACGACCGCCTCCACCTGCAACGGCGCCGGCGCATGCAGCACGTCGCTTTCCAGCACCTGTCCGAACAACCAGTGCGCGACCGGCGGCGCCGCCAAGTGCGAGACCGCCTGCACCGCCACGTCGTGTGCCGCCGGATCTTACTGCGATACGACGGGCGTGTGCCTCATGGGACAGGCCAATGGCGCGAGCTGCTCCACGGGCACGACCTGCGCGTCCGGGTACTGCGCCGACGGGGTGTGCTGCGACGGCAAGTGTGACGGACAGTGTGAGTCCTGCAAAGAAGCCAGCTCGCTGGGGAAGTGCACGGCCTTGAAGGGTGCCCCGCTGGCCACCCGCACCGCGTGCGGCGGAACGGGGACCTGCAAAGGACAGTGCGACGGCAGCAACCGAATGGCGTGCGCGTTCCCGGACAGCAGCACCGTCTGCACGGCGGCCAGCTGCACCGGGGGCAAGGCCACCAGCGCCTCGGTATGCAACGGATCGGGAGCGTGCACGATGGCCACGACCAACCCGTGCACCAGCAACCTGTGCGCGACCGACGGCTCTGGAAAGTGCTCCGGGAGCTGCACCGCGACCTCGTGCCCGACGGGCAACTATTGTGACTCGACGGGAACCTGCACCAAGACGCTGGACAATGGCGCGAGCTGCTCGGCGGCCACGCAATGCACGTCCGGAAACTGCGTCGACGGAGTCTGTTGCGACGGCAAGTGCGACGGCCAGTGCCAGTCGTGCAAGGAATCCGGGTCGGTCGGCATGTGCAAGGTCGTGAAGGGCGATCCGGTCAGCCCGCGCGCCGCCTGTGGGGGCACCGGCAAGTGCAAGGCGCAGTGCGATGGCACCAACGCCATGGCATGCAAGTCTCCCGACAGCATGACCGTCTGTACGGCGGCGAGCTGCACCGGCGGCAAGGTCACGACCGCGTCGGTCTGCAACGGCTCGGGCAGCTGCACGAGCACCTCGACGAATTCGTGCGACAGCAACCTTTGCGCCGCCGACGCGATGACGTGCGCGGGTAGCTGCACCGCGACGTCGTGCGGTGCCGGCACCTATTGTGGCGCCGGGGGAGCCTGTGCCCCGACCATCGCGGATGGCAAGACTTGCTCGGCCGACAACCAGTGCGCCCATGGCCACTGCGTGTCCGGCGTCTGTTGTGCCACCGCTTGTGGAACCTGCCACTCGTGCTCGACCGGGACGTGCAACACGGTTCCGGTCGCGACGACCTGCTCGGCCTCGTCGGGCGCCGGCGTCTGCGACAGCACGGGGACCTGCAACGCGTGCAGCGCCGGCACAGCATGCACCACCGGTATCAACACTCAATGTCAGACTGGCGCCATCGACTGTTCGACTGGAAAGGCCGTATGCAAGGCCAGCAACAAGAACAACGGAACCACCTGCGGCAACGGACCTTCGTGCACAGGCGCCCAAGAGAAGACCCAGGACACCTGTACGAACGGATCGTGCACGCCGGGGGCGACGAATCCGTGTAAATCCGGCAGCTGCAGCGGGTCGGCGTGTCTCGCCTGTACGGCCCCTACGGCTCCGACGGACATCTCGGTATCTGGGAGCGCGACGAACGGCATGTACTGCGGTGGCAAGCCGATCTCGCTCTCCGTCGTGAATGGCTCGCTGGGATCCGGAGCTGGCGCCAAGTGGGTGTGGTATCCCAATTCGTCACTGACCGGATCGGTGGGAACGGGATCCCCGAATACCCTGACGGCACCCACGCAGACCACGACGTATTACGTCCGCGGGGAAGGGCCATGTGGCTCGAGCACGGCCGTGGCCAAATTGGTGTCCATCCGTCCGGATCCGCAGCTCGCGTCGGGACCCCAGGATTACGCCACAGCCTGCGATGGCTCCAGCCCCAATTGGATCAGCTTCACTTGCACGCCCTCCTCCGGTACCTCGGTGAAGTCCGTACAATGGCACGCCGCCTTCAGCGAAAACGCCGCAAAGGCTCAAACCGATGCGATTGATTGGACCGTTGATGGTGCCCACAAATATTTCAGTGGACAGAACGGCCTGACTTTGATGGTCGCAACCCAGAGCACGGTATGGGTATGGTGTACGATCACCGACACATGTGACCGCACGGTCAATTCGAATTATGCGAACCTCCACGTTTCGTATATCGACGACAACGGCGTCTGCCAGTAGGCAATGCGCTCCGGCCCTGGGTGCGGCGAGGGAATGATCGGTCCTGGCTCCGCCCGCTCGGTCGTGCCTGGACGAGGACCTGATGTTCCCGGTCGAGCCGGCGTGGTCGCGAGACTCCGTGGCGGCGGCAAGGCGGGTTTCGTCCAGCGAAAACGCATTGACGCGAAACACCCTCTCCGCAAATATCCGAGTGTTCCATGGCAATGAACGTTGGTTGGGCGGCTCGGGCCGCCGGTATCGCAGTTTTCTATCTGACGGCTTCGGTGGTTGGACCGCAGACAGCTGGCGCGGGCCCGGCAGCGGCGGATGCCGACGCCGAGGCCCACCTCAAGAAGGGTCTCGAGCTGCGCAGGAAGGGCAAGGACACGGACGCGCTGGCCGAGTTCGAGGAGGCGATGAGGATCTCGCCGTCGGGCAGGGCCCGGGCTCAGGTGGGGCTGGCGCAGATGGCGATCGGCCTGTTCGAGGCCGCGGAGACGAACGTCTCGCAGGTCCTCAATGCCACGGCGGACGATCCATGGGTCAACTCCCATCGCCCGGCCTTGAAGGACGCACTGGCGAAGATCCGGAGCCATCTCGGCACCCTGAACGCGAGCGGCGAGCCTCAAGGCGCCACCGTCGAAGTGAACGGAACGGCGGTCGGCAAGCTTCCGTGCTCGGTGCGCGTTCAAGCCGGTGACGCGGTCGTCAAGGTCCTCGCGCCGGGCTTCATCCCGATCTCCCGCACGGTCTCGGTGGAGGCGCGCGCGACCTCCAACCAGGTCTTCACCCTGGTGAGCGTTCCCAGCGAGAGGACCGCCGACAAGGCGCCGGTCGCCAAGGTTCCGGCCCGAGCATCCGGCGCCCCGGCCGCCCCGCCGCCGACCCCGCCGAGCGCTCCGCCGCCCGGGGACACGCCGGGCGCTTCGGGCGGATCGCCGTGGCCTTGGATCGTGGCGGGCGGCGGCTTGCTGGCCCTTTCTTTTGGTGGGTTCGAAGCGGTCCGCTGGTATTCGAAGGCGTCGGACTTCAACAAAATGAAGGGCCCGGACGGCACCCCGATCTGTGATGCGAATGATCCCACGTCCGGAAGCAAGGCATGCGCGACCCTCCTCGATGAAGGTCACACGGCGCGCGCCCTGGCCATCGGGGGATTGGCCGTGGGGGCCGCGCTCGCCGTCACCTCGATCATTCTGTTCGTCAACGACTCACCCGCCGATCAGCGCCAGGCGCTTTCTTGCGCTCCCGCCATGGCCGTCACGGGGACGCCCGGCGTCGTCTGCGCCGCGCGCTTCTGATCCCGATAGGTTGCGGTCTGAGCAGCCCTGCTACCGGGCTTGCGCGCGTGCGCACGCGCGGTCGCGCGACGGGGCCTACGCAGGCGAGGCCCGCTGGCGCGCGCGAGCCTTGGAGATCGCCGGCCTGCCGCCGCCATGCGCCCCACCCCGCTCCGGCCTGGCTCTTGCTCGACGCGGGCGCATGCCCGAAACAGAAGGGGAACCGAGGGGGAAGCTGCGATTCGTGGACGTCGAGACGGCCCGCGCCGCGCGGGGCGTCCGCCTCGCGTTGCTGGTGGGCTTGCCCTCGCCATGGTCGGACGGCGCGCGGGCGCTGTTCGCGACCAAAGGGATCGACGTCCTGGCCGTGCGCTATCTGCCGGGCGACCGGTCCGTGACCAGCTGGACGGGCGTGCCGAACGCGCCCGCCGTGATGGTCGATGACGAACGGGCGCGCAGCGGTTGGGCAGAGATCATCGCCCTCGCCGAGCGCCTCGGCCCCGCCGTCCCCCTGGTGCCGCCGGGCGCCGCAGCTCGCGCACGCATGTTCGGACTGCTGCACGAGCTCCTCGACGAGGGCGGCGTGGCCTGGTCGCGGCGTCTGCTCATCCTCGACGAATCCTTCCGTCCCGAGGATCCCACCCGCCCGCGACGGGGCTTTCCGCTGCCCCTCGCCCAAGGCCTGGCCGCGCGCTACGGCTACGCGCCCGAACGCGTGCCGGCCGCCAAGGCGCGCCTGGTCGAGGCGCTGGACCATCTGGACCGCGAGCTGCGCGCCGGCGGAGGCGCGGCCCAGGTCGGCCCGTATTTCTTCGGCGCCACCCTCACGGCGCTCGATCTGTACGCCGCCGCCGCCATGGCAGCCCTCGTTCCTCCTGACGAGGCGTTGCGCCCGATCATGCCGGTCCTTCGTCCGATCTTCGACCACCTCGATCCCGAGATCGCCGCCGCCGTGACACCGGCCCTGCGGGCCCACCGAGATCGGGTCTACGCGCGCCACATAGGGCAGCAGGACGCGTAGCGCCACCAGACATCGGCGCGTGGCGCCAAGGCGTCGGCGAAACGGGCGGGTGGGCAGATCACCGTATGGAACGTGCGCGAATGCGCAATAACGTTCCTATTAATTTGCGCTCCGACGGACTAGGCTGCGAAGACTTCGTCAGCGCGGCCCGCGACCCGCCGACGCGATTTCACCAGTCCAAGGAGTAGAAATGCAGCGAACCCCCTGGCTGTTGGGTGCCACCGCCGCCCTGACCCTGATCGTCACAGCGGGACCGGCCGTGGCTCACATCCAGCTCACCTGTCCGCCGGCGCGATACTCGT
>Ga0105238_10001956_pt1 | contig 20739 bp, 19 predicted proteins | sample KBSC34metaG_FD_81526 | JGI IMG/M metagenome (GOLD analysis project Ga0105238, IMG submission 81526) | Corn rhizosphere microbial communities from Kellogg Biological Station, Michigan, USA - KBS C3-4 metaG | ecosystem: Host-associated > Plants > Roots > Rhizosphere > Soil | place: Michigan, USA... | reverse complement strand
GATCGTGAGTCGGCTGACGAAGCTGCCGTGGGTCGCCGACTTCCGCGACGCGTGGACGCTCAACCCTCAACAGGAACACCTACCGGCCGTCCTCCGCCGCACCAATACGCGGCTCGAAGACGCGGTCGTGAAGCATGCGGCACGGCTCGTGATCGCAGACGAGACCATCGAGCTCCGCGGCAGGGATCGACCTGAGCTGATCCGCAACGGTGTCGATCCGGCCGACCTCCCGGAGCCCTTCGCGTCGAGGACCGACACAACGTTTCGTCTGACGTACGCCGGCACGCTCTACGGAGCCCGAAACGCGGAGCCGGTGTTCGCAGCGATCAAGAGGCTGTTCGCGGCCGGGGACCTCGAGCGGGCGCATTTCGAGCTCCGGATCGTCGGCTCGGACTTCCGTGGGCCGACGCCCGACTCCGATCTCCAGGCACTCCCGGTTCGCTGGACCGGATATGTGGACCACCGACGCGCGCTCGCGGAGATGGTGGAGTCGGACGCGCTCCTGCTGTACCAGCCGCCGGGCTGGCCCGGCGCATCCGGGAAGCTCTACGAGTACCTGGCGACGGGGCGTCCGATCCTGTGCGTTGCTCCGGAAGGAAGCGTCCCGAGCCGGCTCGTCCGGGAGCTCGACGCGGGCGTGTGTGCGGCACCGGACGATCCGGCGGCGATCGCGGCCGCGATCGCCTTGCTGCAGAGGCGCTGGAAGGACGGCGATCTCGGTGTGAACGAGCAGGCCAGCCGGATCACTCTCGAGCGGTACTCCCGCGAGGCGCTCGCCGGAAGGCTCGCGCAGCTCTTCGACGCTGCGATCGCGGAGGCCTCCGCGTAGCGATGGGCCGGCCTCGCGTCCTCGTCCTCGCCTATTACTTCCCGCCGCTCGGCGGCGGAGGCGTCCAGCGCACGCTGAAGTTCGTCAAGTACCTGCCGGCGGCGGGCTACGACCCCATCGTCGTGACGACGACCGCGATCGGCCACGGCCTGCGGGACCCGGGGCTCGCCGCGGACGTCCCGCCTTCAGCGATCGTGCTCCGTGCCGGGACGCTTCCCCTCCACGTCGCGAAGTGGAAGCTCGAGGCTGTTCTCCGTCGCTTCGGCCTCCCGGTGCGCCTCGCGCAGGGCGTCGCATGGCCGGACGAATTCGTCGGCTGGGCGCCGGGGGCGCTGCTGGCGGCGCTGCGCGCCGTGCGGCGCTATCGCCCCGATGTCATCTACAGCACGTCCTCTCCTGTCTCCGCCCACGTGGTGGCGCTCGCGGTGAAGCGGCTGACGGGCGTTCCGTGGGTCGCCGACTTCCGCGACGCGTGGACGCTCAACCCGGAAGGCGCGCACCTCTACGCGCGCCTCAGCAGGCGGCTCGAGCGCGCAGTCGTCGGCACGGCCGACCGGTTCGTCGTCGCCGACGAGAGCGTCGGCATCCGGGACGTCCCCGACGACGATCCGCGGCGCGTCGTCATCCACAACGGCGTCGACGCCGACGACCTACCTGCACCCACCGCGCACACGAGCGGATCACGGTTCCGGCTCGCGCACGTCGGCATGCTCTACGGGCAGCGCGACGCCGCTCCGGTCTTCGCGGCGCTGCGCCACCTGGTCGCAGAAGGGACGGTCGCGCGCGACCGAGTTGAGCTGCGCCTGGTCGGCGACGCACGGCTCGACTCTGCTGCGACGGCCGGTGTGCCGCTGACCCGCCGCCCGTACGTCGACCATCGTGCGGCGGTCGCGGAGATGGGCACGGCGGACGCGCTGCTGCTGTATCAGCCGTCGGGTTGGAACGGTGCGTCCGGAAAGCTCTACGAGTACCTCGCGACGGGGCGGCCGATCCTGTGCGTCGCTCCACCCGAGAACCTCGGCTTTCGGCTCGTCGCCGAGCTGGGAGCCGGAATCTGCGTCACGCCCGAAGACCCGGCGGCGATCGAGCGGGCGATCGAGCAGCTGTACCGGTCGTGGTGCGCGGGTGAGCTCGCGCCGAGTGCCGAGGTACGCGCCGAGGCGCTCCGTCGGTTCTCGCGCGAGACGCTCGCGCGCGAGCTCGCGGACGTCCTCGACGACGCCCGCGGGCAATCACCTTTCCGGGGGTGAGCCGGCGCGACGTGCCCGCCGACACAAGATCGTGTGAGAGGGGTCCTCACACGCGCGGCGCTTGCCGTGGTCCTGCTCGCGTCGTGCGTCGGCGCGGCCTGCGGAGCGACGACGACAGAGCACGCGCCGCCCCGCCTGTTCGCCTCGACGAGCGTGTGGAACGCACCGGTCGGCCACAGTGCCGTCGACCGTTCGTCGAAGCGCCGCATGGGCGCGCTCGTCACGGAGGTCCGGCGTGAGATCCGCAGCGGCACCGGCCCGTGGATCTCGGACGTCGAGGCCAGCACGCCGTTCTACGTCGTTCCCCGGCACGCGCGGCGTGTGTTCGTGAAGCTCGATACCGGCTCGTGGGGCGCGCAGTTGCAGGAGGCACTCGCGCGCGGCGTCCCGATTCCGCTCGGCGCGAAGCCGGCCGCCGGCCCCGACGAGCACCTGACGGTCTACCAGCCGTCGACCGACACGCTCTGGGAGTTCTGGAAAGCGGTTCACAAGCGCGACGGCTGGCACGCGAGCTGGGGCGGCGTCATGGAGCACGTCTCTTCCAGCCCTGGGTACTTCACCCCTTCGTCGTATCCGGGCCTGAAGGCGCCGAGCGGCTGGAACTGGGGTGCCAGCGCGACCAGCCTGCCGGTGATCGCCGGCACGGTGCGGATCAGCGAGCTGCGCGCCGGCGTGGTGCCGCACGCTCTCGCGCTGGCGATCCCCGAGGCGTGCGCCCGTGTCTTCACCTGGCCGGCGCAGCGCACCGACGGCTACTCCCATGCCCGCAACTGCCTGCCGGAGGGCGCCCACCTTCGGCTCGACCCGACGCTCGACCTCTCGAAGCTCGACCTCCCGCCGGTCACGCGGGTCCTCGCCGAGGCGGCGCAGCGCTACGGGATCATCGTCCGCGACGTCTCGCACCATTCGGTCGGCTTCTACGCCGAGGACCCGACGCGCACCGGCGGCAACCCGTACATCGGGCCGCACGGCCTCTATGACGGGCTGCGGCCCTGGTCGTTCCTGCCGCAATTCCCGTGGGCCGACCTCCAGCTCGTGCAGATGCACACCTGCGCCTCGGCGCCGTGCCTGCCCAAGCACGGCGCGCACGCCCTCTAACTCTCCTTACACAATCGAGGTTTCGGCCACGGTCCGACCCGGTAGGTCGCAAAGAGGTCGTGGGAGGACGAGCTCGAGGGGGTTGGTGACGTGACGAGTATCAGGGAGCGCAGCCGCGAGTCAGACGCGGGGCTCGGCTTCGGAATGACCACGGCCGGGCTCGACCGTCTGTACGACTCGCTCGACCACCGGACCGTCGAGCTGCTCCACGAGCGGCGCAGCACGGGCTCGAACCACGGTCGCGGCTGGCTCCTTCGCCGGTCGCTGCTCGCGGCGGACATGCTCGGCCTCGCGCTCGCGTACGCGCTGGCCCAACGGCTCGCGATCGCGCGTCACGGCGACCACGTCGACGCGCTCGGCGAGTTCCTGCTGTTCGCCGCTTCCCTCCCGGTCTGGGCGGTCGCAGCCAAGTCGTACGGGCTCTACGACCGCGACGAGGAGCACGCGAATCACTCGGCCGTCGACGACTTCGTCGGCGTCTTCCACCTCGTCACGGTCGGCACGTTCTTCCTCCTGGCGGTCGGGCACTTCACGAACTGGTTCCAGCCGCCGTTCTCGAAGCTCTTCGTCTTCTGGCTGCTCGCAATCGTGTCCGTGACGTTCGCCCGGATCGCTGCACGCGCGTTCTGCCGCCGGCGCGTCGCGTTCGTGCAGAACACGATCATCCTCGGCACGGGGCGTGTGGGACAGGAGCTTGCGCGGAAGGTGCAGAAGCACCCCGAGTACGGCATCAACGTGATCGGGTTCGTCGACGACGATCCGCGCCGCCCGATTCCCGGGCTCGGCCCCGACGACATCCGCCTGCTGGGCGAGATCGACCACCTCCCTGCGCTCGTGAAGCTCCTCGATGTCGAACGCGTGATCGTCACGTTCACGCACGACCCGATCGAGCACTCGCTGGACCTGATCCGGACGATCAACGAGCTCGGCGTGCAGGTGGACATCGTCCCGCGGTTCTTCGAGCTGCTCGAGCCTCCGATTCGTGCGCACACGGTCGAGTCGATACCGCTCTGGGCGCTACCGCCCCTCCGCCTCGCCCCGTCGTCGCGCGCCGCCAAACGGGCTCTCGACGTCGTCGGTGCGACACTCGGGCTCCTCATCCTGTCGCCGCTCCTCATTGCCATTGCGATCGCGATCAAGATCGACTCGCGCGGTCCGGTGCTCTTCCGCCAGACCCGCGTCGGCGAGCGCGGCCGCGAGTTCCGGATCTGGAAGTTCCGCTCGATGACCGACGACGCGGATTCGCGGAAGTCGGAGGTCGCCCACCTGAACAAGCACCTCGAGAACGGCGGCGGCGCACGGATGTTCAAGATCGAGGGCGATCCGCGCTGCACGCGCGTCGGCAACCTGCTCCGCCGGACGTCGCTCGACGAGCTACCGCAGCTCCTCAACGTCCTCGCCGGGCAGATGTCGCTCGTCGGTCCGCGGCCGCTGATTCCCGAGGAGCATCGCTTCGTCAACAAGTGGGCGAAGCGCCGCCTGGATCTCCGCCCCGGCATCACCGGCCTCTGGCAGGTGCTCGGGAGGCACGAGATCGGCTTCGACGAGATGATCCAGCTCGACTACCGCTACGTGATGCGCTGGTCGCTCTGGCGCGACATCATGCTGCTCTTCCAGACGGTGCCGATCGTCCTGCACCGGCGCGCCGGGATCTGAGTCACCCGCAGTCGGCGCAGGTTCCCTCGATCTCGATCGAGTGGTGCCTGACGCGGAACCCGGTCCGCGACTCGATGCGCCGCTCGCTGAAGCCCAGGTCGCGGTCGTCGAGGTCGACCGTCCGGCCGCAGTCGCCGCACGTGAGGTGATGGTGGTGCGGCCGATCGGCCCACTCGAACCGGCTGCCGCGCTCCCGCCAGTCGACGCGGTTGATCCTGCCCTCCTGCTCGAGCCGGCCGGCGAGCCTGAAGATCGTCGAGTACGCGGTGGTCGGCAACTCCTCGCACACCCGTCCGTGGAGCTCGCCGAGCGACATCGGGGCGGCGTTCGCCTGGAGGATCTCGCCGAAGAGCCGGCTCACGCGCGTGCTTCGCATGACAACACCTTAACGCAAGTTAGTTGCGTTAGTGAGGTCAGCGCGGGCAGCATGCCGTCATGGCACTCGTCCTCGGAGCCGGAGCCGTGCTCGCCACCGCACTCGGCGGGCTGTTCGCGCTCACGCGACAAGACCGCCTTCACCTGGTGCTCGGGTTCAGCGCGGGTGCGGTACTCGGTGTCGCGCTCTTCGACTTGCTGCCCGAGTCGTTCGAGCTTACGACCGGGCGGTACCCGGCGGCGACCGTGGCGCTGCTGATCGGTCTCGGGTTCTTCGCGTTCACGATGGTCAACCGCGCCGTAGATGTACGGGAAAGCCGCCGCGGCGCGCTCGGCGCAGCGAGCCTCTCGCTCCACAGCTTCCTCGACGGCATCGGCATCGGGCTCGCCTTCCAGGTGTCCACGAGTGTCGGGCTCGTCGTCGCCGCCGCGGTCCTCGCCCACGACTTCTCGGACGGGATCAACACCGTCGCCGTGGTTCTCAAGAACCGCGGCCGCGGGATCCTCGCGCTGCGCTGGCTCGCCGCGGACGCGGCGGCGCCGCTCGTCGGGGTCGGTTCGACCTACCTCTACGCGCTGTCCGACGCACACCTCGGTCTCGTGCTCGCGGTCTTCTGCGGCTTCTTTCTCTACATCGGGGCGAGCGACCTGCTCCCCGAGAGCCACCACCGGCATCCGAAGCGCCTGACCGCGGTGCTCAACCTCGGCGGCGCGTCACTCGTGTGGCTGGCGATCCATCTCGCGACCATCTGAGGCGCCGCGAGAAGTGGGAGGTGCGGCCGTCAGGCTGACCCCTCTCCCCGGGCTCGACGCAACGGAGGGAGCTCTCCGGGCGGAGCGAGAACGCTGGGCTGGCCGACGACCGCGGACGCACCGTAGGTCGGAAGCGCGCCCACGTCTCGCAGTGTTCAGACAGTCGAACGTCTCATGCAACTCTTCGCGCAATCTCGCGCAGCGCGTCGAGCGCGCCGCGATGGTTCGCGGTGCCAAGGGCCTGCAGCGCCGCGACGGCGAACGCGACCTCGTCGATCGTGCGGTCGACGCCGGCCTCGAGGTACCGCTGCAGCCAGCGCGTGGTCACTCGCCCGCGCCGACCGGGGTCGGTCTGCGCGATCAGGGCGGTGAGCTCGAGCAGGTCGCCGAGCGTCGGCCGTGGGATCTCCGCGCGCAGCACCGTCTCCGCAACGGCGAGGTTGCCGCGTTCGATCGCCCGCTCGAAGATCGCCCTCGGATGCCCCTTCACCGTCACCGTGCCCTCCCTCGACGGCTGGGGCCGGACGGCGTGGGGCGAGTCTACGGCAAGCAGGCCTCGGTACGAGGCGTGGTATCGCCGCCGACGACCTTCCCGTCCTTGATGAACACCGGGCCGATCGACGACACGCCGTGGGTGCACCTCTGACGTGCCCGACCAGGATGAGCAGCCACGAGACCGAGAAGCACCGCGACCGACACTGCGAGCGCGAGGGCCGCCAGCACCGCTTCACGAGTGTGTTTCACGTGCCGCAAATCAAGACCCCGTCGTACAACGGAGCGAGCGCGCGCATGGTTACGTCACGGACGAGGGCGCGGGAAGCGCGTGAGCCTGCGCTTCACCTGATCGAGCGAGTTCGCGCAAACCGTTCGCCGGGCGTATGGCCCGTTTGAAGCCAAAGCCCTACGGGGAGCGCCGGATCACACCGTTTCGGATGTCGGAACGCCACCGGCAGCCAGCCGCTCTCGCACGCGGGCGGCGAGCATGAGGTCGCCCTTCGCCTCCAGGATCCCGAGCGCGGTGGTCGCGTGGCGGGCGGCTTCCTCTGGCTTTCCCGCGAGCGCGAGCGTCTCCGCGAAGTACGAGTGCGCGAGCGGGCGCGCGAAGCAGAAGTCAATGCGGTCGGCGAGCTCGACGGCGCGCCGACCGACGGCTTCGGCTTCCGCGAGTCTGTTCTCGTGGGCCAGCAACCGCCCTTCGGCGAAGCCGATGAACACGAAGTTGAGGAGGTCGTCGGCAGCCGTGGTTCGGCGGGCTTGGGCGAGCGCGTCGCGTGCGGCGGCGAGCTTCCGCTGGCTGACGAGAACCATCGGGAGCACCGCTGCGATGGTGGAGGAATACGAGTGCTCGCCGAGCTCCTCGAGACGGTCAAAGCCGTCGCGGAGGGTTCGCTCGGCTTTGGGCCAATCCCCCGCTCTGATCGCGATGTCCGCATCGAACGTGCCTCGCCACGCGCTGACGAGGAGACCCGCGTCTGCGTACATCTGTCGGGCTCCGCGGACGAGCTCGAGCGCGCGGTCGACCTGGCCCTTCATTGACAGGAGGCTGCCGACGACGATGTGTTCAGCGGCGCGTACGAGCGGCCCATCGTCGTCGCGCGAGAGCTCGCTGACGCGTGCCAGGGCATCGTCGACGGGAATCGGGCTGTGGATGTAGGTCCTCAGCAGGAGCTGCCGGGTGCGTTGCCCGATGTGGCTTTGGGCCGCGCCCGCCCGCTCGAGATGGAGCAGGGCGTGGTCGCACGCCGCCGCGGTCGCCGCTGCCCGGGCTGCCGCCCACCGCTCCTCGGCCTCGGCCCGCCAGTATTCGGCCAGTCCGAGGTCATGGCTTTCGGCCTCGAAGACGGCGCGAGCCTCCTCGAGCAACGCGACCCGTTGATCCTTCGCGATCTCGCTCGGCCTCGCGAGGTCGAACGTGCCGAGTCGCACCGCGGCTCGCGCTCTCGTAATTGAATCGCCGGCCGCTCGCGCTTCCGTGAGGATCTCGAAGGCGCGCTTGTCTGCCGTCTCCTGGTACACGTCCGCAAGCTCCGGCGTGTGCGCGAATCTTCGCTCGTCGTTCTGCGGGAGAACGGCGGTGGCCCGCTCGAGGAGCGCGCGTGCTGCGCGGGCGTCACCGCGGTCGAGGGCAGAGCGGCCCGCCGCGGCGAGGTGCTCGGCTGCGCGGCCGGCGAGGCCGGGCAGCTCGGCGGCTTCCGGATCGAGCTCCCGGCGGTAGCGCTGCGCCTGCTCGAGGTGGTAGCCGAGGATCTCGTCGCGCTCGACGAGCTCCTGGCCGTCCAGCCAGTTCGCGAACTGCTCGTGCAGCTTTGCCCGCGTCGCCTTGGGTAGGGACTCGTACGCGGCATCGCGGATCAAGATGTGGCGAAAGCGGAAGGCCTCGTCGCCGGCAAAGACGGTGGTGTCGGGACGGATGAGCTCCTGCCGCACGAGGGCGGACAGATGCGTTTCGACGTCTGAGCGAACCGGCGCTGCGAGCTCGGCCACCGAGCCGCGGTGGAAGATCTGTCCCTCCACGGAACCACACTCGATGACGGTGCGCTCGTTGCTGGAAAGCCGATCGAGGCGCGCCTGAAGGAGCGCGTGGATCGTCGGCGGAACGACGATCTGCCGCTCGCCTGGCTGCTCGCGCGCCATCGCGAGCATCTCGTGGACGAAGAGCGGGTTCCCCTGCGAAGCGACGATGATGCGCTGCCGCGTCTCGTCGTCGATCGCTTCGGCCGCCAGCGTGTCGATCAGCCGGTCGCAGTCTTCGTCGCCAAGCGGCTCGAGCAGGAGCGAAGTCGCGTTGAGCTTCCCACCGCCCCAACCCGGCTGCGTATCGAGCAGCTCGGTACGAGCGACGCAAAGGAGCAGGATCGGCGCGCCACGCGAGAGGTCGGCGATGTGCTCGATCAGCTCGAGGAACGTCCTCTCCGCCCACTGGATGTCGTCGAACACGACGATCTGCGGCCGGTTCGCGGCACGCTCTTCGAGGAGACGGCGGAACGCGAGCTGCGTTTCGGCGGCCGAGCTGCCGAGCACCGTGTCAGGGCCGACGCCGATCGCGAGGAGCAGCTCCACGAGCGGCCAGTACGTGATCCCCTCGCCGTAGTGGAGGCAGTGACCCTGTAGGACGTCTGCCTCTTGGCGGGTGTGCTCGAGAAAGTCGGCAACGACGCGCGACTTTCCGACCCCGGCGGGACCGAGCAGGGTGACCAGCCTGCACGCACGGTCGGCGACCGTGTCCTCGTACTCGCGCCGGAGTCGCGTTCGCTCGCGCTCGCGGCCGACGAGGACGCTCTCGAGGTGCCGCGCGACGGGCTCCGCACCTGCGATCACCTCGAGCAGCCGGAACGCCTCGACGCGGTGCGATTTTCCCTTGAGCGTCAACGGAGCGACGGACTCAACACGCACGGCGTCGCGCACGAGCAGCCTCGTTTGCGACCCGATGAGCACTTCCCCTGCGCCTGCCGACTGTTCCAGGCGCGCTGCCACATTGACGGCGTCTCCGGTAACGAGCGTCTCTCCCTCGCCACCGACGACAACCTCGCCCGTGTTCACGCCGATCCGGCACTCGAGGCCGTGAACGGACACGGCTTCCCGCATTTCCACCGCTGCGCGCACCGCGCGTAGCGCATCGTCCTCGTATGCGACAGGGATACCGAAGACGGCCATCACAGCGTCGCCTACGAACTTCTCGACCGTGCCACCGTGCCGCTCGAGGATCGCACGGAGGTCCACGAAATAGCGGCGCATACGCGCCCGAAGGGCCTCCGGGTCGGTCGACTCGCCGAGCGCGGTCGAACCGACGAGATCACAGAAGAGTGCGGTCACGACTTTGCGCATCTCGCGCTGTGCTGGGATGACGGCCAGCTCAGTGCCGCACGCGCTGCAAAACCGCGCCTCGTCCGCATTGTCGCGACCACAGCCAGGGCACGCCGCCATGGGCGGAGTCTAGGTCGGCGCACACCGTGCGCCGTGCGCCGCCGCTTGTGGCGGGACGAGGTGCGCGTCGCTGCGGAAGCCCCCGACTCCGGCGAGTGGCGCCAGCACGATCGACGAATGCGAACCGATCAGGCACCTCATCGACCGCTGCGAGCACTGCCCTGGCGCGCGTCAGTGATCAGCAACATCGCACGTTGCGCTTGCGCTCGAAGCTCACGTTTCCGCTCCCTACGCGAGTGGCGCGGCTTTGTACCGGACGGAGTCGAGGTCGACCAGAGCCTGGACATTCGAGGAAGTCAGCGGAGCATGAGGCGGGCGGCACGTTGCACCTTCGCCTATCGGCGCTGAATTTCTCTTGGGCCGATCTGCAGCGCGACTTCCATGTTCAGTTCTTGGAACTGAACACGGAAGTCGCCAGAAGAAGCGGATGATGGGACTCGAACCCACGACCTTCTGCATGGCAAGCAGACGCTCTAGCCAACTGAGCTACATCCGCGAGCGCGGCCAGTATAGCCCGCCTCTCCGGCCTTCCTGATCTGAACCTATGTGGGAGCAACGAGCTCGGCAGCTGAAATATCCCCCATTCGAAGCGCCGTTCGGGCAGTCAAGTGGCACCGCCGGACTGCCGATATTCCGGCAAATGACTTCCCATTCAGGCAAGGGGGTCGCTGCGGACCGCTTCCAGGCGGTGCTCGAGTCCATTCCGGGGCTCGTCGTCTACCTGGACCTCGTTCAGCCCGACAACCCGAACGAGTCGCTGCCGCTCTACATCAGCCCGCAGATCGAGACTCTGCTCGGCTACGACCTCGCGGCGTGGCTGAACGAGGACGAGCTCTGGCTCGATGTTCTTCATCCAGACGACCGCGACCGGTGTGCGGCTGCAGACGCGGAAGCGCGCGCCAACCTGTCCGAGCTCTACGCCGAGTACCGGATGATCCACAAGGACGGGCACGTCGTGTGGGTGAGCGAGCACGCCGCGGTCGGGCGCGACGAGGCGACCGGGCTCCTCTACTGGCAGGGTGTGATGGTCGACATCAGCGAGCGCAAGAACGCGGAGAACGCGCTCACGGCGAGCGAACGGCAATACCGATCGGTGTTCGATGCGGCGACGATCGGGCTGCTGACGCTCGAGCTCGACGGACGGGTGCGCGACGCCAACCCGGCGGCCGAGCACGCGCTCGGGCACCGGCCCGGGATGCTCGCCGGAGCGACGCTCTGGGACGACCTGATGCCGGCCTCGGCGGCCGCCGTCGTCGCCGGTCGGAGCGACCGCTGTGAGCTCGAGCAGCCGCTGCGCCGACGCGACGGGACGCTCCGCTGGTTCCGGCTCGTGCTGGTGCTCGTCCGCGACGACGCGGGCGACGCCCACCACCTGACCGTGATGCTCGAGGACATCGACGCGCGCAAGCGCACCGAGGCCGAGCTGATCCATCGCTCGAACCACGACACGCTCACGTCACTTCCGACACGCGCGTACTTCCTCGAACGGCTGCGCGACGCGCGCGAGCGCTCTGCGCTCGCCGGCACCGGCCTCGGCGTCATCTTCATCGACCTCGACAACTTCAAGCAGGTCAACGACTCGGCCGGCCACCACGCGGGCGACGAGCTTCTCGCGGCGATCGCAGCGCGGCTCGACGCGGCGGTGCGTCCGAACGACGTCGTCGCCCGCTTCGGCGGCGACGAGTTCATGGTGCTCGCCGACAGCATCGGCGACACGCGCGACGCCGTCCAGCTCGCCTGGCGGCTGGCGAGCGCGCTGCGGGCGCCGTTCACGATCGCCGGTGTCGAGCTCAGCGTCTCGGCAAGCTTCGGCGTCTGTCATTCGCAGGACCGCGAGGAAGCACCGGAAGACCTCGTGCGCAAGGCCGACGCGGCGATGTACACGGCAAAGCAGCGCGGCCGCAACCGCGTCGCGGTGTTCGGGGACGCCGCAGACGTCGACGCGGTCGCGTCAGGCAGCTGACAGCCGTGCCGCCATCGCGGCGGCGACGGCCTGGAGGCCCGACAGCGGCCGGATCATCACGGTGAAGCGCTCGACCAGATCGTGCTCGTTCGCTTCGAGGATGTCGATGCCCTGCAACTCACGATCGCCGACGTTCGCCTCGAAGAAGAGGATCGTCGTCGCGCCGTCACGCCACTCGGCCGTGTAGCGGAAGTTCTCGAAGACGGTCGCGACCAGCCGGAGGATGCCCGCCACCTGCTCCTTGCCGTGGTACGGCTTGTGCACCGCCGGGCTGCGGAACACGACGTCGTCGGCGATCGTTGCGAGAGCAGCCTCATGGTCGTCGGCGAGGACGGCGTTGGCGAACGGGTGGTTCACGCCGCGTCGAGCGCCTCGTTGACGAGCCGGTCGGCAAGCTCGTTGTGCGCACGCTTCACATGGCGATACTCGACGCTCTGCAGGAGCGTCGCAAGCCTGCTCGCATCGAGAAAGAGCGGTCGCAGCCCTTCGTTCTTGACGCGGTACTCGCCGCGCATCTGCTTCACGAGCAGCTCGGAGTCCGAGATCACCTCGAGCTCCGGAACATGTAGCTCGATCGCCTTCTTCAGACCAGCGACGAGCGCCGCGTACTCGGCGACGTTGTTCGTCGCCACGCCGATCGCCTCTCCCTCGGCGGCGAGCACGGTGCCGTCCTCGGCCTCGAGCACGAAGCCGTACGCTGCGGGGCCCGGGTTTCCGCGTGCGCCGCCGTCGGTGAAGAGGCGTGCCTTCACGCCCGCCGCTCGTAGCCCAGGGACACGGCCCGGAGGGTACCCACTGCGCCCGGCGGGGCCTGACCCATGAGTCAGACCCCTTTCCGACGGCCGGGCGCGGCCCGGCCGACCGCCTTCAGTTGTTGTCGATCTGAGCGCGCTGCAGCTTGCCGCTGTAATCGACGTACACCGACTTCCACTCGGTGAAGACGTCGAGCGCGGCCTGGCCGGCCTCGCGGTGGCCGTTGCCGGTCTGCTTCATGCCGCCGAACGGCAGATGCACCTCGGCGCCGGTCGTCCCGGCATTGATGTACGTGATGCCGGTCTGGAGATCGCGCATCGCCTTGAACGCCTTGTTGACGTCGCGCGTGAAGATCGACGACGAGAGCCCGTACCTGACGCTGTTCGCAGCGTGCACGGCATCCTCGAACGAATCGACCGGGATGAGCGCGGTCGTCGGTCCGAAGATCTCCTCCTGCGCGATGCGCATCGTCGGCTCGACCTCGGCGAACACCGTCGGCCGGTAGTAGAAGCCGTGACCTTCGACGCGCTCGCCACCTGTGAGCAGCTTCGCGCCTTCGTCCTTGCCGATCTCGGTGTACGAGTGGATCTTCTCGACGGCGGTCTCGTTGATCACCGGGCCGATCTGGGTGTCGTCCTCCCACGGCGCGCCGATGCGCATCGCCTCCGCCTTCGCGACGAGCTTCGACTGCAGCGCCTCGTAGACGCCACGCTGCACGATCACGCGCGACGCGGCGGTGCAGCGCTGTCCGGCGGTGCCGAACGCGCTCCACACGATCCCGTCGACGGCAAGGTCGAGGTCGGCGTCGTCCATGACGATGATCGCGTTCTTGCCGCCGAGCTCGAGGTGCACGTGCTTCAGCTCGTCGGCGGCGCCCTTCGTCACGAGCACGCCCGTCTCGCGCGAGCCGGTGAACGTGATCACGGGGACGTCGGGATGACGGACGAGCGCGTCACCGGCTTCCTCGCCGAACCCGTGGACGATCTGCACGACGCCTTCGGGCAGACCCGCCTCGTGCAGCAGGTCGACGAAGCGCTGCGCCAGAAGCGGGGTGTCCTCCGCCGGCTTCAGCACGACGGTGTTGCCGCAGACGAGCGCCGGCGTGAGCTTCCACGCCGGAATCGCGATCGGAAAGTTCCACGGTGTGATCGCGCCGACCACGCCGACCGGCATGCGCACGCTCATCATGAACTTGTCGCGAAGCTCCGACGGCGTCGTCTGCCCGAACAGACGCCTGCCCTCGCCGCCCATGTAGTAGCTCATGTCGATCGCTTCCTGGACGTCGCCGCCCGCCTCTGCCTTCACCTTCCCCATCTCGCGGGTCATCAGGTCGGAGAGCTCGGCCTTGGAGCCCTCGAGGATCTGCGCAAAACGGAACAGGATGTTGCCGCGCTCGGGCGCCGGCACGAGGCGCCAGTCCTCCCACGCTGCGCGCGCGGTCGCGACGGCGCGGTCGACCTCCTTCGCGCCGGAGCGCGGGAAGGACTCGATCACCTCGCCGGTGGACGGGTTCAGGGAATCGAAGGTTGCGGTCGCCATGCGGCGATCGTAGCGACCCGGGTCTGGCGCTACGCGGGTGCGTCGATGTCGGGGAACGTCCCGGTCGCGCGGGCGCGACGGCGGTCGCGCGTCAGGCGACGCTCGCGGAACGACCCGTCCTGCTGCCCGTCTCGACGGTCGGGCCCCTCGCGGCGGTCGAGGATCACCTCCACGTTCGGGTTGTCCTTGTAGTACTCGACCATCTTGTCGTAGAGCTCGGCCTCGAGCTCCCGCGGGACCACGCAGTAGATCACGGTCTCAGTCTACGAGCGGCTCCGGCCGTGACCCCCGACTAAAGCTTGGCGATGTCCGGGACGATCCGCCCGTCGTCCGCAAGCCGGGCGTTCCAGTCGGTGAAACCGGCCTCGAGCTCGTCCGGGTCGTGCCCGCGCCCTTCGAGGCGGACCGGGTTGTCCGAGTCGGGGAAGACGCGGTACTGGTACCACGAGATGTCCCACGCGACGGTGACGACGACCTCGGCGTTGACGCCGGACAGTGCGACCACCGACGCCTGCGGCGGGCCGAGCGACTTCGCGATCCCGCCGACGGTGCGCCGGTACTGCGACGAGTTGAACAGATCCGCCGCCTCGACGATCGCGAGCTCCTGCGGCGACAGCCGGCGCAGGATCGGATCGGGCGCGATCGTCTCCTCGATCTCGCGCGGACGCGTGCCCATGATCGTGGCGAGGATGCCGCGCCGGCCGCCGCGTCGCCGCTCGGTCGGCACGGTCGGTGTCGTCGGCGCGCCCTCGCGGATCCACCCGTACTCGACCGCGGTCTCCGCGCACAACGGACAGACGTCGACGTAGTCGGCGCCGCCGTTCGGCGAGAAGCGCGTTGCCCGTTCCCCCATCAACAGCGTCCGCTCGCAGATCGCGCACGACCGCTCGACGGTCACCCTCGTGACCCGTGTCATGGGGAAAAGCGTAGCCGCATCCTTATGCGGGAACCGCCTCCTTCTCTTTCTTGGCGGCGTCGATCAGCTTCTGCGCGATGTGCGCGGGAACCTCGTCGTAGCGCAGGAACTGCATGTGGTAATCGCCGCGGCCGCCCGTCAGCGAGGTGAGCGCCTGGTTGTACGTGAGCACCTCGGCCATCGGCACCTCGGCCTTGATCGTCGTGATGCCGCCCTTCGGCTCCATGCCGAGCAGCCGCCCGCGCCGCGAGTTGAGGTCGCCGTTGATCGCGCCCACCGACTCGTCCGGCACCGTCACCTCGACTTCCATGATCGGCTCGAGCAGCGTCGGCTGCGCCTTCTCGTACGCCGAGCGGAAGGCCATCGAGCCCGCGATCTTGAACGCCATCTCCGACGAGTCGACGTTGTGGTAGCTGCCGTCGACGAGCGTCACGCGCACGCCTTGCACGGGCGCGCCGGCAAGGTCGCCGTGCTGGAGGGCTTCCTGGACTCCCTTGTCGACGGCGGGGCGGAATCCCTGCGGGATGACGCCGCCGACGATCTTGTCGACGAACTCGTAGCCGACGCCTTCCTCGATGGGCTCGATCTCGATGTGGCAGTCGCCGAACTGGCCGCGGCCGCCGGTCTGCTTCTTGTAGCGGCCGTGCGCACGCGCCCTGCCCTTGATCGTCTCGACGTACGGCACGCGCGGCTGGTGCAGCTCCATCTCGACGCCGAAGCGGCGCTTCGCGCGCTCGACGGCGACCTCGACGTGCACCTGGCTCATGCCGGAGAGCAACTCCTCCCCGGTCTGCGAGTCACGTGAGAGACGAAGCGTCGGATCCTCCTCCGACAGGCGACGCAGCGCCTGCGCGATCTTGTCCTCGTCGCCTTTCGTCTTGGCCGTCACCGCGAAGCTCATCACGGGCTCGGGGAAGCCGAGCGACGGCGGGTCGAGATCGTGCTCCGCGTCGACGAGGAGGTCTCCGGTCTGCACGTCCTTCAGCTTCGCGACCGCGCCGATGTCGCCCGTCGTGAAGCCGTCGGCCTTCTCGTGCTCCTTTCCCTCGAGCGTCATCAGCGCGCCGAGGCGCTCCTTCGAATGGTCGCGGTGGTTGACGAGCGTCGTGTCCGCCTTCACCTCGCCGGCGTAGACGCGAAAGATCGAGATGCGGCCGGCGAACGGGTCGGCGACGGTCTTGAACACGAACGCGGCGACCGACGCGTCGGTCTCGATCGGCGAGCCCTTCTTGGCGGGGCTCGGAACGCCCTCGACGAGCAGGTCGAGCAGCTCGTGGCTCCCCAGGTTCTTCGTTGCGACGCCGCACGAGACCGGATAGATCTCGTCGCGCGTGACCGCATTCTTCAGCGCGTCCGCGAGGTCGGTGTCGGGGATCTCCTCGCCGCCGAGATAGCGCTCCATCAGCGCCTCATCGGTCTCGACGACGGCGTCGAGCAGCTTGGTGCGGTACTCGTCGACGATCTCCTTCAGCTCGTCGGGCACCGGAACCGGGTCGCCTTCGCGGGCGCCGCTCGGGTCCAGGTACGCGTTGTTGTGCAGCAGGTCGACGACGCCCCGCAGCTCGTGCTCGGTGCCGATCGGCAGCTGGATCGCCACGCAGCGCTCCGACAGCTGCTCCTGGACGGCAGCGAGCACGCGGAAGAAGTCGGCGCGCTCGCGGTCGAGCATGTTCACGAAGACGACCCGCGAGAGGCCGAGCTCCTCGGCGCGGTTCCACACGCGCGAGGTGTTCACCTCCACCCCCATCACGCCCGACACGACGACGATCGCGCCTTCGACGACACGCAGCGCGGCGACCGTGTCCGCCTGGAAACCGGAGTCGCCCGGCGTGTCGATGAGGTTGATCTTGCGGCCCTGCCACTCGCAGTTGCAGAGCGACGCGGCGAGCGACATCTGCCGGCGGTGCTCGTCCTCCTCCCAGTCGGAGACCGTCGTGCCGGCTTCGACCTGCCCGAGCCTGTTCGTCTTTCCCGCCTGGAAGAGCAGCGCCTCGACGAGCGAGGTCTTTCCCGTCCCGCGGTGGCCGACGACGGCGACGTTGCGGATCTTCCCGGCTTCGATGGGCATCGAGTCCTCCTGGGTGTGGACGAGGCTGTCGCCGCGAATCCTACGCCCGCGCCACCGAACCCGAGAAGCGTGCGAATGCGGCGATCACGACAGCGGCGAAGGTTCCTGCCGCGATCGCCGCGAACCACGGATCTCCGGCATCGGTGCCGGCGAGCACGCCGTGCAGGCTCGCGAAGAGCCACGCCGGCAGCGTCAGGTAGTGCAGCTTGCGCCACGCCGTGTACGGAAGGCGCGTGCGCAGCGCGTTCGAAATGCCGACAGCAGCGACGAGCTCCATCGCGCACACGCCGAGGCCGACCGCGAGCGGGCGGTACGGCGACGTGAACGGAACGAGCTCCTGGCCCAGCGAGATCGGGACGACGCGGTCGAGGAGCAGGGAGCCGCCGTGCAGGACGACGAAGACGCCCGTGAGGATCGCGAGGAAGCGGTGCACCTCCTCAACGGCGAACTTCGGCCACGTGAACGTCGACTTCCCGGCCATCAGCACGCCGAGCAGTACAGAGGACGAGAGCAACAGGTAGGCGACGATCCCCGCCGAGCGGGCGAAGTACCAGACGCCGGGGCTCACGCGGCCAGCGTTTTCGGTGCGCGCGCCGACCAGCTCTCGTTGAGCGTGACGGCGCCGCTGTGCGCGACGAACCGGCCGGCGAGGTTGCGCCCGTCGAGCCACGCGGGACCGGCGGCGCCGAGGAGCAGCGCCGCCTTCGCGGCGACGTCGGCGATCAGGCAGGTCGAGGCTGCGACGGTCACGTCGCGCCACGGACTGGTCGTCGAGCTTCCGGTGCGCGGGTCGATCAAATGGTTCTGCGGCACGCCGGCTGCGAGCCAGCGACGCTTCGCGACGCTCGAGGTGGCGAGCCCGCCGTCGTGGAGCGCGATGCTGTCGCCGCCGGGGAGACCGACGACCACCGGCTCCAGCGCGGCGACGTCGCCGCCGGCGGACACCCAGCCGCTGCCGGCCAGTTCCAGGGCGTCGTCGACCGTCTTGCCCTTGACGACGCCGTTCAGGTCGAGCTGCACGGTCTCGGTGCGGAGCAGCCCGCCGCCCTGCAGCGAGATCGACTGCCAGGAAGGAACCGCCGCCGGCACGGCCGCGCCGACGTCCCGAGGGAGTAGGACGAAGTCGCGGTCGTATCCGGCGGCGAGAATCGCGCCACCAACGGCCGGCGTCACGAGTCCGTCGGTAGCGCGAGCCGCGTCGAGCGAGAGGGACAGCATCGACGCGAATTCCCCCGAGACGAGTGTCAGGCCCAGGGGCAAGGCGTTGACACGCGAGAGCTCGGAGGAAGGGCGGAACCTGCTGAAACGGGCGTCGCGCTCCTCGAAGAGCGCGCGCACGAGCCCGACCGGCACGCCGTACGGCAGCGCGACGTCGCAGCCCATCGCCCGGAAGGCGTTCACGAGGCCACCGACTGGACCTGCGGCTGGGCGCTGCCGGACGGGCCGATGTTGGAGTACGACCCGGGGTCGGCTTGGCCGAAGAACGTCGAGCTGGAGTCGTCGGAGGTCGACGCGGCCGTGACCGTCGTCCTGGCGGTGGCCACGCGCGGAGCGGTGCCGGGATGGCTCACGCGGGCGACTGCGGCGAAACCGCCGAGCGCGACGGCGGCGGTGATGCCGATCGCGTAGCGGGCGACGGTGACGCGGCGGCGGGCTTTCTCGATCCGGGTCATGACCCCCAGATTGCGGGCGCCGCCTAAGCCGGATCTAAGACCGAGGTTGCGGTTCTGTTCAGACTCGCGCGGTCGCGCCGGCGAGCCGGGCCTTCAGCCGCAGAATCGCCTTGGTGTGGAGCTGGGAGACACGCGACTCGGTCACGCCGAGGACCTCGCCGATCTCACGCAGGGTCAGCTCCTCGTAGTAGTAGAGCGTCACGACGAGCTTCTCGCGCTCGGGCAGGCGCGCAATCGCCTCCGCGAGCGCCTCGCGGGTCTCGGTCTCGTCGAGCACCTCCGCGGGCCGCGGGCCGGTCGTGTCCTCGATCGTGTCCATCAACGACACCTGGTCGCCGTCACCGGAGACCGACCAGAGCTCGTCGAGCGCCGCGATCGACGAGCGCGAGATGTCGGTGAGGGAGTCCTCGAGCTCCTTGATCGTGATCCCGATCTTCTCGGCGATCTGCTCGTCGGTCGGCGCGATGCCCAGCTTGGCCTCGAGCTCGGCGATGGCGCGCTCGATCTCGCGGGCGCGCGACCGGACGCTCCGCGGCACCCAGTCGAGCGCGCGGAGCTCGTCGATGATCGCGCCCTTGATGCGGGCGATCGCATAGGTCTCGAACTTGATGTCGCGGTCGGGGTCGTAGCGCTCGATCGCGCCGATCAGCCCCAGGAGGCCGTAGGAGACGAGGTCGTTCTCGTCGACGTGCGCCGGCAGGCCGGATCCGAGGCGCCCCGCCACGTATTTGACGAGCGGCGCGTAGGTCAGGATCAGCCGGTCGCGGATGCCCTGATCGCCCGACTGCCTGAACTCGACCCAGAGTGCGTGAGTGTCCTCGCCCGCCACGAATGGAGAATACGCCCTAGGAGCGGCTTTTCCTCAGTGCGGACCAGGCAACGGATGCCATCCAGGCGGCCAGAGCCCCCGCGGCGAGGGCAATCGGCCACCGCGAAGCCTCGGCGCTCCACACGGCGATCGCGGCGAATCCGACGGTGATGACGGAGAACAGCACCGCGAGCGGCACGAGGTGAGCGTACTGAGCCGCCGATACAATCCGCGCCGCAACCCAGGGGCGTGGCGCAATTGGTAGCGCACCGGTCTCCAAAACCGGGGGTTGCAGGTTCGAGTCCTGTCGCCCCTGTGCACCCAAGGTGCCAGGCACTGTGCCTGGCACCTTGAGGACGGCGGGCTAGCCGGATGAACCGGCGAACCTAGACGCACCGCCTGCCGCCGCGGGTGCCAAGTGAGCGAGAATCCCCAAGCTTGGCGGCGGTCGCCTCGTACTCTCCCCCGGACGGCCGCCGCCAAACTTTTTCCCGCACGTAGCGACCCGTCACGTTCGACGCGCGTAAAGCCGTCGGCCGCGACGATTGCCGCGCGCGGCGAGCGAGGCACAGTGATGGTGCCGGCCCCGAATCAGGGGAGAGTCGGGGCTGGCAGATGACCTCGGGCGGCGCTAGTGGACGCTGAAGGCGTACTGGAACACCGCGGCATCCGGCGTCAGGATGCGCAGCTGGTAGAAGCCGCGATGCGACGGACGGAACGTCACCCGCCACCGCCCCAGCGAATCCGTTCTGGGGGTGGCGACCACGTACCGCGTGCCGTTGTTCCAGCGTGCCGTCGCGAAGACGTGTCCCCTGCGGTGGTGACCGGGTAGGGAGCCGAGCGTCTCGCCGGTCAGCGTGACGCGCGTGTGGAAGGGCAACGGCAGGCTCTTGGGCGCCCGGTCGGCCGAAGGGGCCGCGACCGCCATGAGGATCAGGATGAGAGCGACGGCGACGCAGTTGACCGTGACGACGCGCCGCATTGGTCGGTTCTACCAGAGGCCGACCGGGGTTGAAAGCACGGCGCGAAGGCGAATCTAGGACTTTCCGAGCGCCGGCGAGACCGACACGGCGACGCGCGCGATGCGCGACGCCGATACGGCAGGCCCGATCCTCGCCGAGAACGTCGCCGACT